>JGI1357J11328_10002471_pt1 | contig 13320 bp, 9 predicted proteins | sample Subgrocontami54m_FD_11328 | JGI IMG/M metagenome (IMG submission 11328)
CGGCGGCCAGCCCTCGGCAAGGATCACGGCCGCCGCAGCCGAGCCAGCCAGCCGGGAGAGGTACCGTTCCTGGGCCACGAAGGTCAGATCCTGCGGGCCCGCGTCCTCCAGGCCGCGCACGCCACTGATCTCCAGCCCGCCATCCCCCTCGAGCCGGCATCCCAACCGCTCCGCCAACTCTCCCAGTCGCACGGCGTCCCGTTTCCCCTGTCCTGCCTGTGAATCCTGTGCGTCTACAATGCGCCGGGAGTCCTCAGCTCCTCACCCGCACCGTCTCGGCTCTCGGCTCTCGGCTCTCCGCCTACTTCTGCTTGGCATCAAACCGCTTGATGATCTCGGCGGTGATATCCACCGCCGCCGCACTATAGGCCACCGTCCTGCGCTCGAGAGTCAGGATGACGGTGTACCCCTGATCCTTCCCGTACTCCTGGACCACCGAGAAGATCTCCCGGGTGACCTCCATCTCCGCCTCGCCGACGCGCTTGTCCAGGTCCCGGTTGGCATCCTCGGCGATCCGGCGGGCATCCCGGACCTTGCGCTGGATCGCCTCGGCCTTCTCCCGCTTGGCCTGTTCGCTCAGCACCGGCGCCTGCTTCTCCAGCTCGGCCTGCAGCTTCACCAACTCTTGCTGTCGAGCGTCCAAATCCTTCTGGCGTAATGCCATCTCTTGATCCAGCTTCTGCTTGATGGCCTTTCCCCGCTGAGACTGATTCAGGACCAGTTGCACATCCACGACGCCGATCCGGACGGCCTGGGCCGCCCACCCTGGCGCTGTCCACCCGAGGAGGAGCAGCCCAGCCGCCGCGGCCAGCACCGCCCCCCTGCCTCTCTGGACCCCGACGCTCACGTTCCCTGCCTCCCATTCTCTCCCGGATCCTCAACCCCGGAGCCGTCCCCTCACCCGGCGATACCGCGGACGGGGGGCCGGGGATTCGACGCGCCCTGGCCGGGTGCCACCAAGTGGCGCTGCTAGAAGGCCGTGCCGGCACTGAAGTGGAGCACCTGTGCCCGCTCCCCCTTCTCGGGCGCCAGGTTGAAGCCGTACTCCAGCCGAATCGCCCCGATGGGCGAAGTGAAGCGGATACCAAGACCCGCCGACCGCTTGACCGACCACGCGAAATTTGTCTGCTCATTGAACACGTTGCCCAGATCCACGAAGACCAATCCCCGCATCCGCATCGGCTCGTACAGCGGAAACAGGATCTCATTGTTGATGAAGAAGGCCTTGTTGCCGCCCGTGATCCCGTCCCCGCCCTCCGTCTCCCTGGGGCTGATAGTGAAGTTCCGGAACCCGCGGATGCTGCTCTCGCCGCCCAAGAAGAACCGCTCCTGCACCGGCAGGGTCGAGGTATCGCCGAAGGCCTCGCCGTAGGCGATGTTGCCCCGGACGTGCCCCACGAACTTCCACCAGAGCGGCCAGTACTGGGACAGCTCCAGGCTGTACTTGGTGAAGTTGTTGTCCGCGTCCAGGACGCCACCGGCGTACTCGAAGGCGGCCCGGGCCCGCAGGCCCCGGGTCGGCTCGTTGAAGGAGTCCCGCGTATCCCGGGTCAGAGCGAAGCTCAGGGAGCTGGTGTTGGAGACGCCCCCCGACTCAGACGCTTGCCGCTTCACCAGGAAGGGGGCCGAGTCCTCCACGTCCTTGATGTGCACCCGCTGGTAGGTGTAGGTCGCGGCGCCGAAAATCTCCTCCACCAGCGGGTGCCCGACGGTCAGGCCCACTCCCCGGCTGCTCTGGTTGAAGCCCTGGTTGGTCCGGAATCGCGTCTGGCTGTCGAACCCTCGGACCTCTAGCAGGAAGTCGGTATCCAGGAAGTGGGGGTCGCCGTAGAGCGCGTTGTACCGGTTGGCCCGCTGGCCGATCTGCCCGGTGAGGGCGGCCCGCTTCCCCAGGCCGAAGAGGTTGTTCTGGGAGATGCTGGCCACGGCGATGGGGCCGTCCACGGAGCTGAACCCACCGCCGATGGTGAAGGCGCCGGTCGGTTTTTCCTTCACGTCCACCGTCACGTCCACGCGGTCCCCGGCCGCCCGCTTCGTGTCCGGCTTCACGTCCTCGAAGTAGCCAAGGTTCTGCAGGTTGCGGCGGCTGCGCTGCAGCAAGGTGCTGTTGAAGACATCCCCCTCTACCAGGCGCACCTCCCGGCGGATCACCTTGTCCCGGGTCCGGACATTCCCCGTGATCTCGATCCGGTTGATGAAGGCCTGGCGGCCTTCCGTGATCTCCAGGCCCACGTTCACCGTACTCTCGGCCCGCAGAACATCGATGACGGGCGCCGCGTCGGCGAAGAGGTAGCCGCGCTCCGCGTAGCGGTCGGTGATGGCCACCACGTCGCCCTGGAGCCCCTCCCGGCTGAAGATGCCCCCCGCCCGGCTCTTGATGAGGCCCCGGACCTCGGCCTCCGAGAGCAGGCTGTTGCCCTTGATGCTGAGATCGCCGATCCGGTACTGGGGACCTTCCTCGACCCGGATGAGGATTCGGAGCTTCTTCCGGCGCGCGTCGAGCTGGATCTCCGGCTCCTCCACCGCGATGTCCAGGAACCCGTTATCCAGGTAGTAGGCCCGGATACGATCCAGGTCGCGGCGTAACTCCTCCCGCTTCAGGGTGCCGCCGAAAAAGAACAGGTACAGCTCCGAGGTCTGGAGCCGGCTCTTGATGTCCTTCTCCTTCAGGTACCGGTTGCCGACGATCCGGATCTCCCCCACGTCGAACTTATCCCCCTCCACGATGTTGAAGGTGACGGCCACCTCCTGCGGGGAGATCCGGTCCTCGCGCCCCTCCACCTGGGCCTGGTAAAAGCCTTCCTCCTCGTAAAACAGGCGGATCTTCTCGGCGTTCTTGGACAGGGCGCCGGGGGGAATGATGGCGCCTTCCACCAGGTCATTCTTGGCCTTGATCTTGTCCGCGGCCAGCTTCCGGTTCCCGACGATGCGGATGCTCTGGATGCTGGGCTTCTCGTGAAGCACGAAGGTCAGCTTCAGGCCCCCCTCGAAGATGTCGGCCTGAACGACGATGTCTTCGAAGTAGCCCAACCCGTAGAGGGCTTTGATATCCTCGCGCACCACCTCGGGCGAATAAGGATCCCCGACGCGACTCTTGAGCTTGAAGCGGACGGTGGCCTCTTCGACCTTGCGTGCCCCGACCACGTCAATCTGGGTGACGAGGGGCTGATCCTGCGCCCCCGCCCCCCGGGGTGGGGCGAGGAAGAGGAGGCAACTGCAGAGAAGGACGGGCAGCCGAACGCGTAGCAGCGACGTCACGGGCTCTCGCTGTGGCGAACAAGCAACCTGGAACGGAATCCTGCATCCGCTGGCAAATGTCGGCGGACCTTATCACCATCCTTCACAAAAGCCAAGCAGAAAATCAGGGCCCAGTGCTCAGTCCGGGGCGCCCAGGAGGAAGGGATCCCGGTCCCTGCCGCGCCCCCCGCCGACGCCGGTTATCCTGAAGGCGGAAGCGGATCCCCGGGGATCGGAGGCCCCATGCACAAATTGCCCCCGGAGGGGCAATTTGTGCGGGCTGTCGCGTTTGGCGGTGAGGGTTACGAGGGCGCCTCGACCGGCTCGGCCACCTCGAAGTGCAACGTCGCGCCCTCGCCTTTTCGGATCCGGATGGTCCCGCCCTCGCCGAACCGGCCCTTGAGCACCTCTTCGGCCAGGGCGTCTTCCACGTAGCGCTGGATGGCCCGGCGGAGCGGTCGCGCGCCGTAATTGGGATCGAAGCCCTGCTCGATGAGGAACTCCTTCGCCTCCCCCTCGACCTGGAGGCTCATCCGCTTCTCCTTGAGCTGTTGCTCCAGCCGGTGCAGCATCAGGTCCACGATTTGCCGCATGTGGTCCTTGGTGAGCGGGTGGAAGACGATCACCTCGTCAATGCGGTTCAGCATCTCCGGGTTGAAGGCCCGCTTCAGCTCGTTGCTGACCGTCTCCTTCATCTTCTCGTACGAGTGGGCCTCGTCCCCCCCCTTGGCGAACCCCAGGTTGGTGTGCAGCGTGAATTGCCGGGTGCCGAGGTTGGAGGTCATGATGAGGATCGTGTTCCGGAAGTCCACCACCCGCCCGTAGTTGTCGGTCAGGCGCCCGTCCTCCAGGATCTGGAGCAACAGGTTCAAGACGTCCGGGTGCGCCTTCTCGATCTCGTCCAGCAGGACCAGCGAGAAGGGGCGGCGGCGCACCTTCTCGGTGAGTTGGCCGGAGTCATCGTAGCCGATGTAGCCGGGCGGGGCACCGATCAACCGGGACGTGGAGAAGCGCTCCATGTACTCCGACATGTCCACCCGGACCAAGGCGTCCTCGGTCCCGAACAGGAACTCCGCCAGCGCCCGGGCCAGCTCCGTCTTGCCCACGCCCGTGGGTCCCAGGAAGATGAACGAGCCCACCGGACGGTTGGGATTCTTCACCCCGGCCCGGGACCGGCGGATGGCGCGGGCCACGGCCTTGATGGCCTCCTCCTGCCCCACCACGCGCCTGGCCAGGTCCTCCTCGATGTGCAGCAGCTTGGCCGACTCCCCCTCCTCGAGCTGCTGGAGGGGGATCCCGGTCCACTTGGCCACCACGTAGGCGATGTCTTCCTCATTGACGACCGTCTTGGCCTTGGCCCGCTGGTCCTTCCAGTTGGCCTTGCGCTCCTCCAGCTCGGTCCGGAGCTTCCGCTCCGCGTCGCGCAGGCGGGCGGCCACCTCGAAGGCCTGGGTCCGGATGGCGTCCTCCTTCTGGGCGCGAAGGCGCTCGACCTCGTTCTCCATCTCCCGCAGCTCGGGAGGCAGAACCATCCCCTTCAGCCGGGCGCGGGCCCCGGCCTCGTCGATCACGTCGATGGCCTTGTCGGGCAGGAAGCGGTCGGCGATATACCGCTGGCTCAGGCGCGCGGCCGCGACCACCGCCTCGTCAGTGATGATGGCCTGGTGGTGGGTCTCGTAACGGTCCTTGATCTCCCGCAGGATCCGGATCGTCTCATCCACGCTGGGCGGTCCCACGTGGATGGCCTGGAATCGCCGCTCCAGGGCGCGATCCTTCTCGATGTACTTCCGGTACTCGTCCATGGTGGTGGCGCCGATGCACTGGAGCTCGCCGCGGGCCAGGGCCGGCTTCAGCATGTTGCTGGCGTCGATGGCCCCCTCGGCCGCCCCCGCCCCCACCAGGGTATGCAGCTCGTCAATGAACATAATGATGTTGTTGGCCTGCTGGATCTCCCTCACCACGGCCTTGAGCCGCTCTTCGAACTGGCCGCGATACTTGGTGCCGGCCACCATGCCGGCCAAGTCCAGCTGGACCACCCGCTTCCGCAGCAGGATCTCGGGCACGGTGCTGCTGACAATCTGGAGGGCCAGCCCTTCCACGATGGCGGTCTTGCCCACGCCCGCCTCGCCGATCAGCACGGGGTTGTTCTTCTTCCGGCGGCTCAGGACATGGATCACCCGCTCGATCTCCGCCTCGCGGCCGATGACCGGGTCCAGCTTGTCCTGGCGGGCCAGCGCCGTGAGGTCCACGCCGAACTCGTCCAGGGCGGGGGTCCGGGTGCTGGAGGTCTGCTTGGACGCCTGCTCGCCCAGGAGTTCCTGCGCCTGCGCCTTGGCGGCCGCCACGCTCACCCCGAAGTCGCGGAGGACCAGGGAGGCGATGCCCTCTCCCTCGCGGATCAGGCCGAGGAGCAGGTGCTCCGTCCCGATGTAGTTGTGGCCCAGGGAGCGGGCCTCGGAGATGGCGTACTCCAGCACCTTCTTGGCCTGCGGGGTGAACGGGATCTCCCCGGCCGGCGAGAACTCGGTGCCGACGGCGACGATCTTCTCGATCTCGGCCTTGAGGGCCGAGACATTGACGTTGAGCTTCTTGAGGATGGCGACGGCCAGGCCATCCCCCTCGCGGATCAGGCCGAGGAGCAGATGCTCCGTCCCGACGAAATTATGCCCAAGTCGTATGGCCTCTTCGCGGGCCAGGATGATCACCTTGCGGGCGCGTTCGGTGAATCGTTCAAACATAATCGGCTCCTCGTGACCTCCTCTTTCGACCGCCTCCGTCGGGGCACGGCTCGGGACCGGGCGGCTCTGACAGCAGGCATATTATACCTGACGAGTCCCGGGCCGGAAAGGGGCAAATTTCGCCGCCCCGGCGGCCCGGCCCGTGGCGGCCCTCGGCCCTACTCCATCATCCGGCCGTCCAGCATTCGCAGGACGCGATCCGTCCGAGAGGCCAGAGCCTCGTTGTGGGTGACGATGACGCTGGTGAGGCGGCGCTCGCGATTAAGCTGGCGAAGGAGTTCGAAGATCTCCTCCCCGGTCTTGCTGTCCAGGTTCCCCGTCGGCTCGTCCCCCAGCAGGACGGCCGGCTCCCCGACCAGCGCCCGCACCATGGCCACGCGCTGTTGCTCACCGCCGGAGAGTTCCCCCGGCCGGTGCCGCAGCCGTTCCCCCAACCCGACCTGGTCCAGGAGGTTCCGTGCCCGCTCCCTCGCCTGAACCGCAGGGCAGCGCCGGATGAGCAGGGGGAGCATGACGTTCTCCAGGGCGGTGAACTCGGGCAGCAGGTGATGGAACTGGAAGACGAAGCCCACCTGCCGGTTCCGGAACTCCGCCAGGGCCGAATCGCTCAGACTGGACAGCGCCGTCTCGCCGTAGCGGATCTCGCCGCTGGTCGGCCGCTCCAGCGCCCCCAGGAGGTGCAGCAGGGTGCTCTTCCCGACCCCTGAGGGTCCCGCGATGGCGACCAGCTCCCCGGGGGCGATCCGCAGGCTGATCCCCTTAAGCACCTCCACCCGCTCGCCGTCACGGGGGAAGCTCTTGGTGACGTCTTGGACGAGAATCTCTACGCTCATCGCACCATTTCGAATTTCGAATTTCGAATTCCGAAATTTCTTGGCATCGGGTTCACTCGTATCGAATCGCGACGACCGGATCCACCCGCGCCGCCTGCCGCGAGGGAATGATCGTCGCCAGGAAGCTGATGACGAAGGCCGTGACCGTGATCGCCACGACGTCTGGCCACAGGATGCGGGCCGGCAGCTTGTCCAGCAGGTAGACTTCCTGCGGGAAGGCCTTGAACCCGAAGATCCACTCCACGGCCGCCACGATGGGATCCAGGTTCCTGGCGATGCTGAGGCCCGCCAGGAGCCCCAGGATCGTCCCGGCCGCCCCGATGATCATTCCCTGCACGATGAAGACGGCCGTGAGGCTCGTCCCGGTGGCGCCCATGGACTTCAGGACGGCGATCTCCTTCCGCTTCTGCATCACCAGCATGATCAGCGTGCTGATGATTCCAAAAGCCGCCACCAGCACGATCATGGTGAGGATCACGAACATCACGATGCGCTCCACCCGCAGCGCCGAGAAGAAGTTTCGGTTCAGCTCCATCCAGGTCCGGGTGAAGTACGGGAACCTGAGGCGCGCACGGACGGTCTCGGCGACTTCGGCCGCCCGATAGATGTCTGTGACCCTGACCTCGATGCCCGAGACGGCGGGCCCCATGCGGAAGAGCTGCTGAGCGGTGGGAATGGCGACCATGGCCAGCTTCGAGTCGAATTCGGCAAACCCGACCTGGAAGATGCCCACCACGGTGAACCGGCGCATGCGGGGCATCACCCCCAGGGGAGAGAGGTCCCCGCCCAGGGGCAGGAGCACGTCCACCGGGCTTCCCACGCTCACGCCCAGGCTGCTGGCCAGGTACGAGCCGAGGACGATCCCGTCCGGGGGGAAGACGGGGCGGGGGCTGGCCATGGCGGCGGTCAGCTCCGCGCTCGCGCTCTTGAGCGTCTTGCGGAAGTCGGTGGCCTCGACGGCCGAGGCCAGGTCAATGCCTCGCAGGACCGTGCCCGCGGTCCGGCCCGCGGCCGTCAGCAGCACCTCGTTGTAGGTGAAGGGCGAGGCCGCCGTGACGCCCGGCACCTCCCGCACGGCCGCCAGGGCGGCGGCCGGCTCCTCGATCCCTCGCTCACCGTAGCGCAGGACCCAGATGTGGGCGTTCGTCCCCAGGATCTTGTTGCGGAGGTCGAATTCGAACCCGCTCATCACCGCCATCACCACGATCAGGGCCATGACCCCCATGGCCACGCCGGCGATGGAGATGAAGGCGATGACGGAGAGGGAGCGTTGCCGCCGCTTGGCCTTGAGGTAGCGGAGGCTGATGAAGACCTCGTAGGGAAGGGACCAGGCCATCCGACCGCTACCCCCCATCCCCGCTCTTCGCGAACCCGTTCGCGAAAAGCCGGGGGCAATGACCAAATCCCAATGACCAATGACCAACAGGGAAGATACTCCACGGGCCGGGGTGTACTGGCATTGGGAATTGGTCATTGGTCATTGGTCATTGTCCGTAGTCTCGGAGCCCCGGCCTTCCGGCCTGAGCAACGGGAACAGGATCACGTCGCGGATCGAAGGGGAATCGGTGAGCAGCATGACCAGGCGGTCAATCCCGATCCCCTCGCCGGCCGTGGGCGGCAGCCCGTATTCCAGCGCCCGCAGGAAGTCCTCGTCCATGAAGTGGGCTTCCTCATCGCCGGCGGCCCGCGCCTTCGCCTGGGCCTCCAGCCGGCGCCGCTGCTCCCGGGGGTCGTTCAACTCGGTGTACGCGTTGGCAACCTCGAGGCCGGCCACGTAGAGCTCGAAGCGCTGCGCGTAGCGGGGATCGTCTGTCCGGGCCTTGGCCAGCGGTGACAGCTCCGCAGGAAAGTCGGTGACGAAGGTGGGCTGGACGAGCTGTTCCTCCACCCGGGCCTCGAAGAGTTCGACCAGGAGTTTGGCCCATCCCCAGGTCGGCTTGACCGGGATGCCGTGCGCCTCGGCGGCGGTCCGCAGGCCCGCCTCGGTCCGGACCTGCTGGGGGCTCAAGCCGCCCAGTTTCACCAGGGCCTCTTCCAGGGACAGGCGCGGCCACGGGGCGGCGAAGGAGATCTGGCGCCCCTGATAGGGGATGGTGTCACTGCCGCAGACGGCCCGGGCGACCTGGGGCAGCAGCTCCTCCGTCAGGGCCATGAGGTCCTGATAGTCGGCGTAGGCCTGGTAGAACTCCAGCATGGTGAACTCGGGGTTGTGCTGGGTGGACAGCCCTTCGTTCCGAAAGTTCCGGTTGATCTCGTAGACCCGCTCTAGCCCCCCCACCACGCACCGNTTGAGATGGAGTTCCGGCGCGATGCGCAAGTAGAGGGTGAGGTCCAGGGCGTTGTGGTGGGTGACAAAGGGCCGGGCCGCGGCGCCTCCGGGGATGGGGTGCATCATCGGCGTCTCGACCTCGAGGAAGCCGCGGGCATCGAAGAAGCGACGGATCTCGGCAATGACGTGCGCCCGCCGCCGGAACAACTCCGCCACCGGCGGGTTGGCGATCAGGTCCACGTAGCGCTGGCGATAGCGGACCTCCACGTCGCTGAGGCCGTGCCACTTGTCGGGCAGGGGGCGCAGCGATTTGGCCAGGAGGGTCAGGCTCTCCCCCTGGATCGTCAGCTCGCCCGTCTTGGTCCGGAAGAGCCGCCCCCGCACGCCCAGGAAGTCGCCGACGTCGATGCGCCGGAACAACTGATAGGCCGACTCGCCCACCACATCCTGGCGCACGTAGATCTGAATCTTGCCGGTCTGGTCCTTGAGGTGGGCAAAAGACGCCTTGCCGTGCCCGCGCAGCGACAGGACCCGCCCGCCCAGCGTCACGGGTTCGGCCACCGCCAGCGCGGCCTCATCGGCGGTGGCGTAACGGCTCGTCAAGTCGCCTGCCAGGTGGGTGACGGGAAAGGTACTGGGGTAGGGATCAATGCCGTCGCGACTGAGTTCCTCCAGCTTCTTCAATCGCTCGCGGATGAAGGCATTCGCCTCGTCCACACGTCCTCCAGATGATCGGGCGGAAGATTGCCAGGTGGCCTTCAGCAGTCAGCCGTCAGCCTCGGAAAAGGCTAGCGCGGGAATTCGGAAGGTGAAACCAATTGCCCTCGTTGTCCGCCTGCAAGCTAAAAGCTGATAGCTGAACGCTGAGATTACGTAACGTGCGGCGATTATAGGGGTCGCCCCAAGGGCAGTCAAGGAAGAGCATTCGGCTGTTCGCGCGCATCCGCCCAACCGAACCGCCGAATTCCAGAACGACCGGACGCTTCTGCCGGAGCGTCGGCCCGGGGGCTAGGTACCCTTGACCTTCAAGCGGGATTCATTCTCGGCGATGAATCGCTTGATGTCGTCGGCCATGGCCAGGAGCTTGAGCCATTGCTCCTTGTACAGTGTCACGGGGAAACGCCCCAGGCCGTAGACCGAGACGGCGCCCTTCTCACTGACCTTGATGGACGTTGGTCGAGTCACCTTGGCCTTGAGCGCCTCGTTTTCGGCGCGCAGCCGCTCCAGTTCCGCTCGAACATCCTCGTCCGGCATGATTCACCTCCCGCGATCCCCCTCACCCCACCCCTCTCCCACCCGCAACGGGGAGAGGGGACGGCGAGAGAGTGTTCGGCCAGCCCGACGACAAGAGGACTATCCCGTCTTCTCGGGCGGCGTGAAGAGGAACGACTCGATGAAGCGATCTAGATCCCCGTCCAGCACCGCGGTGACGTTGCCCGTCTCCTCGCCCGTGCGATGGTCCTTGACCAACTGGTAGGGCGCCAGGACATACGAGCGGATCTGGCTGCCCCAGGCGATGGGCGCCTTCTCCCCCTCCAGCTTGGCCATCTCCTCATCCTGCTGCCGCTTGTAGTGGTCGTATAACCGGGCCCGCAGCACCTTCATGGCCATGGCCTTGTTCTTGTGCTGCGAGCGCTCGTTCTGGCAGGAAGCCACGATCCCGGTGGGCAGGTGGGTGATGCGGACCGCCGAGTCGGTGACGTTGACGTGCTGCCCCCCGTGCCCCCCGGCCCGGAACGTGTCGATGCGCAGCTCCTTCTCCTCGATCTTGACCTCGAGGTCGTCGGAGATCTCGGGATACACGAAGAGCGAGGCGAAGGAGGTGTGCCGGCGCTTGCTGGCGTCGAAGGGCGAGATGCGGACCAGCCGGTGGACGCCGATCTCGGCCCGGAGGTACCCGTAGGCGTAGGGCCCCGTCACCGTCACGGTGGCGTTCTTGATCCCCGCCTCCTCCGCCTCCAAGAGGTCGATCACCTCGGTGCGGAAGCCCTTGGTCTCGCACCAGCGGAGGTACATGCGCAGGAGCATCTGCGCCCAGTCCTGGGATTCCGTGCCGCCGGCCCCGGCGTTGATGCTCAGGATGGCATTGCCCGTGTCGTACTCGCCGGAGAGGGCCGTCTGCAGTTCGAGGCCGCGGACCTGTCGTGTAAGCTCCTGGAGGCCGCTGGACACCTCCTGCAGGGTCTCGACGTCCTCCTGGTCGGCGGCGAGTTCCAGGAGGACCCGGTAATCCTCCAGCTCTTTCACCAGGCTCGCGTGCTGCTCCAGCGTCTGGCGGAGATCGCTCTGCTCCTTCAGGACCTTCTGGGCCTTCTCCGGATCTCCCCAGAACTCCGGCGCGGCCGCGGCCGTCTCCAGGGCTGCCAGCCGGGTCGTCTTCCCGGGAAGGTCAAAGATACACCCGGAGTTGGTCCAGCTTTCGCTGCAGCTCGTCAACGGTGCGTTGCAGGTCGGGAATCATGTCTCCTCCATCCAAATGGCCCTCGGGACACAGGATGCTCCCCTGCTCCCCTGCTCCTCTGCTTCCGTGTTCCTCCGTCACCGCCGGCGTGCCCACGCGAGCGCCAGGACGTGCGCCCCCAAGAATGCCAGGCACGTCCAGGCCAGGAGGTCCCCGTACCGCGTGTACGGGGTCTCCGTCTGCCGGGGCCGGACGCTCCCCACCAGCGCCGCCTCGGTGAAGATCCTGGTCTTCGCCAGGATTTCCCCCGTCGGGGCGACCACCGCGGTGACACCGGTGTTGGCCGCGCGGACGAGGTAGGTCCCGTTCTCCACCGCCCGCATGGCCGCCATGGCCAGATGTTGGGAGGGGGCCCCGCTTCGCCCGAACCACGCGTCGTTGGTGATGTTCACCAGGAACTGCGCCCCCTCGCGCACGAACTGCCGCACCTCGCCCGGGAAGATGATTTCGTAGCAGATCATCACGCTGAAGCGCGCCCCGTCCAGGGAGAAGACCGTGGCCGCGCGTCCTCGCCCGAAATCCCCGATCCCCACGACGAGTTTGTCCAAGAAGAAGAAGAGCCACCTCAGCGGCACGTATTCGCCGAAGGGGACCAGGTGACGCTTGTCGTAGCGCCCCAGGATCCGCCCGTCGCCTCCCAGCAGGAACGCGGCATTGTACAGGAACCCGTCGTCTCCCAGGTCCGGACTGCCGACCAGCATGGGGATGCCGGTCTCCGCCGCCAGGCGGTGCACGCGGAGGGTTAGCTCGCTCTCCCGCCGCAGGAAGAACGGGACCGCCGTCTCCGGCCAGACGATCAACGCCGGCTTCTCGGCCACCGCGCCCCGCGCCAATCGTTCGTAGATGTCGAGGGTCGCCGTCTGATAGCCCCGGTCCCATTTCAGGGACTGGTCGATGTTCCCCTGGAGCAACGCCACGCGGATCGGGGTCCCCCCCGTGGGATCCCGCCACAGGAGCCGGGCGTACCCGACCGTGGACAGGACCGCAACAGCGGCGAGGCCCAGGGGCACGAGGACCTCGCAGAAGCGCCCCGCCTCGCCTCGCGGGCGCCACGTCCAAGCCAGGAGGCCAGCCAGCGCGGCATTCACCAGGACCAGCAGACCGGAGATCCCGTAGACGCCGACGGCCGACGCCAGCAGGCGGATCGTCGGCTGCTGGTATTGGCTGTATCCGAGGAGCGCCCATGGAAATCCCGAGAACAGATAGGTCCGCAGAAACTCCAGGGCCGTCCAGAGCCCCGCGGCCACGAGCGGGACGATCGCCCGCGGGAGATGAAGCCGGCGCTGGCCCGCCACCAAGAGCCACGCGAAGGCCGCCGTGTACCCCGCCAGGACCCCGCAGAGGAGCAGAAGGACCACCAGGCTCAACACGAGCGGCATCCGGCCATAGGTGGTCATCGTATTGATGACCCACCAGATCGCCGCGAGGTAGAAGCTCAGACCGCCCGCGTACCCCAGCCACGCTGCCTGCCCGGGGCTGGTTCCCTCCAGCGCCAGGAAAAGGGGTACCAGTCCGAGGAAGGCCAGCGGCCCGAGGTCCCAGGGCGGGAAGGCCGTCGCGCAGAGCAGGCCGCTGCCCACCACCAGCCCAGCGCGCGTCGCGCGCGGGAGAACCAGCGCGGACGGCAGTCCCTCCGCGATCACACCCACCCGATCCATACCAGCGCGTACAGCACGGGACCCGCGAACATCAGGCTGTCCACCCGATCCAGTACGCCGCCGTGCCCGGGGATGAGGGCCCCGCTATCCTTGGCGTCGGCGGCCCGCTTCACCGCCGACTCGC
>JGI1357J11328_10002478_pt1 | contig 13294 bp, 19 predicted proteins | sample Subgrocontami54m_FD_11328 | JGI IMG/M metagenome (IMG submission 11328)
ATCGCTGAAGATGGGGAGTGAACGTACACCCCATTGTGTCACATGGTGCGGATATCCCGGCACCACGAGTCTAGCAATACGAGCCATGCGCGACATCTATTCGGTTCACGACGAGGCCGTCAAGAGGAATTTAGTATTGTGTCCCCGGAATTCTTCCCCTCAGCATCCAACCCAGCGTAACCTCAAGCTTGTCGACGAATCGATCATGGCCCAAAGGTCGTCCGCGTGCTTGCGCAATGTGTCTATTGCCTCTCTGCGTGATGTGCGCGGATAGGTTGCGGCCACACCACCCTTGCAATTCTTACCATGCGTCTCCACTAGGTCTTCTAACATACAGATATCAAGAAATAAGTATGGTGTCCCCTGAATTCTGGGAGTAAGCTTAGCCTTCGAAGCCTCCCTCTAGCTTGGAAGAACTGAATTATCTCTCGCGACATTCAAGAAAAGAGCAAAGGCTCTGAAATTCTTCCGACTCATCGAGAATCCTTGGGCCGATGTTTCGCAATGCATTCACTGCTTTGTTGGGAAGATAGAAGGTCGTTGGCAGATTCAGGAAATATTCGCGCGCTTTCGCATCCTTAATCTGGTCGAAGCCAACGTAGATCCCATAAGTCTCTATAGGGTTAAGCGCCTTAGTTGGCATCTGAGCAGCAGGGCACTTGTCTTGGAGAATACCTTTGCAGCCAGCGTAGACATCCCTGTCCTTGCGCCATTGATTCAATGTGTCAAGGAGTTCCTGCACGGTGTCGAACGAGTAGTTACTCATCGGAATAGAGGAGATAATGTCTAGTATCGTGGTCAGCCCAGGCCCACTTGGCTTTTTGTCGATCGCGGTTTTCGGGTTGGTACGGGCATCAACAACAACAACTATAAGCTTTTCAACTTTTTTCAAATTAATTTTGTTCAGCAGGCTCCAGGACGGATCGTTCGAGTGAATGGCCACCAGTGGGCCACGAAGACCAATGTTGTCAGTCACTCCGCCGTCAAGTAGGTGAATGTACGTGCGCTCCCCCCGATCCAGGTATGAGCGCGCGATGCGCGCACGATTGAAGCGAGGCGGGTTGGCAAGGAGGTCCTTCGATGCCTGCTCTATCCATGGAGGTTCTTGATACTGGCAAGTTCCGGCGTAATTATTTACAACTAAGGGAGTGAACGCGACGGGAAAGTTTGATGAAGCCGCGACGGCACGCGCCACATGTACACCGCTCAGGTCTGAGCACAGCAGGTCGAACTGATCCTGGATAAAGGTAAACTGCGAGCCCATAGTAATGTCGGTTGCATTTATCATAATGAAAGGCCGACGCGCCAGGTTAATGAGGTCACTAAAGCTTTTTCCTCTAAAGATCTCCCGATCGTACATCTCAGTGGCGAGCTCGATCCGCCCAAACGTGGGCGATGCCAGCCGGAACCAATTAATTGGGTTAAATAGCGAGGCGATTAGCTCTCCCTCGACGTTCCGATATAAGAAGTCTTTCTCGAATTTCTCATGATCAAACAACTCCTCCTGAAACAACCCGTAGTAGGCGGAGGTGAAGCTACCGCCAGAAACGGAGGAGATGACGTCCACTTCGTCCAGCAGTCTCCGCTCTTCACCCTTCCACCGGATGTTCGTTTTGCGCAGCTTCTCCATCACTCCATAAGAGAGCGCTGCCGCTCGCGTCCCTCCCCCCGAGAACGTTAGAATGACGAAAAGGCTGTCGGAATTTCCTGGTGCCTTGAGATTCTCAAAGCGATAACCAGACTGCAGGTCGTATCGGATAAGCTGGGGATTGACAGGATACGTGGCACAGCCTGCCAGAGCGAGGAAGAAGACCATCGCCAAGGCCCTTTGGAGACGGTTCCTCATGCAACACCTCCCGAAGGGTGAAAATCGTCAACTAGTAGGGGATTAACTGAAGTTGTATGTTGGACGTTCTTTTCGACGGCCGCCGGTTGGTAGTCCTGCGGGTCTCCCAGGTCGAACATGTGGTGGCCCCTTTCCACCGTGAGCGTATCGTTGGTCATTCCTGCAACCTGCCCATCGATGCGAACATTCCGGTTCATAGGGTAAGAAACCTTTACGTATTCCATTCCCATGCTCCTCCTCGCTAAAACGTCAGATCAGCGGTTAGGATTTTACTGTTGGGCTGGGCTAGGCTAGTGGTAGTGGTCACCTCCTCGGCAGGGCCGTACCGTGTCAGTCGTTATTCCTTTTTGCTCGGGATAGCCATAGCAGAATTCTTATTACTTCTCCGGGATTCCGGGGACACCGTACTTAATGCTGCTCATCTACTCCAGTTTTCCGACCTGGCTTCTGCCTCCTCAGTATCCGACCCAGCGTAACCTCAAGCTTGTCGACGAATCGCTCATTGCCCAACGGTCGTCCGATCCGTTCGTGCTTGCGCAATGTGTCTATTGCCTCTCTGCGTAATGTGTGCGGATAGCCTGCTGCCACCGCCCTTGCAATTCTTGCCATGCGTCTCCACTAGGTCTTCTCACAGACAGATATCAAGAAATAAGTATGGTGTCCCCTGAATTCCGGTGCACCATGTGCTTGTTATGTGTTGTTTTGGCTGAATTCAATTTGACCAAGCTCCATTAGTAAATTGGCAATCAATAGAGTCTAAAGCCATATGCAAAGATAAGCCAATCCCTACTATCTTTGTCTTTGGGAAAAAACAAAGAGCAATGTAAATTATGATGAACCACAAATTATGTAAAGGATGAAAACCTATGCTACAACGGTTTGGATTATAGATAGGGCTTGCAAAAACGTGATCAATATCTACCACCATTGTTGAGATTAATAGTAGATAAGCCGATTTCCAGTTTTTTCTGAAAAATACCGCACAAATTATTGCAGGAACTATAAAGTGTAATGAAATATGTAGCATGTATTACTTTCTGAAAGACACATAACGCCCGGCATCAGCGGCGGCGCGCAGCGCCGTCCGCTGCATGCTGCTGTCAGGCAGCGTAGCCTGACAGCCTGGATAACAGTTCCTTGAGGCACTCACCTTCGGGCCTGCGTGATGTATCGATAACAACACGCTCGACCGGCCACTCGTGATACTCCCGACTCTCGACCTCCGCCCAAGTCGGCAACCGCAACCCCTGAACCGTCGAGGCTCGTGTCTCCACTCTCTCGCGATGCTCTCGTGCATCGGAGCAGATAACCTCGATGTTCTGATATGGTGCATTCGCGTCTCTGGCAACCTGCTCCCATTCACGCCTGGTCAGCTCGATTGGGTTGCAGGAATCGGCGACCACGCTGACGCCTGCGTTCAGAATGTCGGATGCCACCCGGTATGCCAAGCGATACCCCTCTCCATGAACCTCAACCGAGCACAGTTCTCGGAGAGCTTGCTCGATAGTGTCAATTCGAACGTGAGCAGCCCCGACGCGCCGTGCCAGCAGCTGGGACAGCGTTGTCTTTCCGCTCCCTGGGAGCCCCGAGACTATGTAGAGGGTCGCTCTATTCAATCTAGTGCCACCTTCGGTCAACTCCATGTCTGCCTAACATAGTATTATGCCTCACAAATAGCATCCCACCTGGGCGCCGCACGGGGATGATATGCGTCAATAAAACGCTTGACAGCCAACTTGTTGCGTAAAACCATGACGCATAGCATTCTGGGGTGGGAGGGATGATATGGAATTCCGGGGACACTATACTTAATGCTGCTCATCTCCTCCAGTTTTCCGACCGGGCTTCTGCCTCCTCAGTATCCGACCCAGCGTGATCTCAGGCTTGTCGACGAATCGATCATGACTCAAAGGTCGTCCGCGTGCTTGCGCAATGTGTCTATTGCCTCTCTGCGTGATGTGCGCGGATAGGTTACGGCCACCACCCTTGCAATGCTTGCCATGCGTCTCCACTAGGTCTTCTCACAGACAGCTATCAAGAAATAAGTATGGTGTCCCCTGAATTCCCGCGACATCTATTAGGTTCACGACGAGGCCGTCAATAGGAATTTAGTATTGTGTCCCCGGAATTCCATGGACTGCTGCCCCTGTCGGGTGGAGCGCTGTGTTCGGCCTGTTCATCACTGCGAAGACCCCGGTATCCTACCCCTGTCTACCCCTCGTGTGGATCTGTGGTACTGCGGTCACAGTCCATCCGAGTCGATCAGCACCCGGCCGTGGCCCTGCGTTTCCAACCACCAATACGTAAAGTGCTTCGAGAGCCAACTCGCGGCGCGTTCCGTTGCAAGATCCTGGATGCTGGAGCTGTAGATGATGGGAATGCCAAACTTCGCCTCGATCGCGTCCAAGGTGCCACAGACGGTATTGGGATGGACCTCGGATGGACAGTCGAATGGCTCGAAGCCCCCCTTGATGTCCTCAAGGGTAGCCTGGACGAGGATGGCTTTCCAACGCAACCGCGCCAGCCGACTGCATGCGTCAAGAAATCGCTTGCGGTAGGTCACCGTACACGCGACCAAATCCGCCAAGTGCTTCCGTTCCAGCGACAGAAGACCCTCCATCCCTTCCACCGTGTAGTCGCCCGTCTTCAGGGCGACCCGCCGCTCCCCACCAATCCAGTTGGGGTGGTTCACGAAGAGCGGAAGCGGTTCCTGCTCTCGCGTATCCACTAATACGACCGGCTTGGGAACGCGCGCGCTACGGATGATGTTGTGTCCGTCGCGCATGACTCTCAGCCGACTCGTGCTTGGGGAAACGAAAGAACGATCCCTGTCGCTCATAAGGAACGCCTTACCCTCTGGTTTACCATCGCATTCATTGAGATATGAGCACCATCAACATCCTTCTACTGTGCTTCGCCAGGAGGTACGCGATAACGTCCCCCACCATCTTGAATGGCGGGGGACGTTGTTTCGTCATGACCCGGCACGTGAGGGGATGCGACGACCAGCTCTAAGCACAGCTCATGGCGTCACAGTTACTTCCATGGCCTTCAACTGAGGGTGGGCCGCCCCCTTCAACGTCTCCTCCCGGACCTCCTTCTTCCGGCGCGGTGACCAGCTTCACCATGATCACCTTCAACTCGTCACTGTAACAATACTGCTTCATCCGTCCCGTGGACTCCTGACAGCGCTTGACCCCTCGTCGTATCGGACCCCTCATCCATCGCGAGGTGTGGGTGTACACTTTATTGGGGGAGATACTCAATCCGAGTGCAGGGCATTGTTAGAGCTTCCCCCTATCCTCTCCCACTTGCCTTCGAAGTTAGCCAAATGCTGCGGCAGCACTGAACAATGCAATGATTTATAGTTCTTTGGTCTTATGCCGTCGTGGGTCTCTAGCCAGGAGCAATAGCGCTCCACAACGATATCTCTCAACTCTTCCCATTCAATAACGAAAAATTGGTCCTTCCCGTACTCTGTAGCCAGAACCATGACGCATAATAGGTGTGGTATTCTTGGCTCAAGTTTCTTTCCTGGCACTTGTTTCTTGCCTTCAAATCGTATTTCCATAAACTTATCTGCGGAAAATTGCCATGCGCCCCCGCGAATAGTCTTTACTTGAATTGGAATCGATGACCCTTTGGTGTCGGCAGCTACAATGTCAAAGTCGGGCACGTTACCGGAGAACGTCGCGACGAGTAAGCCCCGCCTCGCGAGCTCACATGCGACGAGATACTCGCCGATTTGCTTATTGAGCTGAATACTGCGCCCGGTCGCCATGCTGTTTTCCTTCGATCTGCGGCCCTAACGAGCCTATAGAAAAAGTCTCGGCCAACTGAAAAAGCGTCCAAATTGATGAGGGTATTGAAATGGCCTCTCGATCCGAGATTGTCGCTTACTCCTCAAATGAGGAGGTCGTTTTTTGTGCGGCACTTTTCGCTTTAACTGTTGCTACAGACTTAACGCGCCAAATGAGCCGCAAGCCGGAGCGACATGATTGTACGAGACGACCAGCGCGTCGGCTCCATTTGAAGGTCACGTGATTCCGGGGACACTATACTTAATGCTGCTCATCTCCTCCAGTTTTCCGACCGGGCTTCTGCCTCCTCAGTATCCGACCCAGGTTTAACCTCAAGCTTGTCGACGAATCGCTCATTGCCCAAAGGTCGTCCGGTGCGTTAGTGCTTGCGCAATGTGGTGCGGATAGGTTACGGCCACCACCCTTGCAATGCTTGCCATGCGTCTCCACTAGGTTTTCTCACAGACAGCTATCAAGAAATAAGTATGGTGTCCCCTGAATTCCCTGCCGATTGGAGTTAGGCGCCTGCCAGCCGGAACGTGTAACCCATGTCCCAGGACTTTTGTGTTACCTATGTCCTCGATCGGTCAGTTTAAGCTTCTTGGCGACGTCGTGAATGCGTTGCCCCAGCTTTACGGTCGTATCGATTAACTACTTCATTCCTTGTGGTGAGATTGCATCGCTAACATTCGATGACTTTAATTGTCTCATATCCGGTATGCCGAGTAGATCGGGAGGGCTGTGTTCAGAATCACTTCCTGGCTTCCATGTAGGTAGTACCGGATTATGTGCAATTCTGTTTCGCCATTTCGCAAGTTTCTTAGCGTCCTGCCAAACAGAAATAATCTCGTCTTTGTCGGGCGCTGAGATTTGTTGTGACTGATTTATTAGATCCACAATGCGATTGATTCGCGTGCCGAGCAATTGGTCGAGATTTTTGTTAAAGTCCACTCGATTGGCTTCAAGAAAGTTCAGGTATTGAAAAGAAAGTAATTCGATTGCGCCAAAGTTCAGCATGTACTGTCCGACCAAGAACGGCCACTCGCCCATATAGGGCGGGTTTAAAACTATCTCCATTTCGGTAAGTCCGTTTAGGTCTTCCATATTAAAGCCCAATGCGCCGCTGACCGGCGGTCGGGTTAGTGCAGGCGCGAGAGAAGCGTGAAGCTCTTCCTGCCAGCCGGAACGTGTAACCCATATCCCCGGACTTCTGTATTACCTATCTCCCAGACCGCTCACTCTCTCGACCTGGCGGCGCTGCATTTCGATCAAAGCGTGAACATCCAGCAGTTCAATGCCGGAGGTTCTCGCGAACCGTTTCGCGCCTGCTGTAAAACCACCCGTGCAGATGAGGATAGCGCGTGCCGCCCTGAAGTGGGTCTTCGCGCCGAGTAGTTCGCGAACAACAGCCGGGCCCTCTGGCGTCGAGTGTGCCTTGCATTGCACGATCGTGTCATGGTCGATTTCGATATCGACCCCGCCGTCGGAAGGCCCGCCCTTGAGGTTTACACGATGTCCAAGTCTGCGAAACAGGTCTGCGACCTCTCTTTCAAAGGCGCTGCCCGTTAGACCATGCCAATACGCAATCCGCTGCAGTTCTAGTTGGCGCTCCTGAGCAAGGACGGCATTCTTGTACGCCCGGTAGGCTCGCATACCTGGAACGATTCGATCGAACAAAGGTCTCTCGACGACTTTCGCGACAAGACTTCCGCCAAGAAACGCCAACCAGGCAGCCGACATCCAGTCGAGGCCAAAGCCGACGAGAATCACCATGCTCAGCGCACAGCACAGGAGGATAACCGTCCAGCGGGCTGGCCCGCGCGCGGCCGTCCGCTCAAGAATCGGTCCGAGCCGTTCAGCGTCATGAGCTGTCAGCCCAAATTTTGAGAGAGTCGGTTCCATTTCGGCTGCCGAATCTGCCGCCTCGCATTGGACCCCCCTCCATCGTTAGGTGTGGATGTCCACTTTATTGGGGGAGGTACTTCGTCTGCTGCAGCCAGTTGTTAGCCCGTGATTCCGGGGACACTATACTTAATGCTGCTCATCTCCTCCAGTTTTCCGACCGGGCTTCTGCCTCCTCAGTATCCGACCCAGCGTAACCTCAAGCTTGTCGACGAATCGCTCATTGCCCAACGGTCGTCCGATCCGTTCGTACTTGCGCAATGTGGTGCGGATAGGTTACGGCCACCACCCTTGCAATGCTTGCCATGCGTCTCCACTAGGTCTTCTCATAGACAGATATCAGAAATAAGTATGGTGTCCCCTGAATTCCTACCCCTGAATTCCCGTGGGTCGTTTCCTGTCGTCGTCGCGTCGCCATCAATTAGCCCTCCTTGTCACTACCTAGTGATAGGTTAGGGTCATTGCGCTCGCCATGCTTTCAAGCGCAGCGGCAATCAGCTCGTCGGCCGCGATTCCAAAACATTTTGATAGGTCAGTAATTCTTTGAAGTAGAGCGCTGAGTGAAGTTAGAAATTCTTTTTCATGGATGTCCCCATCCAGATCCAACAGATAGTTAACCGATGCAACGTCAGCAAGCCAGTAGTATGCCTCGCCGACCGCATTTCCTCGGCCACTTATAAAGACGTATTGGGGAAGATCGAGGTTCCTGAGTGCTCCCGGTGCCACGTCTTTATCGAAGTGGAACACAAACTTGTCTCGGAGCTTTTTGAGGGTACGTTTATGAAACTTCTTAACGTCCGGATCTTCGAACAGCTTTCCGAAATCCTTACTGAACGCAGGCATATCCTTAAAGTGCTTCCCTAAGCTTTTCGCAAACGCCATTCCTTCGTAGAGAACAGCACCAAGAAATAGGCAAGAGTTCATTATCTGCCGATGCACCGAAGGACTGTCGTGGCTCTCTGGCGAATTTGCAGCAACTTGAATGAAACGGAGGGCGTTGACAACGCGTGCAAGCGTCAGAACCGCCCAGAAGCGTTCATTTTTCTGTAATCCCTTGAACTGCTCCCTCGATAAGGTTATCTCCCAGGTTTTGTGCTGTTTATGCATCATTTGGGTCTCCGATGCTGTCAATGCTGCCGGCTCTTTCAAGTCCCTTGGCTCTACGTTGTTAGATACGCCACTACCAGTCCCGCTACGGGCCAACAAACCAGGACGCGTGCCCCGTTTTCGGATCCCATCAGAAATAAGTATGGTGTCCCTGGAATCGCCGAGCGGCGCAAGTATCAACCTGCGCTAAACCGCAAGCGCAGCGCGCCGCTCGTCGGAATGCAGCGGGGCGTGTTAGTCAGCAGCATGCGAAACCCCAATGTACGTTGCGACCTCGCGTAAGACCGTTAGGATGTGCTCACGATTGCCCGGAGCATTGTTGATAAAGAGTGGACTCGGATGCGGCGAGTCAAACACTCGAACATCCGGTCGTAACCGAGATACGAGTGACGAAGCCTGCTGCGCTTTCTTGCCCACCAAAACAATTGCGCGCAAAGAAGGAAGCAAATTCAGAAGGCGCTCAAGGGAAGCTGTTCCTGTCGAAACGTCTTGCCTCTTGGCCGCCCGGATGCGTGCCCCATTGCCGATATACCATGGAACAACATTCCATGTGATCGTGAGCTCTCTCGGAATACCCGCGTCGCGATTCAACTCAAAGAAGTTCTTCGCAGTCAGGTCGGAGTTGTTTCACGAAATGAAACCCGAGCCGACTGCCTTTGAACCAGGTGCTTCCAAAAGAAAGAGAACTTGGGCGTAGACGCCACCATCCCACGGATCGAAATCCGGGATCGAAGCTTGGGGGCCAGCAGTCGCACGAAGTTCGTCCACAAATGCGGCAAGTGGCGCTATATGGGCATGACGCAGTTGCTCGCGGCGCGCAACCCGCGCGACAGGATCGCCTAAGAGTTTCGGTTTGTCCTCTCGCTCCATGATGAACGTCATTGCTGGCCAACGCTCAGCATCAGTGACGGCGCGCAGCGAGGTGCGTCGGCTGGATGCGGGGATCGGGCAACCTGTTGGTTCATACTAACTTGCCTAGCGCATACTCGATAAACGGCTTTTTGTAACTGCCGATCCTTCCCTTATCGCCTATATGCTCGTCATCGTAGAAATAGCCGCTTCCGACAAGCCAGAATAACTTGTCGGCATTATAGGGCGTTACGCCGGCATTCTTCGCAAGCCTGATCACTGCCTTGAACACCTGATAGTCATTGGCTTTGGGCGGGCACAACTTTAGCCCCATAAAAATGTCGCGCAAGTGCACGTCAGGTTTCGCGAAGTGGATATAGCCCAATTCCTTGAGAAAGTCACACGCTAAGGCAAATCCCAACCCATTGATTTCATTGTCGAGAAGCATCGGAAGCGCGGCACGAGCGCGACTGTCACGGTCAAAGAAATTAACCCACTGATAAAAGTCGTCTGCTGTCTCAAATTGGGTCATGAAGTGTGCGGCAGAAAGTATTGCACCGCAATATTGAGGCCAGATGCTTCGAGGTGTTCTGCGGATTTTTCCTGTGGGGGTCAGATGCTTTTCGATGTCATCCAGAATCTGCTCCCAATCCTGGTATTTTTCGAGGATCGCCTTCGGCTGAAACTCACAGAGTATCATTCCTAATTTCTCAACGCCGCCAATAGCGCCTCCTACAACACTAGCCTTCATGTTCGCGTTTTGCGCGGACTGCAAGATGCGCTTGTAAATCTCTGCTATGGTGCCAGGGCGCGGTTTAGTCTGTGAAAGGTGCAAATATTTTTCAATCAGTTCCGGTGTTACGCCTGCGATGCTTAGCCCCAAAAGGTATTCTTTGGCTAGGGAATACGCCATCTTGTCGCGCTCAACTTCGTTCATATGCCTTCCCGATTAGTACAAGATATCGCTTAAGGCTGCGATCGCTACGGCTATGCGGCACCAGTTAGCTATCCGCATCCGCCGATTGTTGGGCGACGCCCTTCGGGTTGCCGATCCTCTTCCAGGCTTCACGGAAATCGTCCTTATCATAGGCGGCAGGTCGAAGCCAGAACGACACATTGCCATCTTTCTCACCTTTGAGGGCGAGTTGCTTGATCTCGTCGGGGAGCAGCACATAAGCTGTAGGATTGCCTTGTAGGTTATTGATGATGACCCAGTAGTCCCCCATGATTCTATCCAGAGAAGTTCCCAGGGGCACTGGGTTTCGTTTGCTCAGTGACTTGACCTGAATGCTGATCATCTGGGAGCAATCGAAATTATAAGCGATCACGTCCACACCTCGGGCATTGCGGGATGTGGGCATAGCGTTCCAGCCAAGCAGAGACAACCGATAGCAGGCGTAGTAGAGCCCGGCGTTTCCAACGATCTGTGCGCTCATGTTCAATCTTTTAGGTTCAGCCATCACGAATATCCAGTCTCCAGATGAATTCCTCAGTGCATGGACGGCCTGTCTGCCGAGTGTGTCGTGAAAGACTAACTTCGTTGCCGTCAAACTTAAGGTCCCACACAATCCGCGCTTCAATCCACTGGAGTGAACCCTCATCCCAGACGGGCCAGTTCTTGCTTGCAGTTTCAACGCCAAGGTAAACGGTTCGGTGATCCTCGTGCCAAACCTGAAAGAGGTTGTCATTCAAGTCGTACTTACGGTTCCTTGATTCCTCTATCAAGCGCATCTCTTCATCATACACGTAGAGACGCACCTGTGGAGGCCAGTCGTTCGTTCTGGGTTTTCGTAAAGGCATCGATCGCCTCCGTTACGTGCCCACTGTTCCGCATCACCAGCACGCGCCACTCATGCGAGTGTCGGCGTACATGCGGCGGTTAGGCACCGCTCTTCTGCGCACCCAACCATACTGCACTCGGTTCATGCGAATTCAAGGCGGCTAACGCGCGGTTCCTGAGTTCGCTGCGAAGAGACCCGGCATTCAGCATTTTCCGGAAGTCACGGTAACCGCCCGTCGGATGCGGAATCCCGATCACGGTGCATTCAGGTTCCAGGTAGGCCAATGCACGATACGCCTCCCATCCAATGCCGAGAACGACCCAATCGCTCGGACTTTCCTCTAGCTCGCGAGCCAAAAAGCGGCGCGTGCAATGACGCAGGGTCTGGAGTGGTGGCAACCCATCACGATCGCGCTCATTCTCACACTTTGCGAGATTGGACCAAATGATCGGCCCCGTGAGGCCTAATTCGTCGATCACAGTCCGCGTTCTCGCAAAGTAGGGCCGTTCGGAGATCCGAACTCTGTACTCTTTGACCCGCTCGTACGTAATCCCACTCTTGAGATAAAACTCGCGCTCCGCCGGTTTCGATGTGCCCGGGTTCAAGCCAACGGCCAAACAACCCCGTCCTGGCGCATCTGGGCGTTCGAGGAACAGCGAACGGGGTAAGATTCCTTCGCTTTGCCGCTGCAGGATACCGGCGCACCCATCCTTGCAGGTGACGAGTTCTGCGCCCAAACGGTCAATTTGTTCGTGAAGCGTGGACATCCTTTTCGGTGCTCAACGACAGGTGTCACCCGGCGGTGGCCAAGTGACTTTCCATTCTGTTTCCGCCCCGATCCGCCGCTCTGGTACACGCCATTGTGCGCCATTCATTTCTTCATAAGGTCTTTGTATCTCCGCTCAAGAAGGTGGTCGGCATAATCCTTTCTAGAGCGATTCATGTCACCGCGGTTCAGCACAATTCGGGACAAGTCGTTGAACCCGAATCCGAACATTCGGTCGGGTTCTCCGCTGACCGTTCTGCAGTTCGCCATGAACTGCCGCATCTCGTCCCGCGTGAATATCAAAGAGCAGTCTTTGTACCACGTTGCCGATACCCGCGTGGTCTGCGCTAGATCCGGCGCATACATGCCAAAGAGGATCACGTAATCTGCCCGGTCTGGGACGTCGAAACGGTTGAACCAGGTATTGAACCGGAATCGAATGGTGTCCTTTCGCTTCGGCGGTGCGTGCAGATACGTGCGCGAGGCCTTGACCTGAATTGTCGTGGTGACTGATGTGCCGGTCCTGGAGCGATGCAGCACCGCGAGGTCAATTCCCTTCTCTTGTCGCGAGAGCGGAACGAGAACGGAGTATCCGTCTTTACGCGACAGCAATGATTGCAGCCGTTGCGCGATCACGAATTCTGGCCATTGAAGTGTGAAGACCGGTTCCATTCCATCCCTCTCGGCAAACAACTACATATGCTGATCAGCCTAGCTCAACCGGCCAGTCGTAAAGCTGGCCAAAACTTTATAATCTTTTCCGGCACTTAACAAGACATTTGTCTGAAGGCGGACGACGGCAAATACTGCACCTCTGTCAGCCTGTCCAGCCTTCCGACAGCGAGTCGCCCGAACCCAATCCGAATCGATCAACAGGACTATGACCTCCCCAGTCGCCTCGGTTTCTATGCTCCGTGTTCCAATCTCCCGAGGTTCTGGAATCCGCGACCGGACAATTCGACAGCGGGAATATCACCGTTGACATCGTAGCGTAGATTTCTTCAACCACGAATCCGCCATCCGGAGAGTCCACAGGAGGGGGTGTGACCGAAGGGGCCGGATGTCGTGGAGGACGGCCGTGTACAATAGGAGAGGTGAAGCGAGGAGCAGGGGGGTCACGCGGCACCCGCACTAATCAGGTCCTGCATGCCTTGGGTAATGTGCGTCTTCTCGAAAAAGACCGAGCCACAGTGAAGTATTTTCGGCATGTTTCATTCATGGCTCGATAAGCCTGTCCTAAGCC
>JGI1357J11328_10002488_pt1 | contig 13265 bp, 11 predicted proteins | sample Subgrocontami54m_FD_11328 | JGI IMG/M metagenome (IMG submission 11328)
TTACGGTCTTCGCGTTTAACGCGTTGGTCCAAAAATCGTTGACAAAAATATCAATTTCGACCGGTGTTTGCAACTTAAATTCATGATTTTTCAGGAGAAGTCATTTAACACTCATAAAATCATGGACTTAGGAAACAAAAGCCGGGTTACCGCCACCGATTGCGCATTGGCGCCGCGTCAGACCGCGCTCGCGGCTTTCCCCCCGGCGATTTTCCGGGTAATCCATTCGTAAGCAGGCAGTGTAAGGAACTCGACGTAATCGCCGGTGGTGATCCGGTCGAACAGCTTGGCCGCGTCCTCGTAGCGGCCGGCTTTCCACGCTTCATCGCCGAGGCAGGCCTTCACCTTCGGCAACTCTTCGGCGAGCAGCCGGCGGAACAGCGCCTGGGTCACTTTACGGCCGTCGTCGAGCACGCCTTGCGGGCTGCGAATCCATTGCCAGATCTGCGAGCGCGAGATCTCGGCGGTGGCGGCGTCTTCCATCAAATTGAACACCGGCACGCAGCCATTGCCCGCGAGCCACGCGCCCAGATACTGGATGCCGACGCTGATGTTGTTGCGCAGCCCCGCCTCAGTAATCGGTTCCACGGGCTGGAAGTCGAGCAGGTCCCGCGCCGTGAAATTCACATCCGGGCGCTGCCTGTCGTACTGGTTCGGCCGCGGCATGTGGCGGTCGAAGACTTCTTTGGCGATCGCTACCAGGCCGGGATGGGCGACCCAGGTGCCGTCGCAGCCGTCGGTTACCTCGCGCACCTTGTCCTCACGCACTTTCTCGAGCGCGGCCGCGTTCGCCGCCGGATCGTCCTTGATCGGGATCTGCGCCGCCATGCCGCCCATCGCAGGGGCATTGCGATGGTGGCAGGTCTTGACCAGCATCAGCGCGTAAGCGCGCATGAAGGGCGCGGTCATCGTTACCCGGGATCGGTCGGCGAGGCAGAAATCCGGATTGGACCGGAATTTCTTGATGCACGAAAAGATGTAATCCCAGCGCCCGATGTTGAGCCCCGCGGAATGCTCGCGCAGTTCCCACAGGATTTCATCCATTTCAAACGCGGCGACCACCGTTTCGATCAGCACGGTAGCCTTGATCGAGCCGCGCTTTACGCCGATTTCATCCTGCGCGAGATTGAATATGTCGTTCCACAGGCGCGCTTCAAGGTGCGACTCCAGCTTCGGCAGGTAAAAATAGGGTCCGCTGCCGCGCGCGAGCGATTGTTTCGCGTTGTGGAAAAAGTAGAGCGCGAAATCGAATATAGCACCGGCGACGGGATCGCCGTCGATCCACACGTGCTTCTCGTCAAGGTGCCAGCCGCGCGGGCGCGGAATCAGCACCGCGACTTGGTCATTGAGACGGTATTGCTTGTCGTTTTGTTCGAACTCGATGGACCCGCGCACTGCGTCGCGCAGGTTTAGCTGGCCGTCGACCATGTTGTCCCACGTCGGACAGTTTGCGTCCTCGAAATCCGCCATGAATGTCGACGCGCCGCAGTTCAGCGCATTGATGACCATCTTGCGATCGGTCGGGCCGGTGATTTCGACCCGGCGGTCGAGCAGGTCCGGCGGTTGCGGTGCGATTGTCCACTCGGATTCGCGGATAGTCCTCGTTTCCGGCAGAAAGTCGGGAAACTTGCCGGCGTCGAATTCCTGCTGGCGAGCGGCGCGCATGGCGAGCAGTTCCCGGCGGCGGCCGTCGAACCGGCGATGCAGCGTAGCGACGAATGCGAGCGCCTGCGGCGTGAGTATCTCGGAATATTGCGGCGTGATCCCGCCGCGGATCTCCACGCCGGACGGCAGGGTTGCGTCATGTCGCATGGTTCAAAGTCCGCGCCTTACTTGCCCCACGGCCTGATTGCTTCCTTGAGCTTTTGGTAACCCTCGATGTAGCGCGGCCGTTTGCCGCCGTAAATTCTGTCAAAGGTCTCAAGTTGCGCGTCCAGCCATCGGGCAAGTTCGGTATTGCCCGGATTCGCCGCCTTGTACGCTTCATTGATCAGGACGAAGTGTATCCGCGGATCGTAGGGCTGCTTCTCCCCGCCGACGGTCTCATCTCCGGCCAGCAGGCGCAGCAGCATCGCGTCAGCCGAACCCAACGTCTGCTCAAAGATCGGCTCGCCCTGCATGCGGTACATGACGCTGGTCATGTCTTTGCCGTTTTTCATGGTGAAGCCCATGTCGGCCCAAACCTTGTTCACGTCGGCGCCCGCCTTGACGTGGTCGAGAACCATTTGTCCCCATGCGCGCAGCGCATCGGGCGCATCCGCCATGAGGTCGGTCAGGCGGTCACCGTCGAGGTCTGTCGCATAGACGATGACTTTGCGTTGCCGCATCATGTCATGCAGCAGCAGGCCGAAATTGGTGTCGGAGATGTGTTCGTTGATTTCTCCGCCCCAGTTTTCCATGCCGGCCTTGAAGTCCTTGGGCAGCAGCGCGACGATAGCGTCGACATTTGCTTTTTCTTCCTGATAGGCATCGACCGAATAGCGCCGCTTGAGTTCGAATTTCGTGCCCTGCAACAGCCACCGGATGATTCCCGCGTTGACGGTATCCTCCTGGGCCTGGGTAGGTTTGGTTGCGACGCGCCCGATCTGCCCGGTTTCATGCACCATCTTCAGGAACAAACGCGCGGCGTATGCCATCCTGACACCCGGTGTATTCATTTCGGAGTGGATGTTGCCGGTGCCGGCATCAACGCGGAACTTTTTCTTGTCCTGGGAATAGGGCAGGCCGGGCATAAATCGCACACTGGTGATGGTCCCGTAGGGGCGGACATTGCAGTAGACCCCCGCCGCGGTGCGCAGCGGCGCATTGGCGGACTTGCCGGCAACGACCACCTTCTTGCCGTTCTCGTTGACCATGAAATCACCGGCGGTGGACCACTTGAGCGATGTGTAATCCAGCTTGCCGAACCACTCGAGCGACGCGAGCCTGGTGTCGTGCCGGAACTGCGCCATCATGGGCACGCCGAGGAACGGCAAGCCCAGCACGTCCAGCGCCATCAGTGTGCCATTGAGCGCAAACATGTCCGTGAGCGCGTGCGCGACCGGCTTCACGTTGCCGTATTGATTGCCGCCTTCCCAGATAATGGCATCGGAAATTCCCCGCGGCTGAATCCGGGATCGCCGGTATATGGTGTCCAGCAGCTTGAACAGGTCGCCGTCCTGTTCTTCCTGTGCGATTTTCAGCAGGTCCAGTTTTTGAGGCATGATTTTCAGTCTTTGTTCAAATGTGGTTGGTCAGATTATCGGGCGTTTCAGCGGTGTGACGGGGTGCCCCGAAGGGTTCCAGGAGCAGATTTATCCGCAATGACTGTATCGGCTGCGCTTTCCCGTGCGAACGCCGACGATCAATTATCTCATTAATCCGGTTCGGCATGAATTGCCGGGGATTGCGCGAAAAAAAAGCCCCCCCGGCTTGCGCCGGACGGGCCTTGATGCGGGTATTCTGGGATCCGCCTTGCTGTCAGGCGGCCTGGATATTCGAGGCTTGTTTTCCTTTGGGACCCTGGGTCACTTCAAACGAAACCTTCTGTCCTTCCTTGAGGGTCTTGAAGCCGCCCATCTGGATCGCCGAAAAGTGCGCGAACAGATCTTCGCTGCCGTCATCAGGCGTAATGAAGCCATAACCCTTGGCGTCGTTGAACCATTTCACAGTACCTGTTGCCATATTGCCGTTCCTCGTGACTTAAAAAATTACCGGAAAAACTTCCGGAGACTGTTTGAGTTTCAAGGACGCATACGGTTAAACCGGTGCTGCGATCGAGCTTGAAGCCAAACACCTTTTGGCTTTCTAGGCTATTTGCCAGCGGAAGTCAAGATTTTGTTGGGAAAGGCCTTTTTTGCCACTTGATTAATCTGGCATATTGGTCAAAATAACAACTGCAAGCTGGCAGGCGCAAGGTGGTGTGGAGTATGGCGACACGGCAACGCGAAGGTACGGTGCTGGAGGCGAAAAAGGCCAAGGTCAAATCGCCCCCGATGTTCAAGGTTTTGCTGCTAAATGACGATTACACTCCTATGGATTTCGTAGTTTTGGTGCTGCAAAAGTTTTTCTCTCTCAGCCGCGAGAAAGCGATTCAGGTCATGTTCAAAGTTCATCGCGAGGGCGCCGGGGTGTGCGGAGTTTTCCCGCGCGACGTTGCGGCGACCAAGGTCGAGCAGGTGACGGCGTTCGCACGCCAGCATCAGCACCCGTTGTGCTGCGTGATGGAGAAAAACTGATGATTGCCCAGGAACTCGAAGTCAGCCTGCACATGGCGTTCATGGAGGCGCGCCAGAAACGGCACGAATTCATTACCGTTGAACATCTGCTGCTCGCGCTGCTCGACAACCCGTCAGCCTCCGAGGTGCTCAAGGCGTGCGCGGCCGAGATCGACGACCTGCGCAAACTCCTGTTCGAGTTCGTCACCGAGCACACCCCGATTCTCGGTGCCGAGGATACCGACACCCAGCCGACACTCGGTTTCCAGCGCGTGATCCAGCGCGCCATTCTGCACGTGCAATCGTCGGGCAAGAAGGAGGTGACCGGTGCCAATGTGCTGGTCGCCATATTCGGAGAAAAGGATTCGCACGCGGTATATTTCCTGCAGCAAAAGGGCGTGACGAGGCTTGATGTCGTCAACTTCATCTCGCACGGCATCAGCAAGGTGCCGCAGGCGGCACCCGGCAAGGGCGATGGCGAGCCCGAGTCCGAGCAGGAACCGTCGCCGGGCGGTGCGCTCGAGAACTACACGCTTAATCTCAATGCGCTCGCGCTGTCGGGAAAGATTGACCCGCTGATCGGCCGCGATCGCGAGCTCGAGCGCGTGGTGCAGACGCTGTGCCGCCGCCGCAAGAATAATCCGCTGCTGGTCGGCGAGGCCGGAGTGGGCAAGACGGCAATCGCGGAGGGTCTGGCGCGGCGCGTGGTCGAGGGCGACGTGCCCGAGATACTTGCCAAAAGCCAGGTCTACGCGCTCGACATGGGCGCGCTTCTCGCGGGAACCAAGTATCGCGGCGATTTCGAGCAGCGCCTGAAGGCGGTGCTGAAACAGTTGCTCGACAACCCGCACGCGATCCTGTTCATCGATGAGATTCACACGCTGATCGGCGCCGGCGCCGCCTCGGGCGGCACGCTGGACGCCTCCAACCTGCTCAAGCCCGCGCTGTCCACCGGGCAACTCAAGTGCATCGGCGCCACCACCTATAACGAATTCCGCGGGATTTTCGAAAAAGACCATGCGTTGTCACGGCGTTTCCAGAAAATCGACGTCACGGAGCCGTCGATCGCGGAAACGATATCCATCCTGCGCGGGCTTAAAACGCGTTTCGAGGCGCATCACGGCATCAAGTACGCAGCCTCTGCGCTGACCTCGGCGGCCGAGCTCGCGGCGCGCTATATCAACGACCGGCATTTGCCCGACAAGGCGATCGACGTGATCGATGAGGCGGGCGCAGCGCAGCGCATCCTGCCGAAATCGAAGCAGAAAAAGGTCATTACCAGGCACGAAATCGAGGAGATCGTCGCCAAGATTGCGCGGGTCCCGGCGCAGAGCGTGAATACCGACGACCGTTCGCAGCTGAAGAACCTCGATCGCAACCTGAAAGCGGTGGTATTCGGCCAGGACAAGGCGATCGACGCGTTGGCGGCGGCGATCAAGATGTCGAGGAGCGGGCTGGGCAACCCGCAAAAACCGACCGGCTGCTTCCTGTTCTCGGGCCCGACCGGGGTCGGCAAGACCGAAGTCGCGCGCCAGCTTGCCTACATCATGGGGGTGGAGCTGATCCGCTTCGATATGTCCGAATACATGGAACGTCACGCAGTTTCGCGCCTGATCGGCGCCCCGCCGGGCTACATCGGTTTCGATCAGGGCGGACTGTTGACCGAGGCGGTGACCAAACACCCGTATTCGGTGCTGCTGCTCGACGAGATCGAGAAAGCGCACCCCGACGTCTACAACATTCTGCTGCAGGTGATGGACCACGGCACCCTCACCGACAATAACGGACGCAAAGCCGATTTCCGCCATGTGATGATCATCATGACCACCAACGCGGGCGCTGTCGAGCTGTCGAAAACTTCGATGGGATTCACGCTGTCGGCGCAGACGGGCGACGAAATGGCAGAGATCAAGCGCATGTTCTCGCCCGAATTCCGCAACCGGCTGGATGCAATTATTTCGTTCTCCGCGCTCGACCGCGACATCATCATGCGCGTGGTGGAAAAGTTCCTGATGCAGCTCGAAGAGCAGCTGCACGAGAAGAAAGTCGAGGTTGCGTTTACGGACGCGCTGAAGGATCACCTTGCAATAAAAGGCTTCGACCCGCAGATGGGCGCGCGACCGATGGCGCGGCTGATACAGGACACGATACGCACCGCACTCGCCGATGAGCTGTTGTTCGGCCGGCTTGCCAATGGCGGCAAGGTCAGCGTCGATCTCGACCCCGACGGGAAAGTCCGCCTGGTATTCGCCGAGGTAGCAGCCAGCATTGCGTGAATATTTTTCGCCGGCCGGTGTCGCGCGGTGTGCCGCGGCGCAGCATAGAGAGATAACGGTTTAATAAGAGCGGCCAAGCCGCCGGCGTTATAATCGACTCGTCACTGAAGGAGGAGAAACCATGCGATCCCATCTGACTCCATGCACTGCGATGCTGTTGGTTGTTTTCGGCAATCTCACATCTTCTGCGCTGGCACAAGACCCGAATGCCGCGCGCAGCCTGTCTGCAACCTGCTTTACCTGCCACGGCACCGACGGCGTCAGCGTCGGCGGCGTGCCGCCAAGCCTGGCCGGACAGAACAAGGAGTACCTGCTGCAACAGATGAAGGATTTCAAGGCCGGCAAGCGCCCGGCCACCATCATGCATCAGCAAGCCAAGGGTTACAGCGATGCGCAGCTCGAGCAGATCTCCGCTTATTTCGCATCAATGAAGCCTGCTGCGGCGCGCGGCGGGAATTGAGGAGAACGGTCATGACTATCACCAGACGCGAATTCATCAAGTGGGTTTCTGCGACTGCGGGCGCGGCGGCGGTGAGCGGCTGCGCGACGACAGGGGGCGGCGCCGGCCGCGTGGTCGTGATCGGCGCCGGCTTCGGTGGCGCGACGGCGGCGAAATACGTGAAGATGTGGGCGCCGGACATCGACGTGACCGTGGTCGAGCGTGGAGCTGAGTTCGTTTCCTGTCCCATCAGCAATCTGGTTCTCGGCGGCAGCATACAACTGAAGGACGTGACGCACGGCTACGACGGCCTGAAAAAGCGCGGCATCACGCTGGTGCGCGACGAAGCGGTCGGTGTCGATCCGGTGAAGCGCGAGGTGCGGCTGGCGGGCGGCAACGTGCTGAGTTACGACCGCTTGATCGTCTCGCCCGGAATCGACTTTCTCTACAATACGATACCCGGCCTCAACAACGCCGAGGCGCAAAATCGCGTGCTGCATGCGTGGAAGGCCGGCCCGCAAACCGTCGCGCTCAGGAAGCAGCTCGAAGCGATGCGCGACGGCGGCGTTTACGCGATCCACATTCCAGCGGCGCCGTACCGCTGCCCGCCGGGACCGTACGAGCGCGTGTGCCAGGTCGCGCACTACTTCAAGACCGCCAAGCCGAAATCGAAGGTCCTGATCCTCGACGCCAACTCGGACGTGGTATCGAAGAAGGGGCTCTTCATGGCGGCATGGAACGGGCTCTACAAGGGCATCATCGAGTACCGGCCCAACAGCGAACTGGTCGATGTCGACGCCAAGACGCTCACGGCCAAGCTGCAATTCGACAACGTCAAGGCTGATGTGCTGAACGTGGTGCCGCCGCACAAGGCGGGGGCGATCGCGGAGCAGGCCGGACTGATCACCGCCAACAATCGCTGGTGCGTCATCGACTGGGTTACTTACGAGTCGGCGGCGGTCAAGGGCGTGCACGTGCTCGGCGACGCCACGCTGTCAGCGCCGGCGATGCCCAAGTCCGCCAGCATGGCGAACCAGCACGCCAAGATCTGCGCCGCCGCGGTGATCGCGTTGATCAAAGGGCAGCCCGTCAACCCGGCGCCCATGCTGATGAACGCCTGCTACAGCTTCGTATCCGACAAGGAGGTCATCCACGTCACGTCGGTGCATGCCTACGACGCGGCGCAGAAGACGATGATTGCGGTCAAGGGCGCCGGCGGCGTGTCCGACAAGGCGAGCGAGCTCGAAGGCACTTACGCCTGGGGCTGGGCGCGCAATATCTGGGCGGACATGCTGGTCTGAGCGAAGAAAGGCCGGGACAAGAGCGCGATAATCGCCCGCAGAACCAATACCCATGCGGGTTACGAGACCGCAGAATTCGCGGTCAACCGGCGGACAAGAAGCTCAACTGCACCAGAACTCTTTTGACCAGCTGGTGCTGACGGGGAAAGTCAGCCTCCGTGAATACCTTCAGGGCTTCGACGTATGCGGTCTTGGCCTGCGTCAGGCGTCCGGCACGCTCCGGACCCGCCAGCAACTCGGCCTGAACGCCGAGCGCATTACCGAGATTGTGTTGCGTCGTCGCGTAGTCGGCAGGTGATGCTTCCAGTGTGCACACCTTGAGCGTTTCGCGATACGCGTTCACCGCCTCCGTCAAGCGCGCGACGCGCTCCGGCTTCGCCAGCAATTCGGCCTGAATACCGAGCGCGTTGCCCAGATTATATTGCGTGATCGCGTATTCGGCAGGCGAGGATTCGAGCGTGTACACCTTGAGCGCTTCGCGACACGCGCTCACCGCCTCCGTCACGCGCGTGGCACGCTCCGGCCATGTCAGCAGCTCAGCCTGGTCGTGCAGCGCGACGCCCAGATTGTTTTGCGTCGAGGCGTATTCGGCAGGGGAGGATTCGAGCGTGTACACCTTGAGTGCTTCGCGCAACGCGCTCGCCGCTTCCGCCAGGCGCGCGACGCACTCCGTTCCGGCAAGCAGTTCAGCCTGATCGCGCAGCGCGACGCCCAGATTGTACTGCGTCGTCGCGTAGTCGGCAGGCGATGACTCGGGCGCGTAGACTCTGAGCGCTTCGCGAAACGCGCTCACCGTATCCGTGAGACGCGCGGCCCGCTCCGGGCCGGCCAGCAGTTCTGCCTGACGGCGCAGCGAATTGCCCAGATTGTTCTGCGTCATCGCGTACTGCAATGCCGATGATTCCAACCGGTAAACTCTGAGGGCTTCGCGACCCGCCCTCACCGCCTCCGTCAGGCACTCCGCGCGCTCCGGCCCGGCGAGCAATTCCGCCTCATCGCAGAGCACGGTGCTCAGATTGTTTTGCGTCATCGCGTAATCGGCAGGCGAGGATTCGAGCGTGCGCACCTTGAGCGTTTCGCGATACGCGCTNGCCGCTTCCGCCAGACGCGCGGCGCGCTCCGGCCCGGCATGCAGATTTGCCAACCTGCGCAGGGCGGCACCGAGGTTGTTCTGGATTCCGGTCCACCGCGCCGGCGATTCGTCCGCAGGAATCAATTCCAGGGCTTCGCGGTAAATGGGAATGGCGCGGAGCAGAATTTCCCGCGCCGCGGGACGCCCGGGCGAATCCCGCTCAACCTGAATCAGAGGTTCTGCAAGCCCGATCCTTCGCGCGGCTTCGACCAGCCGGTCCGCGACGTCGAGCCTGGACGTTCCGCGGGCAGCACGCAGGAGTTTCTCGGGCGAAACTGCGGCGATCTGATCGGCGGTCCGCTCGGATTTTGGCCATAAGGCGACGATGTGGTCGGAGGGCGGCGCGAGTCCGGACGCAGTCCGCCGGTCGGAGCCCCTGAACTCGACACGCAACGAGTACCAATAATCCGCCTTGCTCTCGATCAGGTTGAAGACGTCCTGAGTGACAAAAATCCGCTGGTGCGGGGCCAGGCTGCCTTCCAGAATATCCGCCTCGAAATGCGCCTTGCTTGCGCCTTCGTAGCGGCTTGTCCGGCTGACGACTTCACCGGCAATGTCATTGCGCTCCATGCCGCGAAAGATCCGGTAGTGGCCGTGCGCGATACCCGTTCTCAGCATCAGCGAGCGCTCATCCGGCAAGGGCGCATTCAGTTTGAACAGTTCTTCGCTGAATTGCCTGCGATGGGGCTCCCACGCGTCGATCGCCGCGGCAAGCCCCCGCACCGCATATTCTGCCTGGGGAAACATCAGGAGAAATCCGTCACCGGTGAAATTACCGATCCGGCCCTGCCATGTTTTCACCGCGCCGCGCACGGTATCCGCGAGCCGCGTCAAAATTTGCTCGGCAAGATCGGGGTTTTGGTTCCAGACGTAGGTCAGGTCCCGTGGATCAAGCGCGGCGGCAAATCCCGGATTACTGCGTTGGCTCGCCGGCGTCTTGGCTTTTTTCGGTTTCTTGACGGGCTTAACCAAGAGTTCTCCTCGGTGAATCTACTCAATGAAAAGCACGGCGCCGGGCCGATCGGCATCGTGGGACAGACCGCGGTTCCGCACGCGGATGTCAACTGCGGTCGAATACTCGAACATTCCCGAAACGCCTGCGGGAAACCAGTATAGCGCAGGCGCCGAATTCCCGTCCAATCACACTACAGAAAATCGCGGCGTCGCTAATTCCGCCGCCGCCGCGGCGGCACCAGCCGCATCGTGATTGCAACCGCGAGCGCGAACAGCACGTAGGCCGCGGTAAATACCCAATCAGGGAAGCTGTAGAACAGAATGCGGTGGATCCAGCGTGCGATGAAGCCCGCTTCGGTTGGCGCTCCGCGCAACGCGTCTTCCCACGTGGTGAGCGGACAGATCATCCCAAGCAGCGCTTCCGCCGCGACGAAACAGATGGCCGCAAGGTGTGCGATGCGAAACCAGAAATCGCGAACCCAACGCCAGCCGGCCATCGCGCCGATCCAGATCAGCGCCAGTCCGCTGACCACGAACGCGACGAACAGGAAATGGATGACGAGGATGATGTCCGCGGCCGCTGGCATCATGGCGGATGGCGCAGCCGGCTGCCGCTAGCGTGCGACCGGCCGCCGCGGGTCGCTGCACCACTCGCTCCACGAGCCGGGATAGAGCTTCGACCCGGTGAGGCCCGCGATTTCCATCGCAAGCAGGTTGTGGCACGCGGTGACGCCGGAACCGCACTGATGCACGACCTGCGAGGGCGGCAGCGCATCGAGCAGCGCGGAAAATTCCCGATTCAGTTCGAGGGGCGGTTTGAAGCAGCCGTCAGCCGTGAGGTTGTTCTTGAAGAAACGGTTTGCCGCACCGGGAATGTGGCCGCCGACCGGGTCCAGCGTTTCGTTTTCGCCGCGGAATCGATCCGGGCTGCGCGCATCGATGAGGCGAATACGCGGCTGGCCAAGCTGCGTCAGGATGAAGCGCGCATCTACCGCGTTATCGCGCGCGGCGCCGCTGAATTTGCCGGCCCCGATCGCGGGCGGCTGCGCGGTTACCGGCAAGCCGGCCTTGAGCCACGCGTCCCAGCCCCCATCGAGCACCGCGATACGGTCGTGCCCGGTCCAGCGCAGCATCCACCACAGGCGCGCCGCGTAATAGCCGCCTGAGGCGTCGTACGCGACCGCCTGCTTGCCGTTGGTCATGCCGAGCGCGGCAAGCCGGGAACGGAATTGTTCCGGGTCGGGCAGAGGGTGACGGCCGTTGGCGCCGGTTTTGGGTCCCGACAGGTCTTCGTCCAAATGCACGAAACGCGCGCCGGGGACGCGTGATTGCGCGTAGGCGCGGCGGCCGGATTCGGTGTCGGTCAGATCGTGGCGGCAGTCGAACACGATCCAGTGCGGATCGTCGAGATGCGCAGCGAGCTCGCGGACGGAGACCAGGGTCGTGAAACTCATTCAGATCGAATGCGGCGCAACGTGCTGCCCGATTTCTTTTCTCACGAATTCGTGGAAATGCCGCATGCCGTCTTCCATCGGCGACTGGTAGGGCCCGGTCTGGTTGATGCCCTGCCGATACAGCGCGCGGCGGCCTTCGGTCATGCGTGCGCAGATTTCGGCGTCCTCGCGCGCGGTTTCCGCATAGGCGGCCTGTTCGGCGGCGACGAACTCGCGCTCGAACAGCGCGATGTCCTCGGGATAGTAAAACTCGATCACGTTGGTGCAGGCCTCGGCGCCGCGCGGCACGATGGTGCTCACCACCAGCACGTGCGGGTACCACTCGACCATGATGTTGGGGTAATAGGTGAGCCAGATCGCGCCATGCGGCGGTTCGCGGCCCTGGTTGTAGCGCAGCACCACGTCGTGCCACTTTTCATAAATCGGTGTGCCGGGGCGGGTGAGGCCTTTTTTCACGCCGCAGGTCTGCACGCTGTACCAGTCGCCGAATTCCCAGCGCAGGTCTTCGACCGACACGAAATTGCCAAGCCCGGGGTGGAACGGCACGACGTGATAGTCCTCGAGATAGACCTCGATGAAAGTTTTCCAGTTGCACGCGTACTCGTCTATCTGCACGCGGTCGAGCATGAAGCCGGAAAAATCGAGATCGTGTTTAACGCCAAGCCTGGCCAGATCGATGGCGACATCGCGTTTGCCGTCGAACAGCAATCCATTCCAGTTTTGCAGCGGCGTGCGCGCGAGGTCCAGGCACGGGTTGTCCGGAAAATACGGCGCACCGAGCAGCCTGCCGTCGAGGCCGTAGGTCCAGCGGTGCAGCGGGCAAATGATGTTCGCGGCGTTGCCGCGTCCCTTGAGTATGATGGCCTGGCGGTGACGGCAGATGTTGCTGAGGAGTTCCACGCCCCGCTGGTTGTGCACCAGTGCCTGCGCGTTGCCGTTCCACTCGAGCGCGTAATAGTCGCCGCGGTTTGGCGCCATCAGCGCGTGCCCGACGTAGCCGGGGCCGCGGGCAAACAGCAGCCGCTGCTCAAGGGCATCAATCTGCGGATCGAAGTACCAGTGAACGGGAAGCTGCGGGGAAGTCGTGCTGAGCGCGCGTAAGCTGGCCAAATCTGACATGCGGCGGGTCTTCAGGCGGAGTGAGGAGACTATCGTCGTCGACGCTTCAAAACCATTTATTAACAAGCCCTTAGCGGAACGCCTATTGTCCCTTTTTTCACTTCAAAAGGCAACGGATTAATTTTAGGTCTGCCAAAGTTACAAATTCCGTCTTTCCGGCGAAAGCCGGAATCCAGTAAAACCAGGCAACGGGATGCCGGATCAAGTCCGGCATGACGAACAATCGGAAGTGCCCTATCGTGAATCAAGACTGGCCGTGAGACCGGGAATCAGCCCGCTCGCGGCAAGACGCTCGAAATCGGCAGGGCGGTCGACATCCCACGCAGGGGGGAACTCCAGCCAGCGCCAATTGAGTGCTGCGAGCCGCTTGCGCGTGGTAATCATCACCTGATCG
>JGI1357J11328_10002491_pt1 | contig 13259 bp, 8 predicted proteins | sample Subgrocontami54m_FD_11328 | JGI IMG/M metagenome (IMG submission 11328)
GTCTCTGGCGGCGCGCCTTCTCCTGGGGCGCGGCCTGCGTGGCGACGTTCTTCCTGCCGGGAATCCTCCGGCACGTCAAGGATCCCATGTCCGGCTTTTTCGCCCTCAGGCGTCAGGTGCTGGAGGGCGCGCGGCTGCACCCCCAGGGCTACAAGATCCTGCTGGATGTGCTGATGCATGGGCGATTCGCAACCGTGGTCGAGGTCCCCTACATCTTCGAGGAACGGTTCCGGGGGGGAAGCAAGCTCGGCAAGAGGCAGGTCGTCCAGTTCTTCGCCAGGCTCTTCCGGCTCTCCGTGGAGAGCGGCCATGCCGCGCGCCTGGCGAAGTACCTGATCACCGGCAGCGTGGGGGGGGTCGTGACCCTGGGGAGCCTGATATTGCTTCGCACCGTGACGGATCTGCCCCTCGTTTCCGCCTACAGCCTCGCCGTCGAGTTGGCCATCCTGAACAACTTCCTGCTGAATGAATTCTGGACCTTCGCGGACGCCACGGCGAAGAGCGCCGATTCCCGGACGCGGGTGATCCGATTCCTGCGGTTCAACGGGACGTGCGTCTGGGGAGCGGTGTTCAACGTGGGAACCTTCCTGGGCCTGCGAGAAGTGGCTCAACTCCCGGTGGCGCTGGCCGGCCTGGCAGGCGTGGCGGTCGGCTATGTGTGGAACTACGGGGTGAATGCCAACACCACGTGGCTGGATCTGTTTCCGCCGAAGGCGCGAAAGGCGGCGACTGAGGCCGGAGAGAGTCGGACCCAGGACCGGCACTCGCTTCCCTCCCCTGGCTATTATTACGACGCCTTCACCCACGGGAATCGGGTCCAGCGGTTCTGGCACAGGGGGAAGTTCGGCCGTGTCCTGTCCCGCCCCCAGCAGCATCCCATTCTGGACGTCGGCTCGGGCCCGGGAGTCCTCTCTTCCCTGCTCAGGAATGGTACCCAGCTGGTGGTAAGTGTGGACCGCTCCTTCGACGTGATTCGCTTTGCCAAGGAGACCGATCGGGAGATCTGTGGTGTGGTCGCCGACGTCCGGCACCTGCCGTTTCGCCCGGGACAGTTTCGGACGATCTTCTTCGTGGAGGTCATCGAGCACATCCCCGCGCAGTGGTCCCTGGACGTCCTGCGGGAGCTGCGCGACATGCTGCACCCGGCGGGCCGGCTCATCCTGACGACGCCGAACTACCGGAGCCTGTGGCCTGCCCTGGAGTGGATGGTGAGTCGCTGGGGCCCCATTGACTACACGAAGGAGCACGTCAACCACTACTCCCCCGCGCGCCTGGAGGCGGAGGTGCAGGCCGCCGGCCTGAAGGTGATCAGCAGGGAATCCTTTTTCGTGGTCGCCCCCTTCCTGGCCTATTTCTCCGAGCGGGCGGCGCTGAAGGCTCTAGAGGTGGAGAGCCGCTGGTGCGGCCGGTGGGGTTCCCTCCTCCTGTTGGAGGTCGGGCGATCGTGAGGGAAATGGGCCAGCCGTGCCGCGGAGATCGATGGGACTCCCGGACGCCATGAGTGTCATTCCTCCCGCATCCTCTGGCGACACGGCCCCGGCGATCGAGGCGTCCCGGAGCTTCCGCGTGGGCGCCCGGGCGCCGGGGCTGATCGTCCTCTTCGCCGGGGCCCTGTACCTGGGGACGCTCCGCTATGGATTCGTGTGGGACGATCTTGCCCTGATCCTCCTGAACCAGTTCGTCCGGCGACTCGCCGATCTGCCGACCTGGCTGACCCTGACCGCGGACCAGGCGAGCTTCGGCGCCTTCAGCGGCAACCTCTACCGTCCTGGCCTGCTCGTCTCCATGGCGGTGGATTTCGCCCTGTGGGGCGAGCGGGCCGCAGGGTTCCACCTCACCAATCTGCTGCTGCACGGTTTAATGGTGTGGCTGGTATACCGACTGATCCGGGCCGTGACAACGCGCGAGGAACTGGCGGCCGTGGCGGCCATCCTCTTCGCGGTCCATCCCACCCACGTGGAGGCCGTGACCTGGATCTCGGGTCGCACCGATCTGTGGGTCTCCGTCTTCATGGTGGCGGCCACGTGGCTGTACCACACGTCGCTTCGCTCCCGGGGATGGCACCGGGCCGGCTGGTACGCGGGGGCCATGGCGGCGATGAGTGCCGGCCTCCTCTTCAAGGAGGCCGCCGTCCTCCTTCCTGCGGTATTCCTCCTGCTGGAGGGTCTCGGCCCGAGGGTCAATGCCGCCCGCGGGGGCTCCTGGAGGCACGCGCTCTTGCGGTCGCTGCCCTTCTGGGCCATCGCGGTGGGGCACCTCGCGTTCCTGTCGCGACCGCTGCAAACGTACAACCAGGGACTCCTGTCGCCGCAGGTCCTCCTGGCCCGCCTGCCTGGGAGCCTGGAGACCTGGCCCGATACGTCGGCCTCATGCTGTTCCCCGTCACCATGCGACCGTTCTACGCCCTTCCGCGCCCGACCTCTTTCCTGGCCCCCTGGCCGCTGGCCGGGGCGGCGCTCCTCCTCGCGTTGGCGGCCCTCGCCATCTTCTGGTGGCGCCGCCTCCCCGCGGCCGCCTTCGGCCTAGGATGGTTCCTCATTACCGTGGCTCCTTACCTGGATCTGCTGGCCTTCTCGCCCAGGGCCATGGGGCTGGCAGATCGGTATCTGTATGCCCCCTCAGTGGGCGCCCTCCTGGTGGGTGCCCTGCTGGTGGATCGGATGGCGTCCCACCTGGCTCGGAGATCCGGCCTGCTCCATTCACACCTGCTGGGGGCCAGCACGGCAGTCCTGGTCCTGATCTCCGCCGGGCTCACGGCCTGGTACATGCCGGTGTGGCGGGACAACGTGAGCCTGTATTCCCGGATGGTCCGCGACTTCCCACAGGCGCCCGAACCCCACCTGAACCTCGGGACCACCTACCTCGACCTGGGGGAGGTGGAACGGGGCATCGCGGAGCTGGGGGCGGCCGTGCGGCTTCGCCCCGACTGGATCCGCCCCCAGATCAGCCTGGCCCTCGCCACCGTCGGGGCGCGGAGTCCGGCCGAGGGTTTCCGGCTGTTCGATCGGATCGCGCCGGCGGCCGCGGGAGAGCACGAGTACTATGTGATGCGGGGTCGCGCCCACCTGCTGGTGCGGGAGCCGGAGGCGGCCGTCGAGGTTCTGACCGCCGGGCTCGAGCGATTCCCGGCCTCGCTGGACCTTCACCTGCTCCTGGCGCGCGCCCGGGAGGCGCAGGGTGATGCGGCGGGCGCCGTCGAGGCGTACCGCCGGGTGCTTGCCCGGGACCCGCGCCTCGCCTCGGCCCACGAGGGGCTGGGCCGCGCCCTGGCGCGGCAGGGGGACTACGGGGCCGCCGCGCGGGCCTTCACGCGGGCGCTCGAGCTTCGCCCGGATCGCCTGTCCGCNCTCCGCCTCCTGGCCCTGGCGCGAGAGGCGGAGGGNCAGGTGGAGGAGAGCCTTCGCCTCTGGCGCGAGGTGGCCGTACGGGCCCAGGACCCCGGCACCCTGGCCGAGGCCCAGGCGCGGATCCAGCGCCTCGCTGGTGCGTCCCAATCCCGGCCCCCAGCACCGCCGAGGACACCGTGACACTGGACACGGCCGCGTCAGTCCAGGTCCCGCCTCCCGAGGCCCGGCGAGCGGCGCTGCTCGTCTGCCTCTTCGCACTGGCGTTGTACATCGGGACGCTGCAGCACGAGTTCGTGTGGGATGACCACCACACCATCGAGCACAACCAGTACATCACCCAGGCGCGCTACCTTCCCCGGTTCTTCACCGACGATGTCACCCGATTGACGTCCGGCGCCCTCCACGCGGTCTACTACCGGCCGCTCTTCTGGACATCGTTCCTGCTGGACTTTTCGGTGTGGGGCCTCCGGCCCGCAGGCTTCTATCTCACCAATCTCCTGCTCTACGGTCTCACCTGCCTGCTGGTCTTCCGCCTCACTCGCTCGCTCCTGGAGAACGCCGAAGCGGCGCTTCTTGCCACGCTGCTCTTCGCGGCGCACCCGGCGCACGTCGAGACGGTCGCCTGGGTTTCAGGACGGGTCGAACCCATGGCCGCCATCGGCGTGCTCCTGGCGATCTGCTGGTACGGGCAGGCGTGCCTCGCCACCGGCTGGCGGAAGTACGCCACCCTCCTTGCCAGCCTGGCGGCCTTCGTCCTCGGCCTCCTCTCGAAGGAGACGGCGGCTAGTCTGCCCCTGATCCTCCTGTGGCGCGAAGTGGCTATTGGCCCGGGGAGTCCTGGCCAACCGCAAGGAAAGATCGGTGCCGCTGTCCTCCGCCTGGTGCCGTTCTTCGCGGTCCTCCTGGGGCTCCTCTGGTTCCGCTCGGACGCACTGGCGCGATGGGCCGCCGAGAACATGGGCACCGGAACATTCTGGGACCGCGTCCCGGGGTCGTTGGAGCTGGTGGCTCGGTACACCCTCCTGGCGATCTTCCCGGTTCACCTCCAGCCGATGTATGCCCTCGCCCGCCCTGTGAGCTTGTGGGCCCCCTGGCCGCTCGCCGGTTTCGCCTTGCTCGTCCTGCTGGCTGGTCTGGCCGTGTGGTGGTGGCGGCGGTTGCCGGTAGCAAGCTTCGGCCTGGGATGGTTTCTCCTGGCCCTCGCGCCAGTGCTGGACCTCATGCCTGTCTCTCCTCGCGCCTTGAACTTTGCCGGGCGCTACCTCTTCATTCCGACGATCGGCCTGGCCTTGCTGGCGGGAGCGGTCCTGGCGCGGCTTCTCCCGGCCGGAGAGAAAGACAACCAGGAGGCGCACGCGAATGCAAATCCGCACCCCGTCATGCGCCGGGTGGCGGCCGCGGTAAGCATCTTGCTGCTCCTCATGTGGAGCATCAGAACCCTGACCTACATCCCGGTCTATCGGGACGACCTTCGCCTCTTCACCCGGATCGCGGACGAGGTGCCCGGCATCGCCCTGGGGCATCAGAACCTCGGGTTGGCCCTGCTCCAGGCCGGCCACATACAGGAAGCCCTGCGATCCCTCGAGCGAGCGGTCGCCGTTGAGCCGGGCGATGCACGGGCGCAGCTCGCCCTGGCGGGCGCCTACATTGCCGGCGGCCGGGCGGCGGAAGGCCTCCGCGCGCTGGACGGGCTGGCCCCCCGAATGGGACAGCAGTACACGTACCTGCGCACCCGTGCCGCCGCCTACCTGGCGATACAGGAGTGGGCCGCGGCCGTCGAGGTCCTGACCCGCGGCCTGCTGCGATACCCGGATGCGGCCGACCTGCACCTCCTCCTGGGAGTCGCGCTGGAGCGCCTCGACGATCTGCCCCGCGCCGAGCAGGTGTACCGCCGGGCGCTGGCGCTCTCCCCCGCCATTCCCGGCGGCCACCTCGCCCTCGCACGCCTGCTCCTCCGCACCGGCCGCTCGAAGGAGGCCGCGTCCCAGGCGCGCGCTGCCGCGCGATCCGCCCCCGAGTCTGCGGCGGCGTCACGGGCTCTGGCCCTGGCCCTGGAGGCGACGGGGGACCGGGCGGGGGCGCGGGAGGCGTGGGAGCACCTCCTGGAACTGCACGACACGCCGGCGACGAGGGCAGAGGTCCGGCAGCATCTCTTGGTGCTCGGCGCGCCGATCGGGCAGGCCCCGACGAGGAGCCCATGACGGAGCGAGCGAACGGAACCGCCCCGCCCCTGGCGGCGCAGGTAGCTCCCGTCCCATCCGTCGAGGAGCGGCAGATCATCCGGGCGATCCTGGCCTGCTTCTTCCTGTCGGGGGCCACGGGGTTGGTGTACGAGGTGATATGGACCCGGATGCTGGGCCTCGTCTTCGGGCACACCGTGTACGCCGTGAGCACGGTCCTGGCCGCGTTCATGGGAGGTCTGGCGGCCGGCAGCATCCTCTTCGGCCGGCTGGCCGATCGGAGCCACCACCCCATCCGGCTGTACGGCCTCCTCGAGGGGGGCATCGGCCTGTACTGCCTGGCGACGCCGGCGCTGCTCCGCGGAGTGGAGGGGGTGTATCTCACCCTGCACCGGCGCCTCGATTTCTCGCCCTCGGCTTTCAGTCTCACGCAGTTCCTCCTGGCCTTCGGCATCCTGCTGGTTCCCACGACGCTGATGGGCGGGACCCTTCCGATCCTGAGCCGGTTTCTGGTCCGGGAGAGCGAGACGCTCGGTCGTCGCGTCGGGGGACTCTACGCCCTCAATACTTTCGGGGCGGTGGCGGGCGCCTACGCGGCCGGCTTCCACCTGTTGCCGGTCTTCGGCATCCAGCGCTCCCTCTGGCTCGTCGTGACGCTGAACCTCGGCATCGGTGTCCTGGCCATCGTGTTCGACCGACGCCTGGAGCGTCTCCAGGTACGCGGCGCGGCCTCGGCACTGGAGAGAACCGATGCGTCCGCGCCTTCCCTGCCGGGCTCCCCGCTCCCACGACCCGTGGCAGCTCTGGTCCTCACGCTCTTCGGGATCTCCGGCGGGGTCTCCATGATCTACGAGGTGGGGTGGACGCGCGCGCTGAGCCTGGTCGTGGGCAGCTCGACCTATGCCTTCAGTACCATGCTGGTGGCGTTCCTGGTGGGGTTGGCAGCCGGCAGCGCCCTGTTTGCCCGCTGGTGGGGCGACCGGGTGCTCCCCGCCTGGAGTTTCGCCTTGCTCCAGCTCGGGATCGGGGCGACTGCGGCGGTGGTTTTGCCCTACTTCGACCGGTTGCCGGATCTCTTCCTGATGGCGTTTCGCGTCACCCGGGATTCCCGGGTGATCATCCTGGCGCAATTTCTGGTGAGCGGGCTCGCCATGCTCCTCCCCACGCTGCTCATGGGGGCGACCTTCCCCTGCGCCGTGCGCCTCCTGGCCCGGGGCGCGGGATCGGTGGGGATGGATGTCGGCCGCATCTATGCCGTCAACACCCTGGGGGCGATCCTGGGGACGATCGCGGCCGGCTTCGTCCTGATCCCGGCCTGGGGCCTGCAACACAGCCTCACCGCGGCAAGTCTCCTCAACCTGCTGGGAGCCGCCGCGCTGGGGCTGGCCAGCCTGCGGGAGAGCCGGCGCGCGTTTCCCCTGGCCGTGGCCGGCCTCGCCGCGGCGGGCGTGGCCCTGCTGCCTGCGATTCCCACCTGGGACCGCAACGTCATGGCCAGCGGCGTGGTGGTCTACGGCCCGCAGTACGCGGCCGGGGGCCAGGGCGGAAGACTTCGCGACCTCGCGCCGGCCGACGTCGAACTGCTCTTCTACCGCGACGGCCTGGGGGCAACGGTGAGCGTCCACCGCCGGGGCGACGAACGGTCTCTACGGGTGAACGGGAAGACCGACGCCAGCACCGGGCAGGACATGCACACCCAGCTCATGCTGGGCCACCTCCCGCTCCTCCTGCACCCCGCCCCACGGAAGGTGCTGGTCATCGGCCTGGGCAGCGGTGTGACGGCCGCCGCGGTGGCCCAGCACCCGGTCGAGGCGGTGGACGTGGTGGAGATCGAGCCGGCGGTGGTCGAGGCGGCGACCTTCTTCGCCCGGGAGAACCGGGAGGTCCTGCGCAACCCGCGGGTCCGCGTGCACATCGCCGACGGCCGGAACTTCCTGCTCACGCGGACCGCTCCCCTTGACGTCATCATCTCGGAACCCTCCAACCCCTGGATGAGCGGCATCGGCAATCTGTACGCCCTCGACTTCTATGCCATGGCCGCCCGGCGCTTACAGCCCGATGGCCTGTTCGTCCAGTGGATCCACGCGTACCAACTGGACATCGAGGATCTCCGGATGGTGGTGGCGACGTTCCGCCAGGTGTTCCCGCATGTCTCCCTCTGGTCCGGGACCACGGGCGACTTCCTCCTCGTCGGCTCCCGCCGTCCCGTGTCGGTGGATCCCGCCCGACTCCGTCGGCGGACGGATTCGAGCCCTGGAATCCGCCAGGACCTGGACCGCCTGGGCATGTCTGATCCCCTGGCGATCCTGGCCGACTTCGTCCTGGCCGAGCCGGACCTGGCCCGCTTCTCCGAGGGAGGCCTGCTGAATACCGACGACCTCCCGCTCTTGGAATTCTCGGCCCCGTTCAGCATGTATCGCGATACCTCCGCCCTGACCATGCGGGTGCTGGATCGCTTCCGGACCAGCCGGTTCCCTCCGCTCTACCCGGGGTCCGACCCGGTCGTCCTGAATGTTCCCTCCTTCCGCTATCAACTCGCCGTCGCGCTGGAGAAGAAGGGCCATCTGCCGGAGGCGCAGCGGTTCCTGGATGATGCGCTGGCAGCCGATCCGCGCCACGTCCCCTCCCTGATTCTGCGTGGACAGGTGCTCCGGCGACTGGGATTTCCCCTTCGGGCGGAGGCGGACTTTCTCCGGGCGGCCCAGTTGGACCCGCGTGACGCTGGACCGTACGGCCAGCTCGGCCGCCTCTACGCCCAGCAGGGCCTGCCGGATCGCGCCGGGGATGCTTTCCGGCGAATGCAGGTCCTCGCCCCCGGGGCGGCCGAGCCCCACCTCCTTCTCGCCAGGCTCTCCCTCGATGCCCGGCGCTGGGAGAAAGCCGCCGCCGAGGCCGGGCGGGCCACGGCCCTGGCACCGCGGGAGCTGGCGGCGTGGGATTTGCTGGCCCAGGCGCATGCCGGCGCAGGGGCCTGGCAGGAGGCGCGGGCGGCGCTGCGGCAGGGATTGGCCCTGGCCCCACGACATCCAGGAATGCTGGAGCAGTTCGGGCAGGTAACCCTACAGCTCGGAGAACGGGACGAGGCGGCACGGGCGCTCCGCGCCGCCCTGACGGTGAACCCGCGAGCCTTGCAGGCCCGGCTCAGCCTGGCCAGACTTTACCGGGAAGCCGGGGAGAAGAAGCGGGGCTTCGAAGAGCTCCAGATGGCGGTCCGCCTCCATCCCTCGAGCCCCGAGGCACTGGACGAGTACGAGCGGGCGCTGGCCAACCTCGAGGCGCCGGTGACGCGACAGGGCCAATGAGGCGCGCCTCTCCTCCACCCCTGGCACCCAACGAACGCGCGGGAAGGGACCACACACCATGATGATTCTTTTCGCATTCCTCTTCGGCTCCGTGGTGGGCAGCTTCCTCAATGTGTGCATCCACCGCCTGCCCAAGGAGGAGAGCATCGTCTTCCCCCGCTCGCGCTGCCCGGCGTGCCAGGCCCCCATCCGGGCGGTGGATAACATCCCTCTCCTGAGCTTCGTGCTCCTGCGCGGTCGCTGCCACGCCTGCGGGCAGCCCATCTCCTGGCAGTACCCGCTGGTCGAGGGTTTGACGGGACTCCTCTTCGCCTTGACCGTGGCGCGGTTCGGGGTGACCCTCCAGGCGGCCTTCCTGCTGGCCTTCCTCAGCGGGCTGATGGTCATCAGCTTCATCGACCTCGTGCACCAGATCATCCCCAACGCCGTCACGCTGCCTGGCATTCCGCTGGGGCTCGTGGCCGGTCTCCTGGTGAGGGAGCCCCCACTCTTGGACCGGCTGATCGGCGCCCTGGCCGGTGCCGGCTTCCTGTACCTGGTGCTCTATTACGGGGGCGTGCTGTACGGGCAGGAGGCCATGGGGGAGGGCGATCTGAACCTCATCGCCCTGATCGGCGCCTTTCTGGGATGGCGGGCGGTGATGATCACGATCCTGGTGGGGTGCGTCGCCGGATCGGCGGTGGGGCTTTCCCTGATCGCCCTCGGGCGCCTGGAACGGCGGCAGCATATCCCCTTTGGCCCGTTCCTATCCCTGGGAGCGGGAGTGGCGCTCTTCTGGGGCGACCGATTGATGGCCTGGTATTTCAGGTTGCTGTGAGCCCGCCCTCTGGGGGAACCGGTGAAGGAAGGCGTGGGGTGGAATGGTGTGTCAAGACAACCGGCGACGGAGCGCGTCGAGTTCTTTGAGGACCTCCCCTGCCGGAACGGTGCGACGGACCGCGCCGTCCGCCTGCTCTACGGCCTGGCGAGCGCCGGGAACGTCCCCGGCCGCCAGCAGGGCCCGCGCCAGGTCAACCCACAGGGCCGCGCGGTTCGGCATGTTTTCGGCAGCGGTCCGATAGTACTCCGCGGCCCGCCTCGGATCCCCCGCCTCTTCATAGCAGCGGCCGGCGAACCAAGTGATCTTCGAGTCTTTGCGATAGTCGGGCCGCAGGCGCATGAGGTCCTCCAGCTCCTGCGCCGCCTCTGCCGGGCGACCCAACCGCCGCAACGAGACCGCATCGTTGTAATGCGCCACGGTGAAGTCGAACCGGCCGACGTCGACCAGACTCTCCAGCGGCAGGTTCACCCAGGCGAACGACGCAAGCAGCAGCGCCGCCCCCGTCATCAGCGCACGACGGTCGCGCGCCCTCCAGACCTCCCATCCATCGACGACACCCGCTCCGGCGAAGAGAGCCGCGAACGGCAACGAGGGGAGCCGGTACCGGTCGAAGACAAAGAAGATCACCATCGAGAGAATCGGGAGCCCGAGCAAGAGATAGGGAATCAGGAGTCTGCGCCATTCGCGGCGGGAACGGACCAGCCCGTAGACGGCCAGGGGCGCCACCAGCCCGAAGGTGACGGCGGGAAGCGCCAGGGGGACGGACCGCCGCGCGATGAAGTCGATGTAGTAGACGTCCGGCACCTCGATCCGGTTGGTCAGGAGCGCCGCGCGCTTGGCGGTGAGGCGCAGGAATCGTCCCGGCGCGTCGGCGATCGCCCTGAACGCCTCGTTTCGCCAATACGTGGAGACCTCGCCGCGCCCCATCCGGCGCCCCAGGCGCCGCTCGGCCTCCTCCTGGAAATCCAGGAGCTCGTTCACCGTCGTGGCGCGACGGAGGAACGGCGGAGGCTCGTACCGTCCCGTATCGTTCCCGGGATGGTTGCCGGTGTAGAGGTTCGTGCCCATCTCCGCTGTCGAGAGGACGAACTCCCCGCCGACCACGGCGTTCCGCAGGGCGACCGGCAGGAGCACCGCGACGGCGCCCACCAGCGCGAGGAGCGCCCGGCGGGGATCCCGCACCGGCACGAGCCACGCCACCAGCACGAGCGCTGGCACCAGCAGGAGGAGATTTCCCCGCACCAGCCCGGCCAGTGCACACGCCGCCCCCGCCCCCGCCCACCAGCCGATCCGCCCGGTGGTGTAGGCAAGCGCGGCTGCCAGGAAGGCAGCCTCGAGGAGCACCGGCCCGAAAAAATCCTTCACCAGCACCACGTCGTAGAAGGCCAGGGTACGATAGAACGCGCCTGCGGCTAGCGCCGCGATCGCGACCGGATAGCTGAAGAGCCGGCGCGTTCCCTCGAAGAGCATCCACAGCCCCAGGACGCCGAGGCCCGCCTGAACGATCGTCACGGCGAACGGGTGATGGCCGAAGAGTGTGTAGAAGATTCCCAGGAAGTATGGGTAGAGCGGATCGAAGAAGAAGATCTCGTCGCCCCAGAAGCTCCGCTGGGCAATGTCCCGTGCCCACGCGTCGAACATGGCGCTGTCGGCCGCCGGCGCGGCCAGGACCGGATAATTCTTGATGGAAAACAGGATCCACAGCCGATACACCAGCGCGAGCGCAAGCAGCGCGACGACCGGCACCGCCCGCTTCCACCGATTATCTGCCAGAAGGCGTGCACGCATGAGCGAACGGCCTCAATGACCTGCCGGCATCAGCCCCGTCTCCAGTCCCGGCTGTTCCGCGCGTCCACTCTCCGGAGGTCTATCCATGGGTGAATATCCCGGGCGACCACCCGGCTGCTCTCCTCCATCACGGGCGGGCCGTGGAGCCCCGGCGCCGGCCTTGTACCCATCTGGAATTCCCACGCGCTGGGACCATAGCCACCGCACCAACCCGTGTCAAGAGACATCCTCGATGGCAGAAGCTTCCTCACGCATTCCCCCCACAGCGACCCAGAGACATTGCTGACGACAGGACTCGAAGAAGCGTGTATTTCGTGCTTGACAACTGGGGATCACCAGAAAATACTTAACCACATGGTTAAGTATTCTGACCGCTCCCTCGACGCGACATTTGCCGCGCTGGCGGATCCCACCCGCCGGACGATCCTCACCCGCCTGGCGCGGGGAGAGTCGTCGGTCACCGAGTTGGCCCAGCCATTCGACATGTCGCTCCCCGCGATTTCGAAACACCTGCGAGTGCTCGAGAACGCGGGACTGCTCACCCGATCGAAAGACGGCCGGCTCCGCCGGTGCTGCCTCGTTCCCGGACCCATGAAGGACGCTGCCCTGTGGATCGCCCGCCACCGACGCTTCTGGGAGGGGCAATTCGACGCCCTTGCCAGGCATTTGGAGGAATCGAAGAAAGAGGGAGAGGACCCATGGCCAGCCAGAAGCCCAGCCCGGAGACGACCCTCCACCTCAGGCGGACCTTTCATGCCCCGCGGGAAAAAGTCTTCCGGGCCTGGACGGACCCGGAAGAGTTGAAGCACTGGTGGGGCCCAGAGGGATACGCCACGCCGACCGCCGAGGTGGACCTGCGGGTGGGCGGCAGGTATCGTCTCGGGATGCGGAAGTTGCCGGACGGGGAGATCTTCTATCTGGCCGGCACCTACCGCGAGGTCCGGCACCCGGAGAAGCTCGTGTACACCTGGCGCTGGGAGGCCGAGCCCGAGATGGGAGAGACCCTGGTCACAGTCGAATTCCACGACGTGGGGAAGGAAACGGAGGTCGTTTTGACCCACGAGTACTTCCCGAACCAGAAAGTTCGCGATGACCACGATAAGGGGTGGAATAGCTGCCTGGACCGCCTTGCCAAGGCTCTGTGATCCGGAGACGGATGGAGAGGGCCAGGAGTCGTGCACACGAGACAGTTCAAACAGGAGGGAGCCCATCATGGCACGTATTGTGGATTCATTCCTCGCGGAACTTGATCAGGAAGCGGAGACCACTCGGCGAGTCCTGGAACGAGTTCCGGGCGATAAGCTGAATTGGAAGCCTCACACGAAGTCCATGTCCCTCGGCCAGCTCGCACTCCATGTCGCGACAACCCCGGGTGGAGTGGCAAAGATGCTCTTGAGCGATGGGCTAGATCTGGGGGGTGTGAACTTCGAGCAACCCTCCGCCGGATCCGCCGCTGAACTCCTGCCGGCACTGGATGAAAGTATTAAGACCGCCAAGGAGGTGCTGAACGGGCTTGACGACCACAAGGCGATGGCGCCTTGGAAGTTGACCAAGGGGAGCAAAGAAGTGTTCACGGCTCCGCGAATCGGGATTGCCCGCACGATTATGCTGAACCACTGGTATCACCACCGAGGGCAGCTTTCGGTCTATCTGCGCTTGCTCGACATCCCGGTTCCGTCCATCTATGGACCGAGCGCCGACGAGAACCCATTTGCCTGATCGTGACGGGTTGCGTTTCTGCCTGCGATTGGCCCCCCCTGCCCGGCCCTCTCCCTCGGAAGAGGGAGAGGGCCGGGGTGAGGGTGGGATCGGTGGTCGTGAA
>JGI1357J11328_10002498_pt1 | contig 13236 bp, 16 predicted proteins | sample Subgrocontami54m_FD_11328 | JGI IMG/M metagenome (IMG submission 11328)
GGGTTGATGGCGAAAGTCGGGGTGAGCGAATCCGCCGTGCTGCGCCTGCCGCTGGAATTGCGCTACGCGGACGGTTTTCTGTTACGCGCGCCGCGCCTTCCGGCGCCGCTCGGCCTGCTTGCGGGCCTGCTTGCGGCGCATGGACTGTCCTGGGCCGATCGCCTGAACGCGATTCGCTTCATGCGCAGCCTGCGGGGGCTGCGCTACCGGCTGATCGAGGATTGCACCGTGAGCGAACTGCTGGCGCGGCATGGGCAGAGCGGAGCGCTCGCGCGCTATCTGTGGCATCCGCTTTGCGTTTCGGCGCTCAACACCCTGCCCGCGCAAGCCTCGGCGAATATTTTCCTGGCGGTGCTGCGCGACGGCCTGGCAGGCAGCCGCGCTGACTCGGATCTATTGCTGCCGCGCCTCGATTTGTCGCGGCTTTTCCCCGAGCCCGCCGCGGCATTCATCAGCTCGCGCGGCGGCAAACTGTATTGCGAACACCGCATCAGCGACCTCGGTGCGCTGCGCGCGGATTACCGGAGGATCCTGGTTGCGGTCGGTCCGCATCAGCTGAAGGCGCTCCTGCCCGAGCTCGACGCGCGCTACGAATACCAGCCGATCTACACCTGTTACCTGCAATATCCGGCGCCGCTGCGCCTGCGCGCCCCCATGCTGGGTTTGGACGGCGACCCCGTGCAGTGGGTATTCGATCGCGGAATGCTGATGGGCGAGCACGGAAGACTCGCCTGCGTCATCAGCGCGCAAGGGCCGCATCAGCAGCTTGCGCATGAAGAGCTTGCCATGCGCTGCCACGCGCAGCTCGCCGCGGCCTTGCCGCATCTGGCGCCGCCGGAATGGAGCCGCGTGGTCGCCGAGAAGCGCGCCACGCTCAGGGCGGACGTAAACCTGACGCGCCTGAGCCCCAGGACCGGCCTTCCCGGCGTGCTCCTCGCCGGCGACTACCTCGACCCGGAGTATCCGCCCACGCTGGAGGCCGCGGTGCGCAGCGGAATCAAGGCAGCCGCGCTCGCCCTCGGCGCTTGAAAGACGGGCGCCGGTACGCGTTCCCGAATAGACTTTCGGAAACAAATGTCCGAGGCGAATCATGTTCACCACGACCCTTGCCGGCAGTCTTCCGAAACCGTTCTGGCTCGCTGAACCCGGCAAACTTTGGGCAAAGTGGCATTACTCGGGGTGAGATCTCGACGCTGCCAAGCGCGATGCCACGCTGCTTTGGCTGAAAGAACAGGAAGATGCCGGGATCGACATCGTCACCGACGGCGAGCAGTCGCACCAGCACTTCGTGCATGGCTTTCTCGAATCCGTCACCAGGCATCGATTTCGAACACAAAGTCACGAGGGTATCCGCGACAATCGCCACCAGGCCCAGGTGCCCGTGGTCGTCGGACCGCTCAGCCTGAAGGGACGCGCGCATGCAGCCGAAGCACGCCTCGCGCGCGCACGCGCAATAGACTCAAGTTCACGCTGCCCGGGCCGATGACCATCGTCGATACCCTGGCCGACCGGCACTATGGCGATCGGCGCCGATGGCGCGTGACGTTGCGCTCGCCAAGTTGCGCGCGCTGGCGGCCGGCGCCGCAATTGCGCGCCTCAGCCATGCCTAATTGGAGCGTTGTCGAGAACCGGCGCCTGAGCGACGGGCGCATCGCGCAGCGCCAGGTCGCCCTGTTCCCGGCAGGCTTGATGCCGGCGCACGATGTCGATGCGATCAGTGTGCGCCTGAGCGAGCCACGTCTGGAACGCCCGCGCCAGCGGGGAGGAGGACTACCACGAGTGGATTCGGGCAACGGTGATCAACTGGGGCCTGAAGAAATCGAAGCTGGTTGACCGTAAGCTGCTCGAGGATGGGGAGAACCCGGCGCAGGAGATCGGCCTGTTCCGGGAGCACACAAGCGCGCCGCGGTGCGGGATCTACGCATCCACGATCTGCGTCGCTCCATGGGCAGTTGGCAGCTCGCTACAGGCGCGAGCCTATCCTTCATAGGCAAGACTCTCGGGCACAAGGACATGAGCAGCACGGCGATCTATGCGAGGCTGAATCTCGATCCGGTGCGCGAGGTGATTCACAAGGCTGCCCATGCCATGCCCGGCGCCGGCGGGTTGTTACGGAAGGCGGAAGCGAAACCGATCAAGAAGACAATTGCTTAGTACCGCTTGACAATACTACCGGTACACGTCAGTATGTAATCCATGATAAAGAGTTTCGCCGACAAGCTGACTGCAGCGATCTTCGCGGGGGAACAGGTCAAGAAACTCCCGCCGAAGATCCAGCAGACGGCAAGACGGAGATTGAAACTTATCGACGCCGCGACCAGCCTGGCCGCGCTCCGGGTACCGCTGTCGAACCGGCTGGAACTGCTGAAGGGCGATCGAAAGGGGCAATACAGCATCCGGATCAACTTGCAGTGGCGCATCTGTTTCTGTTGGGAGGAAGGCGGCGCAATGGGCGTAGAGATTGCGGACTATCACTGAGGACACGAAGATGGCTATCGAAAGGAAAGCACTTGCCGGGATGGACTTCTCCGGCGTGACGACAGGCAAGAAACTGAAGCCCGTCCACCCCGGGGAGGTGTTGCTCAAGGACTTCATCGAGCCGATGGAGTTGACGCGCTACAAGGTGGCGAAGTCGATCAACGTTCCGCAGCGGCGCATTGACGAAATTTGCAGCGGCCAGCGTGCACTGACGGCCGATACCGCCTTGCGCCTTGGCCGGCTCTTCGGAATGGACCCGCAGATCTGGATAAACCTGCAAGGGCAATACGACCTGGAAGTCGCCGCGCGCGGCTTGCGCAAGCGGCTGGACGCTGAAGTAACGCCGCTCGAGGTCGCGGCATAGGGTTTTGACCTCCCCCCGGCGGCTTCCAGGGAAATCGGGGCCAAGCGCCCGGCGTTCACAGCCCAGGGCGCCCGCGGCTGCCAGAGCCCCCATGGTATGGTCCTTCGTGGATAAGGAAAATCAAAGCGCGATTGCAAAAGCTAAGCACTACATCGCAGCGCTAAGGAAACTCTGAAATCCAGTCACTGCCATAAAGGAGCTGGGGGGGGGCGGCATATTGGCGCCAGTGTTTGGGCGGGGAAACGGACAGACGCCGCCAGACTTTGCTTTGCCACAGCCCATTGAAGCCCTCGATGGCATTCTGGAAGCCGTGCTCATACGGGGTTGCGAACACCGGGATAACACGCAGGGCCAGGCAGAGTCGGGTGATCAGGCCCGCGTTGTCGCTGAACTGGTGGGCGCCCTGGAAGACCGAACCGTTGTCGAACTGGGCGTAGGTGGGCAAGCCCTCGCGCCGCCAGCGCTCCAACAGCGTATTGAGCGTAGCACATGCACTCATGCCCTCCATGATCCAGGCATCGGCGAGCGCCCCGTGCACGCTGGTGGCGGTGAGTACATCGATCATCTTGGGGAAGCCCTTGATCCTCAGGTCTTCGATGAAATCGAACGTGTCCAGCTTCGCCTGGCCGCGTGCCAGATCGGGCAAGTACCAGCCTTTGGGAGGGGGCTCCCGGCGCTGCCGACGCATTGCGTCGAGTACGCCATGACGCTCCAGGACGCGGTGGGTCGTGGCGCGAGAGGGAACAGGACCATCCAGAATGCTTTCTTCCAAGGCCTGTCGAATCGCGTCTGGCCCGAACTCCCCCAAAGCGCTTTGTTCTCACAGTTCACGCCGTGTATCGAGGACCAATTGCTCCAATGCTACGGGCGATCGATTCGAAGATCTGCCCGGTTTCCCGTTGGTGAAGAGCACCCGATTAAGGTGCTTGCCGCGAGCCCTTGCTACCTATCTGGCCGCCGCGCCAAGACTCAGGCGAAATTGAATGGCAGCCACTCGCGGGCTTTGGCCAGAGCGAACCGCTTTAACCGCTTAGCGGCGGCGTTGTTCGAGAGAATGCTTTTTCTCTCATGCCCCTCCAAAATCCGAGAACGCTACACCAAGGCAGGGGCACGAAGACCGTGCGCCGCGTGAGAAACTCCGGTCGCCCTACGGGCTCCCTCCATTTCTCCCGCACAAACTGAGATCAAAAGTACCGCTATATTCGGCCTCTCGGGTGTTCCACTAACGCTGAGACTTAGCCAGATACCGTCCCACCGCCTTAGCTGACCGGGCTCATCTTTGGATGCTTGCCTTGCAGCAAGTACTCGCCCACTAGCTTCGCCTGGTAATTCACAGGGTCGTGCAAGGTGAGAGTTCTGACATCCCGCCAGTACCGGTCGAAATCCTCCTCCGCCAAAGTCGCCCGCGCCCCGCAAATCTGAAACACTTCTTCGCATACCCGCAGCGCCACCTCCGTCGACACCACCTTTGCCTGCGCCGTCATCACCATCGCCTCGGCGCGTACGTGCGCCAGTTGCTCGGGCTCGATCTGCTGCCCGTACACTGCCAACAACCCCTCGACCGAACGCGCCGCCCGCTCGATCACCGCTTGGCCAGCCAGCAGATAAGCCTTCATCCTCCCTACCTGCTGCAGGATGTAGGGATCTTCCACCGTTTTCTCCACGCCGCCCTGCACCCAAGGTCGAGTCTTGGTCTTGACGTACTGTATGGCATGGTTGAGCGCCCCGGTCGCTGTGCCGATAAAGATCGCGGAAAAGGCCACTTCCAGCATCGGCGCAAACACGACGAAATAGCTCGACGGGCCCGGGTTCTCGCGATCAGCCAGTTTCGGCAGGACCAAGTCCCAAGGAACACGCACGTCATTGAGTTCAGTGGTTCCGCTGGACGTGCCGCGCTGCCCCATCGCATTCGGCGTCCAGTCGTCATGGATCACCATTCCGGCTGCGTCTCGCGGCACGAACGCTCCCGCCACTTCCCCATCCAGTATTCCAAGAACCAGAATCCTGTCACTGGCCAATGAACCCGTGCAGAAGAATTTTTTGCCCTTGATGCGCACCCCGTCGCCCTCCGGCGTGGGATGAAACACCGTCTCCCATGCGTACTTGCTCTTCGCGTATCTTTCGCCCGAGGCGTTGGCGATGAAGGCATGCTCCTCAACGATCTCCCTGCACAAGCGCTCGCGCTGCTCCTCAGGAAGACGTGGGAGGATCAACCTCACCACGATGGCGTGCGCGGCGAACATCTGCGCGACGGAAGGGTTTCCCGTTGCAAGCGTGCCGACCACCTCGACCAGATCGCGAAAAGGAAGATCGGAGCCGCCGTGCTCATGCGGGACCACAATATCGAGCAGGCCGCTCTCCTTGAGAGCGGCCATCTCCTCGTGCGGAAACTCCCGATTGCGGTCCCGCTCCGGGTAGGTCCGGGCGAATTCCATCGCTAGGTCTCTAGCTTTGGCAATCATTGCTTCACTGTGGTCTATCCCCTCCCTCACTTGCATCAGCATCTCTCCTTTGGAATCATACGCTAACGGATACGGATCGCATTGTAGCTTCTAACCGTTGCGTTCGGCCGGCGCTCAGAATAGTTGACGCAGGGCAGCGGCTCAAGATCCTCACTTGCATGCTCCCCGTGCTCTAAAATGACCCAGAAATCACCCACACAAATCCCCGAAGAGCCAATATTAATAATGGTAGTGGTGGGTCTGATCCACAGCTACAGACTCAGCTACATACGAACAAGTGTGACGGCGTTACATGAAATGAGGGATTGAAGTGACACGCGCGTTGACCGTACGAGATTTGCTCGCTTTCCTCGATGGCCCAGCAAGCTTTGCACTAATTGATGTTCGCGAGAAAGGTGAATACAACCTTGGTCAGATCGAATCGGCTTCGCCGGTTCCACTCGGCGACCTCGAATGGCGTATTGGCGAGTTGGTGCCCAACTACAAGGCGCCGATCGTTCTCTATTGTTCGGACGGCCGCCGTAGCGAGATCGCCGCCGATACGCTGGTGAAGCTGGGTTACCAGGATGTAACTTACCTGGGCGGAGGTCTCGTAGCTTGGCAATCTGCCGGCCAACCGACCCACTATGGCTGGGGAGTCCGAGGCAAAGACTACGGGGAGAAGGTCGCCGTCACAGAAAAGATTCCCCAAATCACCCCGGAGGAAATGGTTGCACGCCAGGAAAAGGGGGAGCGATTTGTGGTTCTGGATTCCCGCACCCCCAGCGAGTACGAGCAGGGGCATTTGCCGGGAGCCTGTTCTGTGCCGGGCGGCCAACTGCCGTTTGAGGCAATGGACCTAATCGGAGACAAGGATCCGACGGTGGTCGTAAACTGCGCCGGCCGAACACGCAGTCTGCTGGGCGCCCATCTGCTGCGCCGGATGGGGATTCCCAAGGTGGCAGCGTTGCAGAACGGGACACTGGCATGGCAGGAAGCCGGCTATGCGCTTGAACGTGGTCCCGATCCTCGTCCGAGTCATCCACCCTCGCTCTTAGCTCGCGAGAGGGCGGAGAAATTCGCCCAGTGCGTGGCATCTGAAGATCGTATTTCTTCGCTACTGCCAGCTGAGTTGCTTGCCTTGCAACAGTCCGGCGCGCTCCATTATTTGATCGATGTGCGCCTGCCTCGCGAATATGCAACCGGCCACATTCCAGGAGCGATGCTATGTCCGGCAGGACAGTTACAGTTCTTCAGTGAAGAACTGATCGGCATCCGCACAGCACCGATCATAATGGGTTGCGATGGACGGGTACGAGGGATTCTTTCCGCTTCCCTCTACCATCGCATGGGCCTGCCGAATGTCTCGTTCCTCGAAGGCGGAGTGACTGCCTGGACGCAAGCTGGGCTGCCCTTGGACATCGGTGTGCCGCAACGCCCCATCGGCCGTCCGACGCGTCGAGTGCCGGGTTTAGCTGAAGCACAGGCCCAGGTCACCCTACTCGCTCCCTTCGCCCTGAAATACCGGCTGTATCGCGCTGACGCCCCGCTGATCCTGGACGTTCGCGGCAGCGGCGACTATGCGCTGGGCCACCTGCCCGGAGCGCGCTGGCTTTCGCGCAGCTATTTGGAGCTGCGTATCAGCAAGCTGGCACCTAACAAGGAACGCCCGTTAGTGACGGTTTGCGACGACGGCGTGCGGTCGGTCTTGGCGGCAGCGAGGCTGCAGGACTTGGGCTACCGCAAGGTGGAGGTTTTGGCAGGAGGGCTGCCGGCCTGGGCGGCGGCGGCCTATCCATTGGAGGAAGGCTTGGCTGACGCTCCAGTGAGCTTGGAAGTCGCCAGATGGGATCTGGTCGACCCCTTCCAGCGGCGTAACGCGCTCGCCTTTACCAGCGAAGAAGTGAAGCAGCTAATGGCGTGGGAGACCGCGCTCGGCGATAAATATGAACGGTAGAACGCTCATCGAAAAAACAGCGCCGGAGAAAACCATGAAAGTCTTGTTCAAGCACCTACTCATCGTTACAGCGAGCCTTTTCGGTTTCGGAACAGACGTGCTCGGCCAGGATTACCCAAGCCGCGCAGTCAAAAACTTCGTCGGGTATCCGCCGGGCGGAGCGCCCGATCTCGTTGCACGAACGATGGGCCAGGCGCTTTCCCAAATCCTGGGGCAGCACTTTGTGTGGAAAACAAGCCTGGCGCAGGCGGAATTCTCGCAACCGAGTCGGTGACAAAGTCCGCCGCCGACGGCTACACGCTCCTCAGTGCGGACAACGGACAACTTGCGATTACCCCATATTTGTTCAAGACGCTCCCCTACGACACGCTCAGAGACTTGATGCCCATAAGTATTGTCTGCATCACGCCTCTCATATTCGTCTCCAGTGCGAAGTCACAAATCAAGTCGATCAAGGACCTCGTTCGTGAAGCGAAAGCCAATCCCGGAAAGGTCTACTTCGGTCGGGCTGGCCGCCGCCCTGATCGCACGACTGACCCACTGCCCCTGCCGTGGGAAACGAACTGATTATCTATTAGCATAGTAAGACTAGGAGGAGTGGCATGGGATCGAGTGAGTTGTCGCCGAAGTTTTTTACTAACCGTGCGGTCCGCAGGGATGCGTACCGCGACCCTGAGCTATTTGAACTTGAGCGCGATCGCATTTTTTCGAAGGTATGGGTGTTTGTGGGTCACATGGGCGAACTGACCCAGCCCGGGGACTACAAAACGACCGTATTGAATGGGGCACCGATCATAATCTGGCGCGATGCGGGCGATGAGGTCAGGGCGCTCTACAACAGTTGTACCCATCGTGGGACGAAGGTGACAAGACGTCCTCGCGGCAACGAGAAATACCTTCGCTGCTCGTACCACGCGTGGACGTTCGGGCGTGATGGCTCGTTGCTTGGGGTGCCTGACGCCGAAGCGTACGACGAGACGTTCGACAAAGAAAAATTGGGCTTGGTCGCGGTTCCCCGAATCGCGACGACAAAGCACGGCTTGATTTTCGCGAGTCAGAACGCGAATGTGGAGCCTCTGGAGCAGCATCTCGGTGAGGCGCTCGCCTATATGGATGCGGCGTTCAATGACCCGACCGGTTATACCGTGGCTGGTTATCATGACTACCGCGTATACGGGAACTGGAAACTAGTCACCGAGAATTCGACCGACGGATATCACGTTCAGTCTCTGCACCGAATGAATGCGAAGGCCGTACAAGCTCAGGGCGGAGGGCTGACGGAGCAGCAAGCTCGTCCGGTAGCGGGTGAGCGCACGGGAAACTATCAAGTCGGGTTAGCAGGTGGCCATAACCTCATGACGTGGGAGTCGGTGGTGACGGAGCGCATGATGGATCCAGCGGCCCAGACACATGGCAAGCGCCGCAGGGATTATCTCGGAAGCATCTTTCCGAATCTGGCGATCAACACGAACGGCAACTGCCCCAAGGTGAGGCAGATCATCCCGATTGATGTGGCCTGCACAGAGATCATCCAGTATGCGTTGATTCCAAATAGTTACACGCGTGAGGAACGCCGGGCGTATTTGATCCGCCTCGCGGAGTACTCAGGGCCAGCGGGAGCTAACGGTGTGGACGACAATGACAACTTCCCCCAAGTGCAAAAGGGTTTGCGCGCGCCAATCGACTGGTCGGACGTGTCGCGCGGCGTGGGTAAGGGTGGGGGCCTGCTGAACGACGAGACGGCAATGCACGCATTGTTCGAGGAATGGCAGCGCAGACTGTTCGGTTGACGGACGAGTTGTCTGCGATGACGGTTTAACTGGGGGGGTGAGCGGTGGCGGCTGTTCAGAGTGCGTTGCAAAGCGAAGCGAATGCGCGTTCCGAGATGGCGCGCAGGCTGACGGATTTCCTGTTCGATGGCGCGCGGCTGCTCGATGATCGTCGTTGGGCGGAATGGCTCAGCACGTGCACTCATGATATTGACTACACGGTGCACACTAGGGCGAACCTAAATCTCATGCGCGAGGGTGATACTTTTGATGATGTGCTTCCGTATGTGAAATGCGACTATCGAGCTCTCGAGTTACGTGTCCAGATGCTCACAAGAGAGTGGCACGCAGTCGATCCAGCGCCATGGACGTTGCATGTGGTCTCAAATGTTCGATGCTGGGTCGACGGAAAGGCCAGTGCGGAGAAGGAGCGTTATCGTGTGGAGGCGCTCTGCATCGTTCACCGCAACCGCATCGGGGAGGATCTTGTGATCTTTCCGTGTCGGTACGAGGATGAGATCGAGGTGGCGGCGGACGGCTCGATGAAGCTTGCATCACGCCTTGTGATCGTGGAAGCCGAGCGAATCGATGGCGCCCTCGCCTATCTGCTGTAGGAGTCAAAAGCCCGCAGCGGCGGGAATTGGTTGCGATGACGGTTGGCGAGACGTTGGATGATTACTGCAGTTAGCCGGAGGACACTGCTTCGATGCCCGAGGAACTGACTATCACGGGTGAGCGTGAAATTGACGCGAGCCTGCGCGACGTCCTGGAGGTGATCCGACAGCAGGCGGAGGCCAACCATGATGCCGGTACCGTTCTTGAACCCACCCGAAAAGCGATGCAGGAGTCTGGGCTCCTGATGTGTAATACCCCCAAAGACTATGGCGGCTGGGGGTTCGGGGTGGTAAACAAGCGGCCCTTGGAATATTGGCTCATAGTCCGCGCGGTAGCTCGTGCGGACACATCTCTCGGGCAGAATTTTTCAGTTCATTCGAATCAGATTGAAAGTCTGAACGCGCTCGGCAACTCCGCGCAGAAGAAATGGATTTTCGGCGAGGTGAGCATGGGGTCACTTTTGGGGGCGTGGGCTAGCGAGAGAGATGCTGGAGGTTGCGCAATCACGCGTGCCGACGATGGTGGGTACGTGATAAACGGGGGGAAGGGATTTTGCACGAACGCAGGCCTCGGAAACCTATCGTTGCTATACAGTCCGCCCGCTGAGGCGAAAGATGATTTATCTCAGTTGTTGATCCTCCCCGTCGATATGCGAGACAACGGTGTTTTGATCGATCGCGAGTGGTGGGACCAATCGATGGCCATGCGAGCGACTTCCAGTCATCGCGTGCGGTTCAAAGATGTGCGCGTCGCGAAAGATCTCCTTATCGGAGCGCCCGGAGCCTGGCCGCGAGGTGGACACAACATCCGAGCTCTTTGTGGCTTCGCATCGAACTTCCTCGGCACGATCGAAGCTTTGTTCGAGGCTGCTCGAGGCGCAATCACCAAGCGAGGGCGGATGGAAGACCCGAGCGTGGTTCAGAGAATTGCGGAAGTGCAGAAGTCCATCGTTACCCTCGACGCCCTTCAGCGCCGGACTGCGGATGCATACATTGCGGATGTCCCCGAGGCGAGACAATTGTCGACCCTGTTCCGCTGGGCCGCCGGAGAGGAACTCGTCCGGGCAATTGCCCACACGACAAATCTCTACGGCTCCATGACGATGTTCAAACACAACGGAGTCGGCCAGCGAATTCTCGACGCTACCATGCTCGTCCGTCATGAGAGCAACGATCGTCACGCTGACGTCATCGGACGAGCAGCGCTGAACCCAGCTTTTGACTTTAAGCTTCGTGGAATCGAGTGGAGAGACCCGCACTCGACCTGAGGCAAGACATCTTTCATGGGGTAGACCGGGGCAGAGGAATTCACCCAGGTAGTCGGCCACCTCGCCTGAAATATTAGGAGATGCCATGGGCAGGACAATCTTCGTAATTCGTTTGGCAGCGCTCGTCTTGGGTCTTTCTGAACCGCTTGGTGCGCTCGCAAATCAGCCTATCCTGAGAAGCCCGTGCGCATCGTCGTGGCGTATACAGCGGGTGGCGCTTTAGACAATATGACGCGGGTAATTGCCAGCCAGCTAACCAATCACTGGCGTCAGCCCGTAGTGGTCGAGAACCAGCCGGGCTCAAGCACATTTGTCGGCTCGGAGCTAGTGGCTAAGTCGTCGCCGGACGGTTATACCCTCATGATGACAGCCGATCCCACGATGACTGTCAATCCGCATACGTTCAAGAGAATGCCGTACGATCCAGTGAGAGATTTTTCCCCCGTGACGCTGGTCGTCGATGTCCCGCTGGTGCTCGTCGCTAACTCTTCAGTAGGAGCAAGTAACTTCGCCGGGCTGGTAGCGCTGGCCAAGCGCAGTCCCGGCAAGCTCAATTACGGCTCTTATGGCACCGCAAGCCCGCCCCAGTTGGTAATAGAGGTTTTGAAGTTGAAATCCGGTATGGACATTGTCCATGTCTCCTACAAGGGCGGCGCAGAAACTATTCCGGCCACAATCGCGGGCCATATCCAAGTGAGCCTTGCAAGCATCCCCTCCGTCTTGTCCCACGCCAAAGCGGGGCGCCTCAGAATGCTGGCGTGGGGCGGGCGCAATCGATCGTCACTCATTCCCGAAGTTCTGACTTTTGCAGAGCAGGGGTATCCGGAGGTTCCGGCTAGGTCCTGGTACGGCATCGTCGCACCAGCGGGAACGCCGCGCAGCATCGTTTCCTACATCCATCGCGAGGTAGTTGAGATCTTCAATGACCCGGCCTTGCGCCAACGCGAGTCGATCGAAAAGGGATTTGATCTGGTACTAAGTTCTCCCGACGAGTTCGCGGCCTTCCTTCGCGGGGATCTGGTCAACCGTGGCGAGGCGGTGAAAGCCGCCGGGATAATCCCTCAGTAGGAATTGGAGTTACCAGAATTGAAAACCCGCATCTACCGCATCGGTCAAATCGTGCCCAGTTCCAATACGACCATGGAGACGGAAATTCCCGCATTGTTAAGGGCGCGGGAAAGCCTGGAGCCTGAGCGTTTTACCTTCCATTCAAGTCGCATGCGAATGCGACAAGTTACGGAGAAAGAACTCAAAGCAATGGATCGAGATTCCGACCGCTGCGCGTTGGAGCTGTCGGATGCTCGAGTAGATGTACTAGGGTACGCTTGCCTTGTAGCGATCATGAGCATGGGCAAGGGATACCATCGCGAGTCGGAAGCACGCTTGCACAAGGTGACGTCTGACAATGGAAGTCCGACCCCGGTCGTGACAAGTGCGGGCGCTTTGGTCGATGGACTGCGGGTCTTGAAAGCAAAAAGGATTGCCCTTATTGCGCCCTACATGAAGCCTTTGACAAAATTGGTATGCGACTATGTCGAGGCGGAGGGTATCGAGGTACTCGATAGCATTTCGTTGGAGATCGCCGACAATCTGAAAGTAGGCGCTCTCGACCCTCTGGGACTGGTAGACATTGCCAAGAATTTGAAGACAAAGGGCGCCGACGCGGTGGTTTTATCCGCTTGTGTGCAAATGCCATCGTTGCCGGCTATCGCTACGGTTGAAGAACGTTGTGGCTTGCCCGTTGTTTCTTCCGCTATTTGCACAACTTATCAAATGCTGAGGAAATTGGGCCTGAGAGCAGTCATTCCGAGGGCGGGTTCGCTTCTCTCCGAAAAAACTCGAACATTTAGCTGAATCCGATACAGGTATCTGTCTGCTTTGGACAACCAGCTTCGCGGCAAACCAACGGCCTATACGTTACGCTCGGACGCAGGTTTCTTTCAATTTTCCTGTATGTTTGCATTCTTGATTGCATGCTCAAATTTCTGCATATTCTAGCCGGGTCGGCCCCTGGGGGCCGGGGCTTTGCGCGTGCCGGTTGCCACGGCACTGGGACGCGTCTTGGTGCGCACGATGCGTTGCGCCACATAACGGCGTGCGTGGCGCAGGTTGTACAGGTGCGACACCGACAGATTGGCCAGTCGCTCGAAGCGTGCTTCCCCGTACAGCGCAAACGCGCGGCGCATCAGATGCGCCGTAGCCGGCCCCGAGAGCGTGTCGAACTGGCGGTCCACTTCGGCCAGCAGCAGCACGTCTCCATCGGTGTCGCGGCGCGCAAAGGCTTGCGCCGAAACGACGTAGCGCTTGGCCAGCGGCTGGCCTGCGAGCACGTGCGCCACCAGCCG
>JGI1357J11328_10002507_pt1 | contig 13196 bp, 16 predicted proteins | sample Subgrocontami54m_FD_11328 | JGI IMG/M metagenome (IMG submission 11328)
GACTTCGACGTTGTGCCCGACGCCGACGGCCACGCGCGGCACATAGGACTGAAAGCCGCCGTTGTGGTGGCTGGCGAAATGACTAATGTAGTCGAACTCGAGATAGACGCTTCGGGCTGAGACGACATCGGTTGAAGGAATCGTGACCAGAGTTGATTGCGACACGGTCGCGCGAGCACTCAAGCAAAGCAGCGCCACCAGCAGCGTCAGATACAGAATCCTCGATTGGAACTTGTTCATCATTTCAAGCCTCATCGCCTTAGCCCTCAGTTATGTTGTCGGGTCTTTGCTTCTCATAAAACTACTAAAGGCTTTCGGTTCCCTCAATTGGCGAAACATCGTGAAGGAAACTCTGGCCGGCACTCAATCCCAGCGCGAAATTCTCAGCGATCGTTTGGCCGATATCTGAAAGGGAATCGCGCGTGCCAAGGTTGATGCCTTGCCGCGCGCTCTTACCAAAAACGATCAGTGGCGCGTATTCGCGCGTGTGGTCCGTCCCCGGAAAGGTAGGATCGTTGCCGTGATCGGCGGTGATCATCAACAGATCACCTTGGCGCATGGCGGCTTCAATCTCCGGCCAGCGCGAATCGAAATGCTCAAGCGCGCGGGCATAGCCTTCAGTGTCGCGCCGATGGCCGTAGAGCATATCGAAATCAACCAGATTCGAAAAGATCAAGCCGCGCGTGTCATCGTTAAGTGCGCGAATCGTTTGATCGATCGATTGTTCGTTGTTCTTCGCAGTTAGATCCTGCGTCACTCCCGCCGAATCATAGATCGAAGCAATCTTGCCAATGCAAACTACCTCGAGTCCGTTTTCACTTAATATCGGGAGTAGATTCTCTCGCGGCGGCGGCACGGCGTAATCGTGGCGGTTCTCTGTCCGATAGAACGAGCCCGGCTCGCCGAGAAACGGACGAGCGATGACCCGGCCAACTTCGTGCTCGCCGCGCAGGAGGTCGCGCGCCGTCTCGCAAATTTCGTAGAGCCGCTCCAGTGGAATCNCCTGCTCGTGCGCGGCTATTTGAAAGACTGAATCGGCGGACGTGTAAACGATCGGCTTGCCGGTCTTCACATGTTCTGCGCCGAGTTCCTTAATGATCTCAGTGCCGCTCGCCGCAAAGTTGCCGAGGATTCCCGGCACGTGTGCTTCGCTGATGAAGCGATCGATGATCGCTTTGGGAAATCCGTTTGGATAAGTTGGAAAAGCGCGTTCCAGAATGATTCCGGCCATTTCCCAGTGACCGGTCGTGGTGTCCTTGCCATTTGATTTCAGCGCGCATTTCCCGTAACTGCCGCGCGGGTTTTCAATCGCCTCGACTCCCGCCAGCGGACGAATATTCCCGAGCCCGAGGCCTTGCAGGTTCGGCAAACTCAACTGCCGCGACTCGCAGATGTGACCAAACGTGTCGGAGCCCGCGTCGCCCCAGTCAGCCGCATCCGGCATCGCGCCAATCCCCGCGCCGTCGAGGACAATAAGGGCCACACGCTCGAATGGAGTTGTGTTGTCAACCATAGTTAGATAGTTGTTATCGTGCCGGGCGCAATGTTTTCCAGCGCGGCCAGCAGCTTCGGCATCAATGGGCTAGTGTCATCAAGCCGATTGGAACGCGCGCGAAGAATGACGATTGCAATGCTGCGATTGACGACACTCTGTTGATAGGCCAAACCGGTGTCCATTGTTACCAGGATATCGTAGCTCGCTTCGGCCCGCGCGATTAGTTCTCCGTTTGTGACCCCAGCCCAACCGAGTTGCGGAACGGAATCGACCTTGTGATCGGGAAGATCTCGACCAAGGCGCCAATCTAGATTTTCGTCGAGGAGAATTCTCAAATCAGGCAGGCTCGAGAACGCGCTCTTGCGAGATTTCCAATAAAGCTATCACCTGATCGCGCCGAACACTCGGAAAGCCTTCGAGAAAATCGTCTATTGAATCTCCGGCCTCGAGATGGTCGAAGAGGCTCCGCACCGGAACGCGGGTTCCGGTGAACACCGGCGTACCACCGAGAACTTCTGGATTAGAGTGAATGATTTCCCCTTGCTGCATAACGAAAGTTTAACCCTCACGCCGCCGGTGTTCAAGCGGCTAGCGACGGAAAGCGGTCGCTCGTGACTTCACTGCTTCGGCGCAAAGTATCCTTCACGTGCGCGTGCGTTCGCGTCCTTCACGCTACGCAGCTCCACTTTGATCTGACGAAACTGACCGTTGTGAATCTTGTTGGAAGGATAATACCCGAGGCTGTATTGCGTGCCGATCTCATTAGCCACTTGCGCGAAAGCAGCGCGCGCATCCTGTAGATCGGCGGCGGCAAAATTCTTTCCGCCTGAATCCTTCGCCAACGCATTCATCTCGCCGCGCGCCAGATTGTAAAGTTGCCGGCTGATGTCCATCCGCTCGAACTGTCCGAGGCGGCAAAAATCCTGATAGTCTTCCTTCTGCGCTCGGGGCACGAATAGCTGGCGAAACCTCTCCAACTGCTTTGCCGAAAGACTCAACCTGCCGTCGTCCTGGCAATCTTTCAAAAGACGATCTTCGACATAGTCTTCGGTGTTGACCTGTATGAAATAGCTGGCCAGGCCCGCGTGCAAGAGTTTCGCGCGCGCATCATCGTAGCCGGAATTGCTGCTGGAATCGACGCCGTCGGTCAAGGCCACGATCGCGCGCCGGCCACGCACTTCTTCACGCGGCGGATCGCGAAATACTTGATCGGCGATGCGTCCCAGGGCGTCATAGAACGGCGTGCCGTTGCTCGTGCCAATGTTGTCGATGGCGTTGCTCAGCAACTGGCGATCGCTCGTCAACGCGGAAAGGACCTCGACCGCTGCGACGGCCGAACCGTTTTGCGGCGCATTATTGAAAGCGACGATCGCGACCCGATCTCCCGAGCGCAATGCGCCCACGAAAGCCTTCGCGGCATCGCGGATCAAGCCAAGTTCTTCGCGGGTCGATCCGGAAGTGTCGAGCAACAAAGCGATCTCGAAGGGCGCCTCGGTGGTCGCGAAGTTAGTGACCCGCTGCGGCCGGCCATCTTCAAAAACAGCAAAGTTCTCGGCGCGCAAGCCTGCAACCGGACGGCCGTTTCGGTCAGTGACGACCGTGGGCACTGAGACGAGCTGCGTCTCAACGCGCACCACATCGCCTTCGCCGACTTCCTCCGTCGAAGAGTTCGTTTGCGGTCGAGTGTTGGTTGTGCCTTGCGAGCCGACTGTCCGCGGTCGTTGCTGCTGATTTGTCTGTTGCGGACCTTGTCGCCGGGCGTGGCTGGCGGCGGCGAGGGAAGCGAAGCACAGCCCCGCGAAGACGAAACAACCTAACAATCTGAATGCGATTCGTTGTGCGCGCATGAATCCGTGACCTGAATTGTGCTGGGGCTGTCTAAATATAATCGCAAATCTCCGGCAAACCAAAGTGGCTCGCTCATTACAGGTGTTTAGAGTACCGACTTTAGTCGGGAGTTTCGTGTCAGAACCCGGAGCGGTAGCGATGGGATCCCACCACTCGACTTGATCCTATGATCCGGTCGATACCGCTCTCGGTTCTGAAACGAGCACAACTGAAGTTGGTACTCTAAACGCCGGTGAAGATAGGATCTTCGAAACTCCTTTCCTTGACAGCTATCGATGCTTTCCCTACGATCACCCTTCGACGCGCAGCGGCAGTGCATTGATTTTTGAAACGGGCACGTATGTCAATGGTAGACGGCTTCCTTTACACGGAAGAGGTTGGGGGTTCGAGTCCCTCCGCGCCCACCAGAACGCAGAGGTCAGATCTCAGAGGTCAGAAGTCGGATTTGTTAGACGCGACTGACCTCTGATCTCTGTCCTCTGACCTCTGGTTTCCATGCGGAGTCGTAGTTCAGTTGGTTAGAACGCCGGCCTGTCACGTCGGAGGTCGCGGGTTCGAGTCCCGTCGGCTCCGCCAGTTAATCCAGTAGAACTGGTTACATCTAGTCGTCCTTCAGGGCGGCTAGATGTATTTGGGGCCGCCAAATTGGCGAAGGAAGAGACGAATGATTTCGCGCCTCTGCAACTCTGGCGAGCGTAAGAGAGTATTGACTCTTTGTCGAAGCGTCATCGTCCTCCGTTAGAGAGTACGCGATGATCCTTCGCTGTGATAGAATCAACTGCGCTGACGATCAGGAACTTAAGTCATGGCAATGTCCACTTCTGAATTTATTGACGAACAATCTTTGGGAGCCATTGCTGAAAAGCTCTCAAGCCAGGAAAGACAACTATTGAACCTAATTGGGGATGTTGGGGCCGTCGCCCCGGCGGAAATCGCGGTTAAGACGCTTACGTTGCCGGAGGAAGCCGATCAGTTGCTAAACGACTTGGGTCAAAAGGGGCTGATTAGAACTCAGCTTGTGGAAAGCTCATCAAGTCCTCAGTTGGTTACGCTCACCGATCTCGGATCACGCGTGGCTAGATTCGAGGTGCTCAAACGCATGCGTTGAGATCGCTTAGGCATCGTGGAGCAGATCGCACCATTTCTCACGGCTGCGACACCGTACTTTATTGCGGCGGCGTTCAGTGGGGTCGTGGCAATCGCCGAAATAGTCACCGTCTTCGAGAATGACTCGATGAGGGCGCTAAAGACTTGGGGCTCCTTTCTTCTTGTCTTCCTCAACGTTGTCTTCGCCGTATTTCTCCTATTCCTAGTTAATACAGTCGGAGGTGTAACCACTGGGTCAAGTCGATTCTGGGTGGCATTGGGCGTGGGCGTCGGATTTCCAACTCTCTTGCGTACTCGGTTCACCTTTATCAAGCCCTTGCCAGGCTCAGCCGATGAAGGGATCGCCGTTAGCCTGGATGAGCTTTATGGTCGCTTACAGCGCTTCTGTCGCCGGCAGATCGACCAAGCACTGGCCACGGGGCGGGTGCAGTTGGTTGACGAAGCAATGCAACGGCTCGAACTTACGACACTTGAGAACCGACTGCGACTGCTGCTCGAAGGTGGGTTGATACTTGCCGAAGCCGGGGCTGGCACTTACGTCGATAGAATCGTCAATCATCAAGATTACACCGAGACAAGAAAGAAGATGCTCCTGGCCTTCGGTCTCCTTAACTACGGGGGTTTTAATACGCTCAAACAAATGCTCAAGAGTGTCCCTACGCCTAGGCAACGCACGAAATCAGAACCTTGAGTTTGTGGTTTCCCACACGGTTCTCAATTTCTTTTCATCCTCGACAGTCCGCTTTCGAGTTTTTTGAAGGGCGACCGCCTTAGCATTTTGCCGATTGCCGCACTGTTCAAGATTGCTGACGGACGGAATTGCTAATTATCGAGCACAAATCTAAAATCGCACGGCAATGATTCCCGTTGCAGACGCCATTCAGATCGTCCTCGCGCAAACAGCAAATCTGCCTGTCGAATCCATCGCGCTCACCGAAGCGCAAGGTCGCATTCTGGCCGAAGACGTGGTCGCCGATTCCGACCTCCCGCCATTCGATCGCGCGCAGATGGATGGGTACGCAGTGCGCGCGGCGGATGTCGCGGTCGCACCCGCGCGTTTGCGCATAGTTGGTGAATCCGCGGCCGGCGCAGGTTGGCATCATGAAATGAAGACAGGCGAAGCGGTGCGCATCATGACCGGCGCGCCGGTGCCAGTAGGCGCGGATGCAGTGCAGCAAGTCGAGCTGACACGCGAAGTCGATAGCGGATCACAGGTTGAGATTCTCGAGCCCGTCGAAGCCGGCAGATCGATTGTGAAGCAAGCCGCCGAAATCAAAGCCGGCGAAACTGTCTTGCATGCTGGCGAAGACATCAACGCCGCGATGATCGCGACGCTGGCGTCGTTCGGCTATGCGCAACTCAAAGTTGGGCGGAGGCCGCGCGTGGCGGTAATGGCTACTGGCAGCGAACTTGTCGATGTTGACAAAAAACCCGGCGCCGACCAAATTCGCGATTCCAACAACTACACAATCGCCGCGTACGCGACGCTGGCCGGCGCGATCGTTGAACGCTGGCCACTGGCCGGAGACGACACCGAAGAACTAAAGAAGCAAATCAAACAAGCTGCCGAAACGTCCGACGTGCTCATCACTTCCGGCGGGGTGTCGATGGGTGTTTACGATTTCATGAAGCCGGCGCTGAAAGAACTCGGTGCGGAAATCTTTTTCGAACGCGTGGCGCTGAGACCGGGCAAACCGACCGTCTTCGCGCGACTCGGCAACACACTGGTGTTCGGACTGCCGGGGAATCCCGTTTCAGTTGCGGTGACGTTCAATCTGTTCGCGCGCGCGGCGCTGCGCAAAATGCAGGGCGCAAAACAGCCGGGCCTGATTGCAGAAACCGCCGTGCTGGCGCGAGCCGTCAAAGGTTCGGTCGATCGCGAAAGTTACTTGCCGGCGATCCTGCGAACGGACGAGCAGGGAACTTTGCTGGCTGAGCCTTTGAAGTGGGGCGGCTCTTCGGATTTTGTAGCGTTTGCGCGGGCGACGGCGCTGATGAGCATAGCGGTTGGCGTTGGAGTTCTTGAGGCGGGCTCCATCGTGAAGATCGTTCGGCTACCGACTTCTGACTGACGCTCAAGTTTCTAGCTTTCGAAAAGAGGAATTAACCGCAAAGAACGCTAAGGCCCTCGCAAAGGACGCAAAGATGACTGAAAACGAGCTATCTAATGTTGTCATCGGCTGTGCAATCAAAGTTCATTCGGCGCTTGGACCGGGCTTGCTCGAGTCTGCTTATAAAAGAGTGGTTGTTCTACGAGTTGTGCCGGGCGGGGCTAGCTGTTGAAAAGGAAAAGCCTCTCCCACTTGTCTATGAGTCCGTGAAACTTGAATGCGGCTATCGAGTCGATTTGTTGGTTGAAGGGAAGCTGATAGTTGAGATCAAGGCAGTCGAAGGACTAACGGATATTCATCTCGCGCAAGTATTGACCTACCTCAAGCTGTCAAATTGCAAACTGCGTTTGCTAATTAACTTCAACGTGGTCCTGCTCAAACAGGGAATCAAGCGCGTAGTAAACAATCTGTAATTCTTTGCGGTCTTTGCGAGATCGCTTTGCGCGCTTTGCGGTTCCAAGCTTTTACAAAACACGCCAACTACAGACGCTTTACCCCGCACAGATCGGCGCCAACCTCTCAGTCAAAGCTGTGAATCCGGCGAAGCCGGGAAGGCGCGCGACTCTACTCTCCACGGTGCGATTAAAGAACTCCAGACCTTCCTGTCCACGAAACAGAGTGGTAATAAGGTAGTTCGTTTCGCTCTCAGGCTTTGCGCCCTGGCCGACCGGCGTCCAGAAGCGGGTGATCATGAATCGCGCCAGGTCGCGCGAGAACTTCGCCTGACTCAATTTCACCCGCGCCATGTTCCAGTAGAAGCTTGAGTGAATCGACTCTTCCTGCATGATTGCTCCCAGCAGCGTCTCTAAGACCGGATGATTCGCGAGTTCAGACAGGCGACGGTAGCCTTGCAGAGTCATTACTTCGTTGATAGTTCCCCAGACCATGTGCGCGCCGTGAAAATATTTTCCAAACGGCTTGCACGCGTGGTCGGCAAAGAAGCTGCCAATCGTGTATAGCCACGGAATCTTTGCTCGCGCTTCGGCTTGCCACTTATCGCTGGTGGGGACGCCCGCTTCGGCCAGGAAGCGATTCAAGAGTTCGCCGTGCTGACTCTCTTCGACGCTCCAGCGATCCATGAATTTCCTGATCACCGGATCTCGTCCGGTGGGCGTGCGTCTTGCTTCCCGATAATAGATGTCGGTGAAGTATTCAACGTCGCGCATGTAAATGAGCACCGGCACGAACGCGGGATTCAACTCGTGGTTGGAAATCTCGCGCCAGGGAACGCTGTCGACAAATTCTTTGGTCAGCGCGCGCGGTTGTCGCTCGTACCAATCCAGAACTTCCTTATCAGTCTCGAACACGTCTTGAGCCTCCGGGAAGCAAGCCTGCCTTGGAAAATCACCAACTTTACGCGCGTCAACGGGCGAACGGATTTTCGTGCGGGAATTATTCTGGTATGCTCGGCGAAAAGCAAGCGGATTCTCTGGATGACACTTTCAGATTTGGTGGTCCAGTAAGAAACTCGAAATTGCGCCACGCTCAATACATGGAATCCACGGCACCAACCCCGGTAGTTGCTCAAAGCGCAGTGAAGCTCAGCAAACAAGCAGAGCCTCTGGCTCATCAGGCGATTCACGATACGGTCGTTGAAATTTTAGAAGTGCTGCCGCGCGGCGCGCTGCTGGACGCGCCCGCCGGCGAAGGCGCGCTGGCGGCTCGCTTGATTGCCGCGGGATTTGCAGTGTCCTGCTGTGACCTTTACCCCGAGATCTTTCGCTTGCCGGGCGTTGAGATCCGAAAGGGTAATCTTGACCGGGACCTTCCCTTTGACGATCAGTCGTTCGACTACGTCACGTGTCTCGAAGGGCTCGAGCACATCGAGAATCCTCAGCAGGCGATTCGCGAATTCGCGCGATTGCTGCGGCCAGACGGTCACTTGATTGTTAGTGTGCCGAATATTCTGAACATCGAAGAGCGTTTGAAGTGGCTCATTTATGGTTACACGTCGCACTTCAAACCAATCACGCGCGCACAAGCCGCGCGCCTGCGCGCAGAGTCCGGCAATCGCGAAGAGATCGCCGCGCACGTCAACCCGATCGGCTACTCAGAACTGCGTTACATTCTGGAGAAGTACGGCTTTCAAATCGCAAGTTTGCATCGCGACAAGCCGAAACGCCACGCTTGGCTCTACTGGCCCGTGGTGTTCCTGGTTCGCTTGATTGCAAAGCTGACACCAGCCAATAAACGAGCAGAACGCTGGACTGAAGAATTGGTTTCGGATGAAGTCTTGCTGGGAGGTAATACTTTGATCGTAAAAGCTGTCTTGAGCGATATTGGCGGAGCGATCTAAACGCAAAGGGACGCAAAGGGTTTCGCAAAGGTACGCAGAGTGACCGAAAACGAACTCTCACATTTGATTGTCGGTAGCGCCATGAAAGTGCACACTGCCTTGGGACCGGGTCTCTTGGAATCTGCTTACGAGGCATGCCTTCAATATGAACTAATCAAGTCTGGTTTGCGCGTCGAGGCGCAGAAGCCCCTTCCGCTCGTGTATGAATCGGTAAAGCTTGAATGCGGCTACAGGATTGATCTGTTGGTTGAAGGTAGGGTGATCATAGAAGTGAAGTCGATTGAAGCGCTTGCTGAAATCCACTTTGCTCAGGTTCTGACTTATCTAAGATTATCCGGTTTGCGGCTAGCCCTTTTGCTGAACTTCAATGTCCTCCATATGAGGGACGGCATCAGAAGGATAGTCAACAAACTTTGAAGGAACCTTCGCGTCCGTTGCGAAAACCTTTGCGTTCCTTTGCGTTAAAATTCTATCGTTGAGTCGTTTGTTTGGAATAGATGAAAAAACTAACCCACATCGACGAACAAGGCCGCGCAAAGATGGTCGATACAAGCGAAAAGCCAGTCACAGCCCGACGCGCGATCGCCTCGGCGCGCGTGTCTATGTCGGCTGAGACAGTGGCCGCGATTCGAAATCACCGCACGCCAAAAGGCGACCCGCTGGAAACTGCCCGGCTCGCCGGAATCGTGGCGGCGAAACGCACCGCCGAATTGATCCCGCTTTGTCATCCGCTGCCGCTGACGCACGTCGAAGTGCGCGCCGAGTTGCAAGACAGTGGCGTGTATCTCGAAGCGGAAGTTACCACGCGCGCTCAGACCGGAGTCGAGATGGAAGCGCTCACGGCCGTATCCGTGGCCGCGCTTACTGTCTATGACATGTGCAAGGCTCTGGACAAAGCGATCACGATTACCGACATCCGTCTCGAATCAAAGACCGGCGGGAAATCGGGCGACTATCAACGGGAAGCAAATCCGTAGGAACCAGCCGGACGCGTTCGACGTTCATGATCGGTGGCACAGACCGAAGCCGCGGAGGATTTTACGAATGAGATTTAGAGTTTCCGACGATGCCCGGCCGCAAGCGACGACGCTGTTACTGGCCGCGGCCCTGTCGATCGCGTTGTGGTTCATTCCGTTTGCTGAAATTCTTGGCTATCCGTTTCGCATCTTCGTTACGTTCATACACGAGGGCGGGCACGCGATCGCGGCGCTTTTGACCGGTAACTCAGTGCAAAGTCTCAGCGTCGCGATGAATGCCAGCGGCGAAACCTACACGACTCAGGGCGGCATGTTTTCGCAGATGCTGGTTTCCAGCGCCGGCTATCTCGGCGCGATGACTTTCGGCGCGATTTTGCTGGTGTTGATTCGCCGGGCCGTGGCCGCGCGCGTCGTGCTGCTGGGCTCAGCGGTGCTGATCCTGGTGTTGACGACGGTGTTTGGATTATTCAAGCCGTTGTTGGGCGGCTCGTGGAGTTCGGTGAGCGGAGTTCCATTCACGCTGGTTGCGGGCATCGCCCTGGCGATCGGCTTAGTGGCCGTCGCGCGATTTGCCTCGGCGCGCGTGGCGACTTTCGTGGTCAGCCTGCTGGCCGTGCAGTGCGTCTTAAACGCGCTGCTCGATTTGAAGAACGTGTTGTTCCTGTCGTCGCCGTTTGCGCCGAGCGTGCCCACCGACGCGCTGAACATGCGCAACGCGACGGGCATTCCCGCGATCATCTGGGCCGCGGTCTGGATCGTCGCCGCGTTCGGAATCCTCATCCTGGCGTTGCGGCTGTACGTCGCTGCGCGCGACCGCGCGTTCGACGCGCAAAAGGATCTGCCGTTCGAGCCGACAGCGGGAACCTGATTTCCGTTGTTGGCCCGATCGTCGCGTGTTACCATGACGCTATGTCCAAAGTTTGTTCACATCGATCCTGAAATCCTGGGAGGAACGCCTGTCTTTAAGGGAACGCGCGTACCTGTTGAGACATTCTTCGACTACATTCAAGGGGGCGAACCCTTGAGTGAGTTTCTTGAAGACTTCCCGACCGTTACTCAGGAGCAAGTGATGGAATTGCTGGAAGAAGTGAAGGGTGAAGTCTTACCGTCGGTGAAAGCGGTGTGAGAATTCTGCTCGACGAGTGCGTGCCGAAGAGACTTGGACGTTTCCTTTCGGAACACGACGTAATCACGACGCCGCAAGCTGGTTGGTCCGGAATTACTAACGGTGAGTTACTGCGGCTAGCTTCAAAAGACTTCGATGTCTTTGTAACCGTTGACCGCAATCTCGCTTTTCAACAGAGCGTATCGAATCTGCCGCTCCCCGTCATTGTCATACATGCTCTATAAAACAAGCTGAGAGATCTGAGTCCCCATGTTCCCGCGCTTCAGCAGATGCTCAGCTCCTCGCTGGGCCGTCGGGTTCATCACATCGGAACATTGCGGTTGGTTGATGATCACACGTGATTTCGTAAGGGTGTTCACGAAATCGTTTTGACAGCGGATTGATTCATTGATTCAATAACTCACTGATTCAATGGATAAACTGATCGCGGATCTCGACCGGCAGTTTTCACTGCTTCACCAGGAGTCGCGTGAATTGATCCGCGCGATTTCGCCGGAGCTGCTCTATTATCGACCCCAGGGCGGCTCGAATTCGTCGCCGGCTCAATCCTGCGGCGAACAGATTCTGCGGAGCGCCGCCGCCGTCGAACAGACTTTTGGCGGCCTCACCACGAACCTTTGGGACGATCCGTTTGAGTGGACGCTGCCAGAGACATTGTCGACGCCAGAGAAAGTTTCTGCTTACCTGAACGAAGTCGAGGCGACCCGCAAACGCGGCTTCGAGCTTTTCCAGAGCGACGATGACCTCTTAAAAGAAATCATGGCGCCGGCCGGCGCGACCCAGTTACAGCCGTTGTTGCTGGACACATTGGTGCGGGCGCGGCATTATCTGGGGAGCGCCAAAGCGACGTTTGAACTGGTACGAGCCGAAGGACCCAAACTGATCACTAACCACTGACGGTTGTTCTTATGTTCTGCCCACGATGCGGCCAACAACAAGCTACTGATGCGCTGCGATTTTGTTCGCGCTGCGGCTTTCCAATCGAAGGCGCAATGATGTTGCTGGCGAATGGTGGGATGCTGCCGCATTATCTGCCGCTTGAAGGCGGGCAGAAGGTCTCTCCGCGCAAGAAAGGGGTCAAGCAAGGCGCGATGATCTTTCTACTCGGCGTGCTCCTGGTGCCGATTCTGGCCACCTTCACGAGCTTCGCTCCGGGACGGTTGGGCAACATGTTTGAATTCTTCACGGTTGTGTCGGCCCTACTCTGTTTCACCGGCGGTCCATTGCGGATGTTGTTTGCAGCACTCTTTGAGGAAGGGGCGCCGACGCGGCAGTTCGTAGTGCCGTCTTCCTATGCACAGCCGGCAATTCCGCCTCCCCAGGCCGCGCGCGTGTCGGCCCTGCCTTCTGCTTCGATTAATCCCGCGGGTCAATGGCGGCCGCGACCGCAGACCGCGGAGATTCTTGAACCGCCAAGCGTAACCGACCACACCACACGTCTGCTCGACAAATCGGATCCCGAAGGCGAATAAATGTTGGCCCGTCACTCAGCGCGCTGAAAATACATAGTTAGAAACGAGAACGGTGTTCAGAGTACCAACTTCAGTTGGGCTTTTGTTGCGTTATAAGGGCCCAACTAAAGTTGGTACTCTAAACGCCCGAATTGCGGCTTGGGCAGTTACTCGAAGACTCTTGAACTGTTTCCGGACTTTGCTCTGCATTAGCACTCACAGGCACAATCACTGGGTGATGCCTATCTCCGGCCGCGAACTAACGCCGAGCTTAGCGGAGCGTCTGCGCGGGCGCATCGAGCGCGACGGGCCGATCAGTTTTCGCGATTGGATGCAGGCAGCGCTGTATGACGAGCGCGAGGGTTATTACTGTCGGCTGGATCGAATTCCGCAGGGCAGAGCCGGTGACTATCGTACTGCGCCGGAAAGCAGTCCGTTATTTGCCGCTACTTTCGCGCGCTACTTCGCAAGATTGTTTTTAGATCTTGGTTCGCCACCGGCCTGGACCATCTTTGAAGCCGGCGCCGGTGGTGGCGAGTTCGCGCATGGCATCCTCAACACTTTCAGAGTGCATTATCCCGAAGTCTTCGCGGCTACCAGTTATGTAATCGACGAAGTCAGTCTGGCTACGCGCCGGCGCGCGGGCGCGCATCTTTCTGAATTTGCCGAGCGCCTGACCTTTCAGCGTTTCGACGAAATCAGCCACCCGGCAAGCGTGGGCGTTGTTTTCTCGAATGAGCTGATTGATGCGCTTCCGGTTCATCGAGTGATTATGCGCAAAGGGA
>JGI1357J11328_10002512_pt1 | contig 13182 bp, 15 predicted proteins | sample Subgrocontami54m_FD_11328 | JGI IMG/M metagenome (IMG submission 11328)
TAATTATCCGCTAACTTTAAATATAAACGGGAAAATTAATTCTTCTTATGGATGTTGAAAGCAGATTTGATTTAATCAAGCAGGTTGGAGAGGAAATTCTGACAGAGGAAGAGTTAAAACATCTTCTTCAAACAAAAGACCATCCGATTGCTTATGACGGGTTTGAGCCTTCCGGAACTGACATCCATATTGCTCAGGGAATTCTGAGGTCAATCAATGTCAACAAGATGACCAAGGCCGGAGTAAAGTTCAAGATGCTTGTTGCAGACTGGCACGCATGGGCAAATAACAAGATGGGTGGCGACTTGGAGAAAATACAGGCAGTTGGAAAATACATGATTGAAGTCTGGAAGCACTGCGGAATGGACCTGAAAAATATTGAGTTTGTCTGGGCCAATGAATTTGTCAAAGAGCCCGAGTACTGGAAGAAAGTCATGCAGGTTTCAAGGCATTCTACTGTCAACAGGATAGTAAGGACGGGCCAGATAATGGGCAGGAAAGAGGCAGAAGTTCAGCAGGCTTCACAGATTCTTTATCCTTGCATGCAGTGCGCTGACATTTTCGAGCTTAAATCTGACATAACCCAACTCGGAATGGACCAGAGAAAAGTAAATGTCCTGGCAAGGGAATTAGGGCCGTCATTGGGCTTATGGAAGCCTGTTGTCGTTTCACATCATATGCTTATGGGATTAGGGGAGCCGCCAAAAACAAAAGACATTGACAGGGTTATTGATTTGAAGATGTCCAAGTCCAAGCCCAACACTGCAATTTTCATGAATGATCCGGAAGAAGATATCAAAAGAAAAATATCAAAAGCCTACTGTCCAGTTAAAGTTGTTGAAGAAAATCCGATTCTGGAATACTGCAAGTTCCTTGTCTTTGAAAAATTCAATACGATGGAATTCAAAAGGCCCGAGAAATTTGGAGGAGATTTGGTTGTAGAGAACTATAAAGAATTAGAGAAAATATATTCAGAAGGAACAATACATCCGATGGATTTGAAAAACACAGTTTCTTTTTACATCAATGAGATGGTAAATCCCGTGAGGGAAGCATTCCATAAGGACCAGAAACTGAAGCATCTTCTGGAGACTATAAAGAAGTTCGAAGTGACGAGATGAAATTTAGAACAGAAAGGTTTAAATAAAATTAATACGTTATCTTCGTTAGAAAAATAAAATGGAAACAATTACAATCCCAAAGCAGGAATATGAAGAATTGAAGAGCAAGGCAGGCATAGATGAAGATTTATTAAAAGGATTAATTCAGGGATTGAAAGATATCAAGGAAGGTAGAATAAAGAGGGTAAGATAGGATATTTATTTAATTTTTTTAGCTCACCCCTGTAAACATCAAGAAAAATCCTTATTGTATTGATAACTTTTTGCTGGTCTTTCTTCTCGCTTATATCTGCCATAAACACTGTAATTAAATCTTCATAGATGAGATAGTAAATCCTGCGGTTCCCATATTTCTTTTCCCTGAGCCATTCAACTCCAAGCGGCTTGCCGGCATAAGGATTCTCAACAAACTGGTCTTGGATTTTTTCCACCAATTCCTTGAAATCTTTTGGCAGTTGTAAAAGTTTGTCAGAGAAGTTTTTTTGACTGGTAAACTTTGTAAGACTTCATAAGAACAAAATAATAGACTGATATTTATAAGTTTTGAAATCAAAATTGTTCATAATGAATTTAAGAAGTTTGAAGTAACCAATTGCTGCAAAGAAGTCTCCAAAACCCTCACCAAGCAATTTTGCCATATAATTATCATCCACCTTTTCCCTAAATGCCCGTTCAAGAGTTTTTCTGTCTATCGACATCTGGTGGAGCGCAGTAGAAAGACTAAAAATCCCGCTGCGCACATCATGGTCTATTAAGGAACCCTTTCCGTGATACCTATCAATCCATCTCTTCTTTTCTTGATAAGCTTTATTAAAGCCCAAATCAAACATTTTTTCGAGCTGCTCTTTCTTGCTGCAGGCCTAAACTAAAAATTAAAAAAAATAATCTCATTCCTGCTCAATCACAACCATTGTATAGTTAGCATTAAGATATTTTTTAGCAACTCTTCTAACATCTTCGACAGTCACTTTATTCATAGTGCTAAGATATGAGCCGGCAAGCTTGGCGTCTTTTATTGACTCCCACACCGCAAGATTGTCTGCATGGTGGAAATTATCTTCCATCTGCAAAGTGTGGTTTCCTTCAATATACATCTTGGCTTCATTTAATTCAGTAACGTTTAATTTTTCAAGCCTCCTAAGCTGTTCCAGAATTATTTCCTTTGCCTTTTCAATATTCTTTTTGTCTAATCCGGTATAAATTGCAAACATTCCATAATCTGTTTCATGCTCTATATTAACTCCAACCTGATATGCCAAGCCGCGCTTGTTTCTTATCTCGTCAAACATCCATCCTGACTGGCCCCTTCCAAGCACTGCGGAAATGACATCAAGAACATAACTGTCAGGATGAGTTCTTGAAACAGTCTTGTAGCCAAGCACCATGTATGAATTCAAGGTTTTCTTTTTCTCAACAAATTTTTTTAATTTATTCTGCAGCGGCTCATTTACAGCAGGCCTTCTCAGCAGCTTTCCCGGCCTGAGATTTCCAAAGTATTTCTCTATTTTTCTCTTCACGTTGTCAACATTTCCTACAACTGAGATTACCATGTTATTAGGGACATAATGGCTGAAATAATATTTTGAAACATGATTTCTTTCGAAGCTTTTCACAGTTTCCACTGTCCCGTAAGTCGGATTTTTCGCAGGATGCTTTTCGAAAAGATTTTCCTGGAAAAGAATCCACTGATGAAGCCTTGGATCATCAGTTACCATGTTTATTTCTTTCAAAACAACCTGCTTCTCTTTTTCAAGTATTTTAGGGTCAAAAACAGGATTAGCTGCCATGTCCGAAAGAATGTCCAATGCAATATCCAATCTCTTGCTTATTATCTTTATGAAGAATGCAGTCCTGTCGCCCGTAGTATAAGCATTGAATTCCCCGCCGTATTTTTCAATCTCGTTTGCTATCTCTCTTGAATCCTTTCTTTTCTTCGTGCCTTCAAAGAGCATATGCTCAAGAAAGTGCGAAATGCCAGCCAACTTCTTGCTCTCAAAATTAGAGCCTACCTTATACATGACTTCAACGGCAACAGACTTGGAAGAGGTTTTCTCATAAATCAGGGTTATTCCATTCTTTAGCTTATGCTTTAACATTTGAAATAGGAAAACTTTAAAATATATATAAGTTTATGGATTTTATATGAAGTTGAAGGAATTCCAAGTTGAATTGCGAAAGAAGAACTGCGATCTGGCATTGTTTTACACTGCTGATTCTTCAAGGGTCAATCCAAACATGTTTTATTTCAGCGGCTACAGCGGGATAGGGGTTTTGGTTATGCCGAAAAATAAGGAGCCGTTTATCATTGCGCCGCAGATGGAATTCCAGAAGGCAAAAGAATCACAAATTAAAAAAGTTTATTCCATGGAGAAAAAAAGGTTTTTTGAATCAGCCGGTGAAATTATCAGGAAAAATAAAATAAAAGCTAAAAATATCGCAATTGACAAGAACAACTTTACATTGAATTCCTATAAACACTTCAAAAAACAATTCAAGAAAGCAAAAACAAAAGATATTGCTTTTGAATGCGCGAAGCTTAGAGAGATAAAAACAGGGAAGGAAATCGAAATACTTAGGAAATCATGCAGTTATGCAGATAGTATCCTTAAAAAAACAATTAAAAATTTTAAATCCTTCAAGACAGAATCTGAAGTTGCAGCATTTCTGGAATATGAGACTAAAAAACTGGGATTGGAACTTTCTTTCAATCCAATAGTCGCATCAGGAAACAACGGAAGCATGCCGCACTACGAGCCAAAAAATATCAAGATAAAAAATGGATTTTGCGTTATTGATTTTGGGGTAAAATATAAAGGATATTGCTCTGATATAACAAGAACAGTCTATTTTGGCAAACCTAGCCAAGAAGAAAAAGAAATATATGGCATATTATTAGAAATCCAGGAAGATTCAATCAAAATGATAAGAAACAATATAAAATGTTCCGAGATTTATGATTTTGTCTGCAATAAACTTGGAAAATATAAGCCCAATTTTACCCATGGGCTTGGGCACGGAGTGGGTGTTGAAGTCCATGAAATGCCAAACCTAACGTTAAATTCAAAAGACAGGATAAAAAACAGCATGGTTTTTACTATAGAGCCAGGTGTTTATTTTTCTAATAAATTTGGGATAAGGATAGAGGATACCATTTTATTTAAAAACAAAGTAGAAGTTTTGACAAGAACATCAAAACATTTATTAATCATTTAGCCTTGCCTTTTCTGATGAAATACAACGAAAGCGCCTTTAATTCTGCTGTAGAGGGCTATAAGAACCTCGTAAAATCGGCCAAAGGGAAAAATTTCCTCATAGTTTTTGAAATCAAAGATAAAACTGCTTTCTACTCTATTGCTCCTTTATCGAGAGCATTGCATGAGCTTGGAGCAGATGCAAGCTGCATAGGGATAAATGAAAAATCAGAAGCTCTTGATGCGGTAAAAGATACCTGGAGAGCTTTTGAAGATCTTGAAAAAGGAATCAATAATGATGAAACATCTGCCATAAAAGAATTCATAGAAGAAGTTGACAAAAAAGCAAAAGGCGAGTTCAAAAAAATATTCAAAAAGCCTGATTTCATTCTTGAGGCAAAGAACGGAAAATTCAATGGAGATTTGGAGCTGCCATTCCGGACAGAATGGTTTAATGATTACAGGATGGATGAGCTTATGCAGGCTTCTGACCTCCTTTGGAGAGAGGTATATTCTCTGAAAAAAGGCGAGAGAGTTGGAATTGGATTTTCTTTGATACCAACTTCTGAGCTGATAGGGCATCCATTGGAAGATTATCTTGATTCTTATTCTATCATATGGGCAATGACACAAAGCGCATCAAAAACAGCAGAGCCTACAATGAGCGGCTATACTTTCAGGAGGTCTATGCTTGAAAGCAGCGAAAAGGTTTCTGAACTAAGGGCAACATTGTTGGGATGTGAATTAGATAAGGAAATTGACGAAGAGCCATTCATCAAATACAAGAAGCTTTCAAAACTGCTGAAGCTTGACAGAATAAAACCAATCGATTTGTCCTTTTCCATAAGCGCTAAAGGATATCCTGGAAAACATTTGTTTGGGGAAATTATTGGATACCCATCATCAAACAAAAAGACAAGATGGCAAACTCCGGGACAGATGGTTTACAAGCTTGACTTCTATCCGCAGACAAAGCATGAGCCTAGAGACCCTCTTGCAAGGGTTGCTTTTACTGAAACAATTCCAATTGACATATTTATTGAAACAAATCTTGTGGACTGGAAAGATATAAGGGAAAGGAACCAAAAGATAAAGGACAAGATGGACAAGTGCGATGTAATCTACGTTGGAGGAAAACTAAAAGAGAATCATGTGACAAAATTAGAAGTTGGCTTGGTGAAAGAAGACGGCACAAGAAGGTGGGTCAGGAGGTCAGATACTGATGTCAGGGAGAAAATAAACAAGACTTATTTTGAAATGACCGGAATAAAAGCAGGAAACATGGGAAACATTCCCGGAGGAGAAGCTTTTACAACTCCTGAATACATCAAAGGAGTTTTTGTCGGAGATGTTGTTGTTCACGTTGACCAGAGCTATCCGTTGGATGAAAAGAATCCGTTGGTTGTTGAGTGCTATGGCGAGAGTTATAAAATAATCAGCGGCCCGAAGGAAATAATTGAAAAAATAAATAAAAGAAAAAATGAAGCGATGAAGATGCTTCTTGAAGCTGAGAAGAATAAGAGCCTTCCTCAGGAGATTATAGATTTGAAAAAGAATAATTTTGAAAGAATAGGGGAATTTGCAATAAACACAAACCCGAAAGCAAGACTGTGCGATTACTTAATCGTAAATGAAAAGATTGCGAAGATGATGCACATTGCGCTTGGCTCGGGCTTTGAGCCTGACAGGAGCACGGAATATCATATGGACATAGTATTTAATGCGCCAAGGCAGAAGCTTGATGTTTTTGGTAAGGATAAAACTGGAAATATCCATTGGATTTTAAAAGAAGGGGAATTTGTTGCTTGAAAGATTTATTTTTTAATCTTCCATACCTTTTGATGTGCCAGCCAACTTCCTTTTTCTTGAGTAATAGTTTTTGAGCCGCTGTACAAAGGCCATGATACAGGCCACATAGAAATCCCTACGATTCCTGCCCATAAGAATAAAACTAAAAATCCCACAAGAAATAAGTATGGATTTTGATTTCTGTATGCAAAACCAGCTACAAAAATTAGTAGAACTATTAGCCACCCGCCATACCAAACCTTTGGTCTAATTCTATACTCTATCCCATTCTTTTTTTCTGTTTTTTCTAGCAGCAAAGCCATACATTTCAATTAATAATAAAAGTTTATAAACTTATCTATTAATCGTATTAACCAAAATGAATATCAGTAAATCATGCAATATAATCCTGAAAAACTGCATGAATTTAAGAAAAAATGAAAGCTGTCTGATTATCACAGATTCAAAGCTGAAAGATATTGGATTTTCTCTATTCAAGAATTCCCTCAATATAACTAAAAAATCAAAATTAATTTTAATCCCGATTCCTGAATCGCACGGCTCTGAGCCTAGCGCGGAAGTTGCCGAAGAAATGCTGAAATATGATGTGATTCTCATGCCTACAACTAAATCTTTAAGCCATACTACAGCGAGAAAAAAAGCTTCCTTGAAAGGCGCACGAATAGCAAGCATGCCTGGAATTACAAAGGACATGATGAAAAGAACATTGAATGCCGACTTCAATAAAATTAAGTCCATTAACGAAAAACTCATTGACAAATTAAATAATAAAAATAAAATAATAATTACGACTCAAAAAGGGACAGATGTTTCATTCTATCTTAAAGGAAGAAAATGGATTTCTGATGATGGCATCTATACTAAAAAAGGGGCGTTTGGAAATCTTCCTTCCGGAGAAATTTTTATTGCGCCGCTGGAAAACAGGACAAACGGGGTAATTGTTGCGGATGCGAGCGTTGGGGGCTTAGGAAAAATTGACAGAGATACAAGGATAGCGATAAAAAACGGATTCATTGAATCTGTTGAAGGCGGGAAGATTGCTGATAAATTCAGAAAGCTGCTGAAAACCAAATTACACAAAAATGTGGCAGAGCTGGGAATCGGAACCAATTACAAGGCAAAAATAACCGGAGAAGTCCTGGAAGACGAGAAGGTTTTTGGCACTTTTCATGTTGCATTTGGGAATAACGCGCATTTTGGAGGAAAAGTTGACGTGCCGTTTCATGTTGATTTTGTCATAAGGAACCCGACTATTCATGCTGACGGCTACAAAATCATTTAATTTTATTTTTATTTGTCATTAATTTTGATATTACAAGCCATGCTACAGAAACCATTATGAAAAATATTGCAACAATGGCCCCGTAGATTATTAAAATAATAACAATAATTCCCCTCTTCCAATATGGCAATGCTCTCCACCCCATAAGACTTTTCTGTGCCGGCATTATTATAAATGTTTTGATTAATATAACCAATGAAACCCAACCCAAATCTTTTTATATCAAACGATTTTCTGGATTTTAAAATGCCAGCAAAAGAAGCAAAGCCGAAGAATATAATCGACAGCATAATGTACCGCTATTCTGTATCTTCAAATCCCCTTGAAGATGAAAATAAAATACTAAAAGAAACTATCAGCAAGCTCAGGGAAGAAAATGAAAGGTTTAAGGTTTCTCCATTGATGATATGCGAACTTCGGGAATTAACAGGAAAAAATGCAATAATCAAGATTCCGAACGGAAATCAGTTTTATGTCAATATCTCGGCGGACTGCGAAAAGCTGAAGTCCGGAGATACTGTGCTGGTTGAGCAAAAAAACCTTACTGTGATAAGAAAAGTTCCTGTAATGAAAAAATTCAATGTCGAGAAATTCGTGATAGTGGAAAAGCCGACAATATCCTGGGAAGAGATAGGGGGGCTGTCGCAGCAGATGCATGAGATACGCGAAGTTGTGGAGCTGCCTTTGAAAAGCCCCGAGCTGTTCAGGAAAATAGGAATCACGCCTCCAAAAGGAGTTCTGCTTTATGGAGAGCCGGGAACAGGAAAGACCATGATGGCAAAGGCTGTCGCAGCATCCACAAACTCAACTTTCATACAGGTTGTAGGATCAGAGCTGGTTCAGAAGTTCATTGGAGAAGGAGCCAAGCTTGTCAAGGAAATATTCGAGCTTGCAAGGAGAAAAGCGCCTTCAATAATATTCATAGATGAATTGGATTCATTGGCAGCAACAAGAATAGAAGTCGGCACGTCAGGAGAGCGGGAAGTCAACAGGACATTCATGCAGCTGCTTTCAGAGATTGACGGATTCAAGCCGCTTGACAATGTAAAAATCATCGGAGCAACCAACAGGAAAGATATACTAGACCCTGCAATCATAAGGCCCGGCAGGCTGGACAGGCTCATCAATGTGCCGATTCCAAACAAGGAAGCAAGGGCAGACATTTTTAGAATCCATTCCAAAAGCATGAGCCTTGCAAAAGATATTCATTCAGAGACCTTGATAAATAAAATGGAAAACTTCAGCGGTGCCGAGATAAAGGCAGCCTGCACAGAAGCAGGATATTTTGCAATCCGCGAGAGCAGGGATACGGTTACCAAAAAAGATTTCCTCAGGGGAATAGAAAAAGTCAAGCAGGAAGAAAAGACAGAAGGAAAGGATTTCATGAGGATGTTTGGCTAGGGATTTTTAATTTTAAAAATCGAAAGAATTAAACTTAATCCCTGATTAAAATAAAATTGCACACGCTCGGCAGTTACTACCGCAAGTCATTGCTTTCGCTCCTAGGGTGTTCAAACTCATCATCGCGTGTGCATCCGGAATAAGCATGGCCTGTTTTTAAGAGTTTCTGTTCATGCCTTATGCATATCTTCTTGTATCAATTATTAATAAAAGCTTACGCGCATGAGAAAATAACATCTTTCACATATAATAAAAAATGGCAATTCAAGATGGATGTTCTGGAAATGAGCTTAACGGACGATTTTTGGGCAAATGATTAACGAACCCGGAAATCGGCGCAAATTCTGAAAAATCCCGGCGCATACTGTCCACACTTTACAATCTCCAGAATTTTGCATTTCTTTTTCATAATAATGCATGCATTTTTTATTTTTTCATTTGCGTTTTCAAACTCATTTTCATGCAGAAAGTCGTAGAAGTGGATTATTCCGGTTTTTTTAGCATATTTTAATGACAATTTCAAATATTTTTCCCCGCCTTTTGGCAGTGGCATCAGGATTCTGTCAAACTTTTTGTTTATTTTTGGAACCACTCTGCTTACATCGCCTTGGAACAACTTAATTTTATCTTCCAGCTTGTTAATATTAATATTTTCCAATCCATATTTATGGCCTGCAGGGTTTATTTCGACCCCATGCACTTCTTTGCATTTTGAATTCTTTGCAATCACTAAAGGATATGGAGCAGCTCCTGAAAACATCACAAGCACAGTTTCATTTGGCTTTGTTAATTCAGCAATTCTTTTTCTTTCATTGGACATTCTTGCTGAGAAATAAACCTTTTCAACATCCAATTTGATGAAAATATTATTTTCTTTATGTATTGTTTCTTTTCTTTTTTCGCCTGCAATGATTTTTAATTTTGCTGTCCTGAAGCTTCCTGAATATTTTCTTGTTTTCTTCAAAACTACTTTTATATGGGGATAGATTTCAAGAATTGTGCTTCCAATCAGCTTTTCTTTTTTCATTAATTCTTTCGGGAACTCGGCAAAAATAAGAATGTCTCCCACTACATCGAATGAGGTTGGAAGAATCTGAAGATCTTTTTCCGACAGCTTATCTTTCAGGTAAAACTTTAGGTTTTGTTTTGTCATTTTTTGTATTTTTATTATTTGATAATTTTCATCTCACCCAAAAAACTCCACCAATCCCTTTTGGTTGGCTTTCTTTTTAGATTCCATCAGGCCTTCAATCTGAGCTTTAACCCTTTCTTCGGAAAAGTCATGCTCGTCAACAAGCAGCTTCATTATTCTGCCTTCATCAAGGGCTTTCCATTCCAGCTTGTAATTTTTATTTACCGGAATGTTCTTGAACAGGTCAAACACTTCGTTCCATGAGAAATCAAAGAAGTCACCCCATTTTGCCTCTTTGAACATTGCTTCAAAATCATTGCCGTGCTTGTTTACCATCTTCAAAGCAGTCTTTGGGCCGATTCCGTTTATTCCGCCGGAATTGTAATCTGTGCCTATAAGCATTGCCAGCGCTATAAGCTGATCCTGCGTTATTCCAAGATGGGTTAAATTTTCCTTCAGCACAATCAAATCAGGATTAACAACACTATAGCTTAGCTTGTTCGTGATTTTCTTTTTGCCTGCAATGCTGACATTCCTTGCAATCTGCGGAGCTTCAAACAATAAAGCATCAGCATCGTTTGTTGCAATTGCAAAAGCATCGCTATTTTTTACTATAAAAGAAGCCTGGGCTTCTGCCTCGGATTTTGCTTCAATCACCGGCAGGCCAAATGCATCAACAAGCCTTTTTGCCTCTTCAATCATATCAGGAGTTAACCTTGACGTCCTTGCAGCGTATTTCTTCATCAGCTCTTCATCAGCTTTCTCTTTTGCTTTCTGAAAATTAAGCTCTGCTGCCTGCTTTATCCCCTTTCTTTTCTCAAGCGTCCTGAGCTTTAACGCAGGAGGGGTTCCGTCAAAGGCAAAGGCAAGCTTTATGTTCTGCTGTGAAAGGTTGGAAATCCTTGACAAAAGCCCAACCAAATGAGAAGTTACTTTCCCTTTGGAATCTGCCAATAAAGAGCCGTCACGCTGCCTTATTGAACTTAGGAACTGGTACAGCCACATTGGAGCATCAACAATCAAAGTTTTATTTCTGAGAAAATCAAGGTCTATCTCTTTCATCACCAAGAGCTCTGTTAGTGCTACTCCCATTTTTAGATTTGGTTATTAGATTGTATTCTTATATTTTAATCCGGCTTCGCGTTCGCTCAGCCAATATCTTGTGCTCGGCAAAATTTTTTTGCCAATAAAATTTTGCCTCGCCTATTTATTAAAATAAATAAAAATTATAACTTCTTGAAAGTCAGGTTCTTTAGCTCTTTATTTATCAGCTCCTGCGCTTTGGCTGATAATTCCCCAGGTGATAAAACAATTACCGGCAGTTTCTTGAACTGGCCCTTAACATAGGCATTGCTCAGGTCAGAATCGCTTATTCTTTTTTTGTTCTTTGCCTTGCAGTAATACTGCAAACTGCCCATTACACTTGGGATTTCAAGGATAAAATCAATATCGGAATCTTTTTTTATAACTTCGCTGCTGATAACTGTTATTTTGTTCTTATCAAAAAATCCAAGTATATCTTTCTGAAAATCATCTTCCTTGTCTTTCAGCTTAGGTTTTTTGGGAACTTCTTTAGTTTCTTTTAATTCCTTCTGTACTTTTTCTATTTTTTCCTGTGATTTTTCTTTTAGCAGCTTTTGTGAAGTTTCCGGCTTTTGGGTTTCGAGTTTAAGCTCAACAGGCTTGATTTCTTTTTCTTCTATAATTCTTTTTTCAATAACTTTGGCAGCAGGCTCGATTTTTGACTTAATCAGCTTTTCAGCTTCCTCATCTGTTGAAATATGCCATTTCCAGAAAATCTCGCTGATGTCTTCATATTTTACGTTTAAAGGAAGAGCAAAATCCTTTATTTCCCTTAATGCAACTCTTATTACAGGCTCCTGCTCAGAATCACGCAAGACTTTCTTTTCGTTCAATAAATCATAAGCCTTTTTTTCCTTGTCATTAAAGCCATCAATAAATTTTTGCAGCATAGCTTCCTGGCCTTTAAGGAAATACAACGGAGAGCCGCCGACTTTTAAGGTTGAAATCTTTAATTTGCCTGTTGCAGTCAATTCAGCAAGATGGGCGGAAGCCATGATTGTGTCCATCCCTATCAGCTTTGAGATTTGGCCAGGAAGGACTGGGCCCTTTACCTTTACAAAATCAAGAATCTTGTCGCGGTGGTCCATAATTAGGTGAAAGAAAGATTTATATATATATATTTCTTATTGAATTATGTCTAAAGAATACGAGGATGAAGTTACTGCTGCGGAAGAGTTCTTATCATTAATTCAATCTAAGGACAAAAAGATTAGAAAACATCTTTTAAATACCTTTTTGAGTGGATACAATGAGGCATATTCCAACACGAAAAATCACTTTGCTAAATCTAATACGGAAAACTGGTATACTACTGTCATTTTGAAAGCACTTGAAGCTGTCAAAGAATGTTTAAAATTATCAGTATCCGCTAAGACCAATATAGAGAGTGCATCAGTTTATTTAGGCAGGGCGTTCGGAAATTTTTTGGCTGTTTTTGAATTTGGTTTTGCATCTGAAAATTTTAACCCAGGGAGCTACAGAAAATATATTGTAGAAGATATTGACGAAATCGCAAAATTATCTAAGTCATTAAAAAACTTTAATGCCTCGATTATTAGAAATAGGATTCAAAGAATATTAAAGAAAAATTATACTAAAATTTCATCTTCCAACCAAATTTTTATTAGGGAAATGGGAGCAAAATTTTGAAATCTACGGCCTCAGCCATTTTACCTCATAGTAAACTACATCCATTTCCGTATCCACTATTCCAATCAAAAGCCTCTTCTTTGTGGAATGCGCAACCCTGTTCTTAGCCGCGAATTCATACCATGTCAAAGTGGAACTCTCGTGGACAGGAAATACAACCCACTTTGCATGGTCTTCGCCCGGCTTTATGCCTCTGTCATAAATCCTGAAATCTGCGCCGAATTTCAGTGCAGTTTTGATGATGTAGCCTCTGTTCCTTATATCCTTATATACAGAATATCGTATCCAGAAATTGGCTTCTGTTTTTCTTGCTTTCTTCAGGAAAGAGTCAAAATCAATTACCTTGTCTCTTGAATCATGGACAACCAGCCTTTTCTTTTCAATCAGATATAATGCCTCAATCAGAGAAAGCTGGACTCTTCCGTCTTCTAATAATGTCCCGTACCTGCTTTGGTTATAGAGCTCTCTAGCATTGTCTGAGCTTTCTGTAAGCACTCTTTCTTTTGAAAAATA
>JGI1357J11328_10002519_pt1 | contig 13156 bp, 11 predicted proteins | sample Subgrocontami54m_FD_11328 | JGI IMG/M metagenome (IMG submission 11328)
AAAGAAGAAGTCGAGCGTGCTAAAAGAGTATTAGATTTTTCGAATCTTAAACAAGAGCGTGTAATTGTACTTTCTTCGGTACTTCGCCCTCAACCCAATAAAATTGTAAATATTTTTGGAGGTTCTGAATCCCCAGTAGCTAAACTGATAGAAAATCCTCCTAGCTTTAGGAATTCAGGATGGGATTTACAAACACTGGATCGAGCCAAGCCGGTAGCGGGAGAATTATTGGAAGCCGTTAATGGAGATAGAAAGATCCTTAGATTGTATAGAGATGGTCAAATAGTATTTTCAGGAGATGAAGGATTTTTTGGGCACGGAGCAAACAGGGATCAGGATGAGACTGAAAAAGGCAGTTTTTCTTTTAATGGACTTGGAATAGCTGAGGCAATTTCAAATTTTACAAACTTTAGTTTTAAAATGGCTAATTTCTCTGAAGAGCCTGTAAATAAAATAATATTTAAAATCGAAATTTTTAATCCAAATAAAACAGTTTTGGGCCTAAAAAATATCGTTAGAAATTTCCCTTGGCCAGAGGCGGTTGGAGAAATGCATTTAGATTTTGCTCAAAGAGAGATCGTAATTCCTTTCTCAAAAGATTTTAAATTTGAAAAAGCCGCTTATAACATTCTTGCTGAGTTATTTTTCTTTTTTGGGTTAAGTGAAGATCGTTTTTGGTATGTGAATAGAGAAATAAAAGAAGTAGATTTAAATTTTTTTAAAGACAAATAAAAATATGCCAAATAATAATAAAAAAATTAAAATATTGGAAGGAAAAACCTGGGAGGATGAGAGATTTATTATTCAGTCAGATGCGATTAAGACAGGTAGAACAGAAGGGGTAGCTACACGTACCTTGAAGAAGTATGAAGGCAAAGCTCCAATGGCCCGCAAAAGTTTTTTTATTCATAAAGATCAAAATGTTGCTGAGATTTTAGGATGGTTGGTAAATACAATTAGTAGTTATTTTAGAAAATATTGGAACAGGGACGTGACATTGCAACAGTTGGAAAAAAGTCAAAAAGAAGTCGATGTTCTTAAAAACGAACTCATAAAAAGAGGCGGCGAACACGAAGAATTAAAACGAAAATTTAGCGAACAGGAAAAGGACCTTAAATTGGCACAAGAAGTTATTAAAAATGCTCAAAATTACAAAACAAAACTTGATGAGTTCGAAAAGAAAATTGAGGAGTCAGTTATTAACAAAAAAAATATTGAAGAGTGGGTAAAGGAAGAAATAAAAAATAACAGATGGCTATTAGGTTTAGACTGCGAGGTCAAAGCTAAAAACAAAAACATTGATATAGAGACTGAGGTGGATATACATGTTGAAACCAATTTTGGTGAACAAAGAATAATAGAGGCCAAAAGTCCGAATTTAAGAGTATTCTATTCCAAATCCAAAAAAGGAGGTCGGCTCAATATTTCCAAAGAGGTTTCCGTTGCTTTAAGTGAAATAATCGAGTATATGCGAAGAACTGATGTGAATAGTGGTTTAAGAACAAAAGGTGTATATGGGATACAAAAACCGATTGGTCGGGTACTGGTGGGATATGAATTAACGAGTCAAGAGAAAGAGGTGCTTAATGACTGGAATTTCTATTTAGCACCATATATAAAAATAGTTACTTATAAAGAATTGATAAATTCTGCAAGAAAAGAAATCAATTTAATAAAAGCTGCGGAAGTGCAGTTTCTTAAAAATGTCTAACTGGCCAACAAAAAAATTAGAGGAAATATGACAGAAGAATTTGTAAAAAACTCGGTAATCAAATATCTATCTCGCAATGAATGGGGTACAAATTTGCATTTTGGTACTTTGAGGGAAAGGGGTGTTGATATTAAGGTTAGACATAATAGATATTCTCGTTACTTTTTAGTTGAATGTAAGGGTGAGGGCGTTGGTCTTGGATCAAATGAGGTCGCGTTTGTCTATTCAATAGGTCAAATTATCACCCGCATGAAATCAGGTGGGACGACTCGTTATTATTATGGACTAGGTTTACCAGAAAAGTCAGCAAAAATTGCCATGCGCCGTTTGCCGTGGCAAGTTGCTAAAAAGCTATTGCTTTATGTCTTCTCCGTTACCAGCGATGGGAAAGTTAAACAATATACTTGGCAAGATTTAAAAAGTACACAAAATGTCTAACTGGCCAACGAAAAATTAGGAGAGGTTACAAAATATGGAAAATTCATACGAAGAATTTAAGGCAATCACTGATAAGTATTACACCGATTGGCAAATGCCTAAAATTGATGTCTTTGTTGGATTGTTAGATCGGCACGGCATAAAATTGCGGAAGAAAGACGGAGAATTGCATGAAGTGACTTTTTCGGTGCCCAAATCAATGGGTGACGCATTAGTGCTGGGCCTACGATACCAGAAGAAAGACGGAACATTTTCCGAGGATCTTTTTCTATTCCGTAAAGGAAAACCAATACAAAGAGGTTATAGAGGTGAGCTTGAAAAAATTGTTCCTGAATATAGAAAAACGCATAAAGGCGGACCAAATACACAACTATGGCTTGGTCAACAAAAATTAGTAGCAACGATAAATATGTCAGATCAAATATTAAATCAAATTAATATTGCATTGAATTCTCTAAAGGAATCTTTTATTAACAATCCCGATATTTTCCTTACAGAAGAAGATTTAAGGTGCCATTTGTTTATGTTGTTGAGCCAAACACTTAACATAAATAAATTAATTTTTAATACAGCCGATCAGTCAAAATCAATTCCAATGCATACCGAAATAAGGTGGTATGGAGATTCTGGGAAATTAAAATATAGATCAGACATTGTGATACTTGATCCAAGAACTTTAAGAACAACCGATAAAATAATGAAACTTCCCTCCAAGGGTTATGGGTTTAACAGTTTTTGGGCCATCGTTGAATTGAAGCTGAGAAGAATAAATGGGAAAAGTGACAATCAGTTTTTAAAAGAAATTAAAAGCGAATTTTATAAATTGAGGAAAATAGATGAGGAGACAAAAGACAATAATAAACATCAAGCTGAATATTATTTATTATGTTTCGATAAGAAGAAAGATATTAGTCGTCGTATAAATAATTTTAATGGAATAAATGAAACACAAAGAATAAATTTTCATTATATATTCAGGTAACAATATATGACTTGGCCAACAAAAAAGTTAGGAAAGATCGCGAATATTTTGCCCAAACAAATGGTGAATGCCTTTGCTGGCAATCCTCCTGTGCAAGCAAAGACAATAGTTGAGAAACATTATATTGGGTTATGGATTGAAGTATCAGGAATGATAGAAAGTATAGATTTAATGTCGAATTATATCACCTTTAATTTTCACGATAAGAATGGTGTTTACATATCAGCAAACTTTTTTAAGCCAGTTAGTAGCGAAGTGTCTTTGCTTAATAAAGGCACTCAAATTAATTTAATCGGACAGGTATTTAATGTTGCTGAAAGAATTGTTGTTTTAGACAATTGCATATTGTCCACAAAAAATGGGGTAGCAAAGTCTCAGAATGATGATGCCAAGCCAAGGTGGTGGGAAAATTCATGGGTGCAAGGAATTGCCTTGATTGCTGCTATTTTAGGAATAATAGGTTTTTTCTTTATTTTCAAAACGGGGGATCTCACCTGACGGGTGGGTTAGCTTCGTCAGGTACCGTCTGGCACCTGGTTTTGCGCCTTTCTTTCCGGGAAACCTGGCTGCCAGGGTGTCAATGCAATCGGGGGATGGTAGGACTGCCCAAAATTCCGGCTGCATCCGCTGACTGGACCAGCCGGCGAATATCTTCTTCCGGACAACCGTGTTCGACTAACAACTGAATCAACCTGTCCGCCGCGGCAGTCCGCTCCGATCTGATACGTGGTTCTGCTTCGTGAATCGTTCTCATGATTGCATTATAATGGATAAATTAGCAATCTATCTTATTAGATAGCTTTTTGATTCTGTTTTGCACGGAAGCATGAGGAATTCACCTTCCGGGTGCAATAGGTTCACAAAAATAAAGTTATGAAGAAGCAAAAGCGCCGCGTAACGTACGCATTTATTGATAAGAAACGCCAAGACGTGGAATTGAAGCCATAAAAAATGGGAGGCGTCACTTACAACATGTAGTCATAAGCTCGTTTCCCCCTGATGATAGATACAGTATATACCATACAAGCAAGTAATTCAACAACAAGATCAAATTATTATGCAGACGAAAATCAACCCGACGGGTGGATTAGCCTTAAATCTCGATAAAATTAAATGGTAGAAACACTTGACCAAGGACGATACACAAATAACGGCCAATACTATTTCAGTGAAGCAGGGTGTCTGCTTCGCGTAGTTGTCGAGTTAGAACAGCATAACGCGTGTCTCGGAGGAAAAGGTACGCTTCTCGTGCCACTTGTGCCGGGAAACGATACGCATAAAGTTGGATATAGGTGTGAAACGTGTGGGGAGGTTGTATTTCAGCACGCTCAAGGAATTTGTTTATAGTGGAAATCAACCCGACGGGTGATATAGATTCAAACCTTCTCTTTTTTTGAGACGGAAATTAATGTAATAAGTCTGGTAGAGACTCCATATCAGGAGGTGTGGATTTTTTGTGGTATACTTACTGTATTATGAGCACGAAGCAACAATTAAGGTTGAACGCGTCGTATAAAAAATACCGCAAAGCCAATGGGAGCAAAAAAAGCGTGTTAGGTTTTTTGCGTACATTCATGCCGGAGATCATTTATCGCACCACTCGCCTGGAGGGGGAACGCGTGACCCGGCGGATGGTAGCATCTTTGTTTAAATAAGGCATGGCAAAATCGACGACGAAGCCAAAAGGCGCAACCTCGTATAAAGAAACCGCATTTGGTATCATTTCCCGTTCGAAATTACTTCTCCTTGAACTTGAGGGAACAAAGAGGGGCTTGGAGTATTTGCATAATTTGGTAAAGAAAAAGAACCCTGTCGCGATCACGCCGGAGCTCATTTGTGTGCTACATGGTGTTGCTTTTGGTTGGATATTTCCTCGATGGGCAGGTAAATACAGAAAAATTCAAGTAACGTTTTCCGGCAAGGAAGCCGCGCCGTATTACAGATTGCCGGAACTCGTGACAAATCTTTGTCGAGATTTGGAAGAACGATTTCGTCAATTACCCGATCCCACAATAGACGAATTTATCGCGGAGGTAACGAGATTGCTATCTTGGTTCCAACATGGGTTGGTGTTTATTCACCCGTTTCAGGACTACAACGGGAGAATTGCGCGCATGATTACTATTCTTATTCTGCTGAAGCTGAATCTCCCTCCGATGGAACTGAAAGCAGAAACAAAAACTGATAGAGAACGCTATATTATCGCCATGCAGAGCGCAGACACCGGTGATTTTTCACAACTGGAATTACTCATCTTCCACGCGCTTCGAGAGGCATTCGATCGATTTTATGAACAGAAATGAATGCCATAATGGAAGTCAATAGAAATCAACCCGACGGGGTAGATAGGCCTACCTGCCGGCAGGCAGGTTCAAACCACTTCTTTGTAGGGAACAGAGTTGCGGCGCTTCGAAATTTGATACTATGGACGTATGATATGGATGGTCATTGCCTTCGAGTCTAGAAGGGGCGAAAAGTTCGTTGAAGAGTTTATCAAATCCCTGGAGCCGCCGGCTATCGCCAAGGTTACCCACGCTATTGATCTCCTCGAAAAGCACGGGTCGCTGTTGGGAATGCCCCATTCCAAATATTTATCTTCTAAACTTCATGAATTGCGGGTGAGAGGGAGGCAGGAAATTCGTGTTGTCTATGCCGTGGTCAACAACAAGATATACCTGCTACATGCCTTTAGGAAACACACGCAGAAAACTCCGGCAAAAGAAATAGACACAGCGTTAAAGCGATTGCGCGAAATACTGTGAGTATTGACAGGATATAACATACATGTTATAGTATCTAAACTATGAAAGATTGGAAAACCCTAAAGGGGGAATTACTCAAAAATAAAGACGTTCTTGAGGAGTACAAAAAGTTGGAGCCACGCTATCAGCTTATTTCCCAATTACTCGAGGCGCGGCTACGCAACGGATTTACTCAGGAGACGCTGGCAAAAAAGATTGGTACCAAACAGGAAGCCATTGCCCGGCTGGAATCCGGTCATGTCAATCCTACAATTGGCTTTCTGGAAAAAATTACGCAAGCACTCGGAACGAGATTAGTAATTCAAGTAAAATAATCATCTTTCGAACTCCTCCATGATCCTCAACAAAACCATCCTGATTCTGGAAGATGACCTCCTCACGCTTTCGAAAATTCTTGATCGGCTGGCAACGGTCGAGCAGGATCAGACGAGCGAGTTTCCCCTCCCCGGACGGATAATTTTGGTATAACAAAGCATGAGAGGCTAGATATATTCGGTTCCAACAGTCTAAAGTTGCGTATCTCGTCGTTGTGGCATAGAATGCACGTTTATGAGTGGAGGGAGACCAGAAGAGTCGTTCGAAGAAAAAGGACATGAGTATACATTGTGGTATAACTTGGTGACGTGTGCCGGAGATGAAGCGTTTCACATTGAGACATCCGGCTTTAGCAGATTGCAAATGTTTGTGGTTGATATAAAGGCTCACGTTGCGGCAGCAGCCCTAATCAAAGCTCATTTTCAAGCGCACCATAGTGGTACTGGCAGCAATCCGCCGTGCACTCCCACGTTTGAATGCACTTCAACCCGATAGGCTGATTAGCTTTAAACCTCTACTTTAGAATAAGATCGGGATAGTATGCATTGAAGACTTACAAAGGCGTATGATAGATGGAGTTGAAGAAAAAAGAGGTGTAGCCCGCCTACGCTTACTTTGCGCCTTTTCACTACTATTCGTAGACGGCACAAAGAGCGCGTGAGTGGCGGACCTAAAAAACACTAAACTCGTAAAACTCGTTAAGTGTTTCTAAGGGGGGGTGATAATAATGAAAAAATTATCGGAGCATCAGGTGGGATTAACTTTCGGTGCGTTTTTTGGGCTCGCGCATGCGGTGTGGGCGCTCGTTGTCTATTTGGGTTTTGCGCAAACCTGGCTTGATTTTGTGTTGGGCCTGCATTTCTTGGAAAACCCGTTTGTCGTTTCTGCCTTTGACATGCAAAAAGCGGTCATGCTTGTGGCAGTTACTGCCGGCGTGGGCTACGTCACGGGTTTAGTTTTTGCGAAAGTCTGGAATCTCGTGATGACGAAATCCAAGTGATACGCTATATAATAGAAGCATGGATGAAATCTCTTTATGTCCGGGTTGCCACGTTGCCGTACGGCCCACGGATTACTTTTGCTTCAACTGCGGGAAGAATTTGCATGCCGCACCTCCGGGGACGGCTCCGGCGGATCAGATAAAATTGTATTTGGGAAGTGTCTTTTTAGCCCCGATGGGAATCTTTTGGGGACTTCGATATTTACGAGAGGAGAGCCAGAAGTCTAAAATAGTGGGCATTATCGCGATGACTCTTTCCGTCGTCACTCTTATCCTCGTCACACGGTACACGGTTAACCTGGTCAACACTCTTAACACCCAAGTGGAAAAACAACTTCAGGGGATAGAGGGGTTTTGATATACAATATCCCCATGGTAAATTTCTGGCAACACCTTGCCAGTGATCATAGACCCTTTCTCGCTCTTGCCCCTATGGAAGGGGTGACGGACTACGTGTTTCGGGAAATTATTGCCGGCGCGGCAAAACCCGATGTCTTCTTTACGGAATTTACCAATACGGAGGCGCTTTGTTCCAAAGGCTACGAGAAGATGGTTCAGAATCTTAAGTACTCCGAGAGTCAGCGGCCGATTGTTGCCCAAATTTGGGGGACAGATCCCAATAATTTTTATACAGTAGCCAAACTCATCAGGGATTTAGGATTTGACGGCATCGATATCAATATGGGCTGCCCGGTGAGAGACGTCATGAAGATGGGGTCAGGTGCGGCGCTTATCAATAATCCGGGGTTAGCCGCGGATATGATTGCCGCGACCAAAGACGGAGCAGACGGTATGCCCGTGAGCGTGAAGACGCGTATCGGGGTGAGTAAGGTGGTAACCGAAGAGTGGATCGGATTTTTACTCAAACAAAATATAGACGCGCTCACCGTCCACGGGAGAACGGCAAAAGAGCTATCGAAAGTCCCGGCACATTGGGAGGAAATAGGCAAAGCCGTGAAGCTCCGGGATCAGTATGCCCCGGAAACGGTGATTATCGGAAACGGAGATATTCTGAATCGGGGGCAAGCGCAGAATGCTCATACCATGTATGGAGTGGATGGGGTGATGATCGGGACGGGGATTTTCCAAAATCCCTGGCTATTTGAAAAAATACCCGGAGAACATACGACCGGAGAGTCATTAGAATTACTGCTTAAACACGCGAGAACCTTCTCGGAAATCTATCCAGGAGAGCGCCGGTTTGTAGCTATGAGAAAATACTTTAAGATCTATGTACGGTCTTTTTCCGGAGCAAATATTCTCCTTAAACAATTGATGGAGACAAAGGATTTTTTCGAAGTAGAACATCGGGTATTGACAAGAGCGGAAAGATAGCTATAATTAGGGAACTTCAATAGCCCGAGAGAGGCGAACGCTCATTGTTCGCTTCTTTTTGTCGTTCACTAAAAGGCTCTGAGGGGAATTATCCGATGGCAAACGACGATAGCATTACAAAGCGCGTCTCCTGGGGGAAAGTATATACAAACCTGCCGCCTCTGGATCTCGTGTTGGTACAACGCGAATCTTATCAATGGTTTCTTGAAACCGGGATTCGCGAACTTTTGGATGAAGTATCTCCTGTCGTAGATTTTACCGCTAAAAATTGGGAACTCACGTTTGGCGATTATTACTTTGGTAAACCGCGGTTAACAAGTGAGGTCGCGCGGGACAAAGGCCTCACGTTTGACATGCCGCTGAAGGTAACGACGACTCTCACCAATAAACAGACCGGTCACCGCGTATCACAGGAAGTGTTTTTGGGGGATATCCCTGCAATGACGGCAAACGGCACCTTTATCATCAACGGCATAGAACGATGCGTCGTCAATCAGTTGGTCCGAAGTCCGGGTATTTACTTTACCGGTCAGGTGGATCCTTCTACGGGACGCACGCTTTATACGGCCGAAATCCGGCCCCTTCATGGTAGTTGGCTTGAATTTACGCAGACGCGCAACGATGTTCTTATGGTCCGTATTGATCGAAGACGTAAGTTTCCGGCCACGACGTTCCTCCGGGCAATCGGCGTCTCCGATGACGCTCAAATCCGTAAGCTTTTTGCTGATGTAGATACGGCCAAAGATCATCAGTATATTGACGCGACCATTAAGAAAGATTTGACGACTTCACAAGCAGAAGCCACGCTTGAGCTTTACAAAAAGCTCCGGCCCGGCGAACCAATCGTTTTGGATAACGCCCAAGAGCTACTCCGCACCATGTTTTTTGACTATCGCCGCTATTCATTAGAGCGCGTCGGACGCTACAAGATGAATAAAAAGCTCGGCGTTACCGTTTCGACGGACCGCGAGCATTGGGTGCTTACCAAAGAAGACATCATCGGAAGTCTGCGTTACCTGATCGGGCTTTCAAGCGGAAAGGGGAATGTGGATGACATTGACCATCTAGGCAACCGCCGTGTCCGGCGTGTGGGTGAGCTGGTGGCCACCAACGCGTTCCGTGTTGGAATCCTTCGGCTTGAGCGCTCTATCCGCGAGAAAATGAGCTTAGCAGGGGCGGCAGCGACGGATCTTACCCCGTCGCAGTTGGTCAACGCCCGTCCTATTATTGCCGCCGTCAATGATTTTTTCCGTACGAGCCAGCTTTCCACAATCCTGGATCAGACCAATCCGCTCTCTGAAATTGACAACCTGCGCCGCTTGACGGTCATGGGTATCGGGGGTATCAGCCGGGAGCGGGCATCATTTAGCATCCGCGACATCAATGCGAGTCAATACGGTCGTATTTGTCCCATCAGAAGTCCGGAAGGACCAAATATCGGACTCGTGACCTATATGGCCCTTTACGCGAGGGTCAATGAGTATGGATTTTTGGAAACCCCATACCGCAAGGTAGAGAAAGTGGAAGTGCATGGGGTGTCTCGTGCGCGTGTTACTGACCAAATCGTGTATATTTCTGCCGATGATGAACAATATCACTATGTAACGCACGCGAGTGTCGCAATGGATAGTCGTGGGGTTTTGACCGACGAACGCGTACCGGTCAGGTACAAAGGTGAGTTCTTGGAAGCGGACAGCAAGCTCGTGGAATATATCGATGTCGTTCCGCGCCAAGTCGTGGGCGCCCCGGCATCACTTATTCCGTTTTTAGCTCATGATGAAGCCAATCGTGCGCTCATGGGAACTCATATGCAATCACAGGCTGTGCCGCTTATTGCCTCGCAAGCACCGGTAGTTGGTACAGGCATGGAGTCGGCAATCTCAAGTTCCATGGGACGCGTAATGGTAGCGCCTGATGACGCAATTGTAACGTACGCAGACGCTGGACGGGTGACTATTAAAACGAAGGACGGTCAGGAAGAGACGTACATGGTCGAAAAGTTTAAACGGACGAGCCAATCCACGTGCTACAACCAATGCGTGGCCGTCAAAACCGGCCAAAAGATCAAAAAAGGCATGATTCTCATTGATGGTCCTTCCAGTGAAAACGGGGAACTAGCTCTCGGCACCAATGTGGTTATGGCGTACATGAGTTATGACGGGTTGGGGTACGAAGATGCCATTGTCATCTCCGACCGGCTGGTTAAAGAAGACCTGTTAACTTCGATAAATATCGAGGAGTATGAAGCAAGTGTCGTCGATACGAAACTCGGGATAGAGGAAACGACCCGTGATATCCCCAACGTCGGTGAGGAAGCGCTTCGATACCTGGATGAAGACGGCATCGTGGTCGTGGGCGCTGAAGTGTCCCCAAATGATATTTTAGTAGGAAAGATCGCACCGAAAGGCGAGACAGAGCTTACCGCAGAAGAGCGGCTTCTCCGGGCGATATTTGGTGAAAAGGCGCGCGAGGTACGTGATACAAGTCTCCGGATGCCACACGGCGAGCGGGGCACCGTGATAGAAGTAAAGATTTTAGACAAAGAAGCCGGGGATGAGCTTGAGCCGGGGACAAACCGTAAGATTATCGTCAAAGTCGCCCAGATTAGGAAAGTCGTGGTAGGAGATAAGCTCGCAGGCCGGCACGGCAATAAAGGCGTCATCAGTAAAATTGTCCCCCAGGCAGATATGCCGTACATGGCAGATGGGACAGCGGTAGATCTCATTATTTCACCGTTATCCGTTTTGTCGCGTATGAATTTGGGACAACTCCTTGAGTGTCATCTTGGCCTTGCCGCACAAAAACTCAACATAAAGGTCGGTCTTCCCGTATTTGAACCGGTCATAGAAGATCATATCGTAGAAAAACTTAAGGAAGCCAATCTTCCGGTGAACGGGAAAACGACGCTCCATGACGGCAGGACCGGTGAAGCATTTAAAGAGCTAATCGTCGTGGGTATTGGCTACATCATGAAGCTTATTCACATGGTGGAGGATAAAACACACGCACGCTCCACCGGTCCGTATTCTCTCGTCACCCAACAGCCGCTCGGAGGCAAAGCTCAGATGGGCGGACAGCGGTTAGGTGAGATGGAGGTTTGGGCACTTGAAGCACACCGCGCAGCGCATGTTCTTCAGGAAATGCTCACGATCAAATCTGACGACGTTGTGGGACGGGCGAAAGCATTTGAAGCTATTGTCAAAGGTATGGATATCCCGGCATCCACGGTGCCGGAGTCGTTTAAAGTGCTTGTCAAAGAGCTCCAGGCGCTCGGTCTTCACGTTGTTCCGACGGGAGTAGTGACTGCTAAACCCCAGCAAACGACGACGGATCCGGTAGTACCGCCTGCAACCGAGGAGGCAATAGCACCCAAGGAGTAATAATATGGATAAAAAGGGAATGTTTTCAAATATCGTTGACTTTTCCGGCCTTAAAGTGACCTTGGCGTCCCCAGAGGATATCAAAGCCTGGTCGCACGGCGAAGTCACGAAGCCCGAGACGATCAATTACCGCACCCTCAAACCTGAAAAAGACGGGTTATTTGACGAACGGATTTTCGGGCCTACGAAAGACTGGGAATGTTACTGTGGAAAGTATAAGAGGATCCGCTACCGGGGGATTGTGTGCGATAAATGTGGTGTCGAGGTCACCCAAAGCAAGGTCCGTCGGGAGCGCATGGGGCATATTACGCTTGCCGTTCCCATCTGCCACGTCTGGTTTTTCAAGGGTGCGCCGTCCAAGCTTTCACTCCTTTTGGATATTAGTCCACGAGCTCTGGAGGGTGTAATCTACTTTGCCCAATATCTTGTGACTGATGTGGATGACCAGAAGAAAAAAGACGTTCTTAAAAATCTGGCCGATTCAGGAAAAAAGCGCGTAGATGAGGCAGAAGTCCTATATAAGCAGGAAGTGGAGAAGCGAAAAACCCAGTTTACTGCCGATCGGGAAGCGGTCAAAGAGCGCGGGCTTGCCCGCGAGGCTACTGAGCTTGCACTGAGTGAAATTGCGCTCAAAGAGCGTCAGGAACTTGCCCACCTCGAAGAAAAACGCGAAGAGGAAGCAGGGAAAATTAACGAAATCATCGATTCCCTCACCGGGATCGTCAAAACCATTAAACCTTTAACAACCCTTACGGAGGATGAGTATCTCCGGCTTTTTGAATACGATGCGGCCGTCTGTTTTAGTGTGGACATGGGAGCAGAGGCCGTTCTTTCCGTCGTCAAAAAGTTAGATCTGGATAAACTAGCCTCTGACCTTCGTGAAGAGATAGCAAAAACCACTGGTCAGCGTCATATCAAAGCGACCAAGCGGCTTCGGGTTATTGACGGCATCAGGAAAGCCGCGCTTGATCCTGTATGGATGATTCTTAAAACATTACCTGTCATTCCTCCGGATCTTCGTCCTATGGTGCAGCTTACCGGAGGAAGGTTTGCAACAAGCGATTTAAACGACCTCTATCGCCGCGTCATCAACCGAAATAACAGGCTCAAGCACCTCATGGACTTGGGTGCGCCGGAGATCATTCTTCGGAACGAAAAGCGCATGCTTCAGGAAGCAGTAGATAGTCTTATTGATGCCACCCAGCGGCCGAGTTCGCGTGCCGTTATTAAACC
>JGI1357J11328_10002529_pt1 | contig 13122 bp, 13 predicted proteins | sample Subgrocontami54m_FD_11328 | JGI IMG/M metagenome (IMG submission 11328)
GCTCTATCCGCACCATGTACCGCATTCTCAACGACCACACCGAGGTGAAGGAGCGCCGGAACCAGCTCCGCCACCCGGTGTATCAGAAACCGGAGCTGCTGGCCACGGCCCCGAACCAGGTCTGGTCGTGGGACATTACGAAGCTCCTCGGCCCGGTGACATGGTCCTACTTCTACCTCTACGTCATCCTGGACATCTTCAGCCGGTACGTGGTCGGCTGGATGGTCGCCTCGGCGGAAGCCGCCGCCCTGGCCGAACGACTCATTCGTGAGACCTGCGACAAACAGCACATCGAGCAAGGTCAGCTCACGATCCATGCCGACCGGGGCTCGTCCATGACGTCCAAGCCGGTCGCTTTACTCCTGGCCGATCTGGGCGTCACCAAGACCCACAGCCGGCCCCATACGAGTGATGACAACCCGTACTCGGAAAGTCAGTTCAAGACCTTGAAGTACCGACCGGACTTCCCGGAGCGGTTCGGGTGCATCGAGGATGCCCGGGGCTTCTGCCGGGACTTCTTCACCTGGTATAACACCGCGCATCGGCATACGGGCATTGGTCTCCTGACACCGGAGGTCCTGCACTACGGCTTCGCGGACGAGGTCCGCGCGGCCCGCACCACGGTGTTGCAGGCTGCCTATGAAGCCCATCCGGAGCGGTTCGTCCGCAAGATGCCGGTTCCTCCAGCGCTTTCGGAGGCCGTATGGATCAATCAGCCAAAGCCCGTAGGCCCGAGCGATGAGGCGCGACACTAAATGCAGACACACGGTGTCTCAAAATCATTGACACATTCCGGAGCGTTGTGAGATGTTCTCGCAGGCTGGCCTTGGCAATGGTGAGGATCGTATCCAGGTTCACGACACAAGGCTGGGGGAGGCCATCCTCATGGCCGAGCGGGACTTCGGCGGGGATCTGCCGGATACGGGTCGTGACGGGAGCGACCGTCACGAGTGCCCGGATCGCATATGCCTCATCCCTGGAGAGTAGTACGACGGGCCTACGGCCGGTAGGCGGCGGAAGCTCTGCCCACCAGATGTCCCCCCGCCTCACGTCCAGGGCTCCTGCTTCAACACGGCGCTACTGATCTGATGCACAAGAGCCACCTCGTCATCTGTCTCCGGTTGCTGTCGGTAGCCTTCGACATACCGCCGCACCGCCTCCTGCCCGTGCTGCTGGTCCAGAAGACGTTCGACGGCGTGACGAAAGAACCGGCTACGGCTCTCCCCGCGGGTTTTGCATTCACCTTCAACGGCTTTCAGGATCTCTACCGGAAGACTGACGGAAATCTTGACGGTTTGCCCCATTCGCTACCTCCTCTGCTATCCATACCCAAATGCTACTATAGTATGAATTCTGGCTGTCCGGTTGTCAAGAGAGTATTTGAATGGTCTGGACCGCGTATAATGTCTATTATGCGCCGTTCTAGGGGGGACATGTGAGGCTCAGAAGAAGCCGGGTGAGCTAGAGCCGAAAAGAGGGACAAAAGAGGGACAGACACTATTGAATTCCGGAATTCCGGGGACACAATACTAAATTCCTCTTGACGGCCTCGTCGTGAACCTAATAGATGTCGCGCATGGCTCGTATTGCTAGACTCGTGGTGCCGGGATATCCGCACCATGTGACACAATGGGGTGTACGTTCACTCCCCATCTTCAGCGATGACACTGATCGCAGGGCGTACCTTGATATCATGGCCGAGCAGTTGGACCGGTTCGGTGTCGAGGTGTTGGCTTGGTGCTTGATGACGAACCATGCCCATCTTGTTGTGGTTCCCAAGGACCAAGTGGCGCGGGCGATTGGGGAAGCGCACCGGCGATATACACGGCTATCTCTTTCAGGGTCGTTTTGGCTCTTGTGTGTTAGATGAGATGCATCTCCTGGCGGCTGCGCGCTACGTGGTAACTCAATCCCGTTCATGCCGGCATGGTAAGATCAGCTGAGGACTATCTATGGTCCAGCGCTCGGTTTCATCTCGGCTTGATCCCCAGTGACATCTTAGTAACCAACAGAGACCTGTTGGGGCTAGCAGGGAACTGGAGAGAGTAGCTTGGAAGAAATGATGAGAAAGCCGATGATCGGCTGCTCAAGGCGATACGTTCAGGGAGGCCAGGCGGAAATGAGCAGTTTGTAGCGTTGGTTGAAACGCTTACCGGACGTTCTCTCAGTTTAGGGAAGCGAGGTCCCCGATCAAAGAGGCTTCCTGACAATTAGTATTATGTCCACGGAATCCCGGAATCACTGAACGTGTAGCGGGTAAAGAGGTTCTCAGTGTTGAAGGTGCCGATGCGGATCGTCGCCATAAGGACCCTCCTTATCGGAAGAAGTAGCTTTGTATGACTCAACGATTGGTGTAAATGTAGAGACTACATCACGAAACGTCAAGGAAGATTCGAAGCTACTCAACCGGATCAGATTCTTAACCTCGACAGCACTGTGAGCTCGTGCTACGCTACCGCCAGCCGAAGCCAGGGATACGATTTCAGGCGACCTTCACCTCTGCAACGTCTGCCGCGGCTTACCTGCTAAAGGGGGACCTTTGCAGGTTGTGACGTGCACTCTCATCTACAACAGGAGAAACACATGACCAAGACCGAGATCGCAGAACAGATGGCCACGGATGCCGGCATCAGTAAGGCCGTCGCTGACACCGCACTTCGCAGCTGTCTCGACAGCATCACGAACAGCTTAGCAAAGGGGCAGGAGGTGACGATCATGGGATTCGGGACCTTCAGCGTGGCAAGCCGAGCCGCCCGGACAGGCCGCAACCCTCAGACCGGAGAGCCGATGGAGATCAAGGCGTCTCAGGTACCACGCTTTAAGCCAGGAAAGGCCCTGAAGGATGCGGTGAGCCGCTAAGGGGAGTAGGGGAGCCATGGTGACAGTTGGCAGTACCAGATTCGGATCCGGGACCATTTCCGCCCCGTTCATTCCGGTTCGCACTCTGCTTGGTGCTGCTCTCTTGGCTCTTTATTCTCCACGCCCATGCAGGCTCAGTATTCGAAGGCAGGATCGTGGGCGTTGCCGACGGCGACACGATCACTATGATGGAGGCGCGCCACCAGAACGAGTCGAGTCGGGTGCTGGCGCGCTGGACGCGATACGAGTTGATCGTCGTGGATGAGATAGCGTATGTGGCGATGCCGGAGACTGCCGGTGCGCTGTTGTGTCAGGTGATAGCGGAGAGAGCCGAACGGGCGGCTCGGTTTGCGATCAGAATGGGTAGCGGATTTGATTGGAATACGTAGTTGACGCGGTCATAGAGAGTAGGGAGGGGAGATAATGGGGGCTTCCGGTGTGTTCGCACACTTACGGAAGCCCCCATTTGTTGGTTTACTGTGGTCCTGCAGCCCGCAGCCTGAATACCTATTTTCCCACGCTTGCGGACAGACATTTCTCCTTAGTTATCGTCGGGTTTGAAGACGGTGATAGTTACGCGGCGGTTCTTTTCCCGCTTTAGCGCATCCTTGGCGTCGGATCCTGACCGTTCATCGCCAACGCCGATGAAGGAGAAGCGATTGAGCTCCACTCCCCCATCCACCATGAAGCGCCGCACGGCCTCCCCACGGCGCCAGCTCAAGATCACGTTGGAGTCGGCCTTCCCCACGCTATCCGTGTAGCCCACGACGTCGACCGTGTACGTGGGATTGTCCGCGAGAACCTTTAGAATGCCCATGAGGGCCTCCCGGCCATTCGGGTTGAGGACGGACTTACCCGTTTTGAAGGTCACGTCGACCTGCTGCACCTGCGTGCGCTTTAGGCGGGTAGCCATGGCCCGGGTCAGTCGGCCATCCACTGCGTCGGCCTTCTGGGTAGCTGCGTCGGCCTTCTGGGTAGCTGCGTCGGCCTTCTGGGTAGCTACATCAGCCTTCTGGGTAGCTGCGTCGGCCTTTTGGGCGGCGACCTGCGCTGCGCGCCCCGCTTCATCGGCACGGTTCCTCGCATCAGTCCCGATGCCACGCACCTCGGTCAACTGCTGGTCAACTCGAGTCTTTTCCGCCACCGCGGTGGCCTCAGTCCGCGCCACGCGGGCCACCAAGTCCTTGTCCATCTCTCGAATGGTATCAATTACCCAGTTCTGGCCGGCGCACCCGAAGGATCCCAGCAGGATGACCATGAGAGTGCCGACCATCGCCAAGCGGTTCCTTGCCGAGGCATTATTACGCAGCATTTTCAGCTCCTTTCTCCTGATATCCAGCGTTTAAAGCAGCGACTCGATGCACAAAGGGTAGACACCCAAGGCCCGCCAGCGCAGGGCGCTAAGTACCCCATGATCGATGAACGGGTTGGGCGGGCAGAGCTTAGCATTAGAAGAGATGCGACTTCATTTTGATGGACATGCCACCTATGCCAAAGGTGAAATTGATGCCCAGTTGGGTAGTATGGAGATGGATGACAACGCCGTGCTCGTTCTTCATCACCATCCCGCTGACGCCGGCACCGATCGCTATCCCCGCCTCGACCACTTGATAAACGCCCTCCAAGTCCCGGACCCGCTTCAGGTTGTAGACACTGCCCGTTGCCTTCACGGTGGAAACGCCCACTGCGGCAATCTTGGGGTTTTCAACTGAGAACTTGTGCTTACTGCCGTCCGGCAATGTGAGGATCCCGTCCCCCAAGTTGAACCCGAACCCGGCAGCGGCACTGATGCTGGTCATCTCCACCGTGCCGGACGGAGCTTCCTGCGCGACGCCAGGGGCAACCGTCGCAAGAAGCGCGGTGGCGGCAAGCGCGAGGCCAAACAACCCACGGACCATACCGGTCATCACGTACCTCCCTTCTGTTGGTTCACGACGACAATGGTGCGGCCACAATCTTCAGTGATCTCGATGATCCAGGCATCGAGTTGTTCACTTCGGCCTCACGATCAGCGCGGAAACGAGAAGCTCACGCCGACATGATCTCTAGACATCGCAAGCACTCTGCCAACTCCCCGACGCGGCGAGGGTGATGCATCTGGGGGACACTCTTACTCCCAGTATAGTGCGGATGAATACCCTGTCAAGGGAAGGCGCTGGGGGAAATTGTGGCGCTATCAGACACATCTTGACTTGCTAAGAACAGCTTTTTGGGAGCTGCATCAGCGGGGACGACAGCGTAGATTCCAACTGCGAATCTGCCCCAGTATCGGAATACGTGGCGGATGTGATCGGCATGGGTGGCTGACCTGAGTGGAAACTATAACGTAGCGATGCTAGAGAAGAAGGAATGATGGGCAGGAGCGGAATCGAGCCGCCGACACAGCGTAAACCATGTCCGGCTTTGCACACGCCAGCGCTACGACCCGGATGTGTGCGACCCTGTGTCCCAACAAGGTTCAAAGAAGCTCCTCGGGAATTTCTCGCACTTCTTCTTCGGGGGGCGCAAGCAGACGGGCCAACTTATTCTCGCGACCGGTCCGTTTGGCAAGTTGAAAGGTAATTGCTTTTTCTTCCTCAGTCATCAAGCGGATGAGGTTTGCCGCATCATCGGTATCTTTGAGTCCTGTAGCCTGAAGTTTCATGGCGGTAAGATATGGTTTGGTCAGTACAGAACTTCCCCCCCCTCACCAAATCCATCCTGTGCTCCGCGTGAAGACCGACAGGCAAGCCTGTGGAGCTAACGGCTCAACGCGCGCGACTGTTGCGCGTCATCAGTCAAGGTCCAACCCGAGCAAGTAGTCGCTGAACTCTCGCTTCTGCTTGTCTTCTAGAATCTTCATGCCATCGATTTCCTTACGAAGATTCTCGATTTCAGTTTCCTGCTGATTGAGCTTGCCCACGTAACGGTTATACAGCTCGGAGTTCTGTGCCAGCTTCGCCATATTCTCCCGGATGCGGCCCTGCTCCTGGGTAATGTCTTTGGTCCGTTGCTCCAGTCGGCTGCGACCGACAGCCGTCTGATCGAGACGATCGCGCAGGGCAATGACCTTCTGGAGCGCATCCCTTACCTTGGCGCTGACCTGCTTCGCCTGCACGTAGTAGCCGATCGTCTCAGAGCCCGAGTCGATCAGCCGGACGGTCTGCTGCACCTGCTTTTCCTCGCGCACGCGTAACCGGGCGCCGCTACCGGCGCCGGCTTTCACTGCGAAGCGATACAGATCGCGGGTCCGCTCGGTGGGCTCGGACGGCTCAACGAGCCGCCAGTCATGGCGGAGGGCGTGCTCAATGAGGATGACCTTCGCCTTCTGATCGCGGTTGCTCACCTGATAACTCTTCTCCTCGACGTACTTCCTTGTGACCAGCAGTGTCCCCTTGCGAAGGCTGGCCGCGATCACCTCTTCCTTCTCCGGTACGGCCTGCGTCACGACTTCGGCCTTCAGATCCAGCGCATAGCTGATGATCCGTTCCTGGCCGGGCGGGAGATCCTCAATTCGAGCGTCACCACCGTAGATCCCGCCGTCAAATACCGTGATCGGTCCCTGCATCAGGTGCAACGCTGTGGAATTCTTCAGCCGGAAGCCGTTCATCGGAAACTTGGCATGTGCCCGCTCGTTGTAGATGGAGAGCTTATCGCCACGCACCTCCTCATTGACAATCGGCAAGAGGGCAGATTGCTGGCGTGGCAGCGAGAGCGGCGCCCTGATTGCATACTGGAACAGCTCGCCGGCCTCCATCGCCTGGGATATTGACGTCACCCCTTGCTGCAGATCGGCCTCAGCGGCGCGCGGCGCCTGCATCGCAGACGGCATAGCACGCATCGCCTGCATCCGAGATGCAATGCCCGGGGGTTTCTGTGTCGTCTCGACGTCCGCTGCTGTTGCGCTAAGTTCCGCCATCGCCTGTTCGTGTACTTGGGGCCGAAGCGATTCGAACAGTTCGGAGACGACCAGAGGTCGCTTCACGTAGAGCGGTTCGTACAGATCCATCCTGAATGAGATCGGTCTGCCGGAGATGAGCGATAGCTTCACGTTCTCCCAATCCTCATCCGAGGTATTTTCAACAATCGCCCACCCTTGCAGGAACGGCCGGTTCGTCTCGGACAGCGACAGCCGATAGCTGGTCTTCCAGACGGGCGTCTCGACGATATACCCGACGCGAACGCGACGGCGGCCTTTGCCGTCGAACTGTATCCTGACGGTCTTCTTCTGTGTGTCGTGGCTGGATGCCAGCACCTCAAGGGCCTGCCGCAATTCGGTATTGAGCTGCTCGTTCACCAGTTGGATGCGTTGAATCTGGCCAAGGGGAAATGAGCGAAGGCCATCGGCGGTAACGAGGTTCAGATACTCCACGTCGACGACGTCTCTCTCGCCGGCCTTCTCACGTTTTTTCTCGACCCCCAGAATCATCCCCTGGATGGAACTCGGTGTGGCGACGTTAATCCGCTCGCCGCGGAGTTGCCCCAGTAATTGGCCCAGGCCCGGATTCGCGGTCAGATCGACTGCGAAGCTCTTCAGCGCCTTGCTGATCGGGTCACGCGAGTCGTACGTCACGGCCGATATCTGTCCCCCGTCAAGATCCTGAATGATCAGACTCTTGAGCAGATCGTTGACGTGATCCGCCTTGACGCGCAACTCGGTTTCACCTCGTCCCTCAATCGAGCCATCCCGCCGGAAGTATCCGACTCCGCTGGAATACAGTACGACTTCCGAGAGTGGGAGCGATACCTTCGATCCTGCCTTCCCAACGGCTTCGATCTCGGCTGCGTCAGCCGATGCGACTGCGCCGAGGATCAGGAACATCACCAGTCCGATCAGACTTATTACTCTACCCATCACTCATCCCCCTGTGTGATTCCGTTCCACTCCACGCTCTATCCACGATCGCCGACGCGACCATGAGAGTGAGACCAAAGGACACTCTTAGCCAGTTGGAGAGCAGCAAGTGTGTTTAGTTTATTACAGGGTAGGACATCCTCGATGTCCACAACCAGGGAAAATTGGGTGACCCTTGACAGGACCGTGCGCCGGGCGCGTATCGTTTCGTATGCCAGTCACTGCGTGATGGCCCGCTCCTCTCGATTAAAACGGCCTTACACTCCTCAGTTGCCTCGGCGGTATAGTCCCCGCGAGTTACCATTGTGGACGAAGCCGCTGGCTTTTCCGTACCTCCCACAGGCCCCACTACCACCGAACAGGGGTGGGTTCTTTTTGCTTTATCAAGGTGGGTCCCTTTCGCGTTGTCAAAACGACGACTCAGACATGCGCCAGTCATTGCCGAATTCGATCAATCTAAACAGTAAAGAGGAGGCAGCAAGACGAGAACGCTCTACGAACCCCACACGAATTTATCCGAAGTATTACTGGTCTCAACTGAATGGAGGGCGTCCCATTTGCCTGGATCACCCTCATCAGTGTCGTTATAGGTTGGTGATGGTTGCCGTCGTTCCGTCGAATTTCGTTATGTTGACAGTGAACGGCTCGCTATAGGACCTGGCCCGGTCCTGCAGGATGCTGAGCGCAACCTGCTCGCCCAGCAGGATCGACCAGTAGGTCGAACTGCGGAAGTGGATACCGGCGTGGATCCCGTGACCAAACGAGACGTTGTATGCCAGCTTGTTCAGTTCTCCGTTGATATCCACATTGTCTCGGTCTGCGCCCGTGTAGGTGTTGAGCGAGAGGCCATTTGTACGTGGCACGACCAAGTCCCGACCGGCGTTGGCGAGCAACGGACGGAGCTTCTGGTTGCAGTCAAAGAAGAATTTGAGCACTGTAACGCACGCACCGCCGACCGTTCCGTGGCCCGTCGGGTAACAGGGATGGGTCGGCGAACCCTCTGGAAATGCCTGTGGTAGCAAGTAGCTGCCGTAGGTCGATTGAATGATGGGAAGCGCCGCTGAGTTCAGGACGTCCCCGTGCAGCGCCGCCGCCGCTTGGGGAAATGGGCTGGAGTTAGTAAGTCTCGCATGCACCAACGCCCCATACTCCTCCGGCCGCAGCCGCAGATCCTTGATCCATTTGTGGAACCAGGCGGCCTTGAGTGCTCGTGTGGCTATTTCAGCGAGCGTCCCCGCAGCGTCTGGCCCTCCCAACGTGGCGAAGGCCTTTTCCGTCGTTGAGCCGATATAGGGGTTACCCGGATTCGGTGGTGTGTTGAGCCCAGCCATGACGAGGAAGGCGACAAAGTATGCTTGGTAGAGCACGTCCACATGGGTATATGCGGCGAGGTCTCGGCCATTCCGGAGGTACCGGAATCTATTGTCAAAGGCCAGTTGGCGTCCCGAGTCTCCGCCGTTTTGGACCAGTTGATACTCGTCAACTGTGGTCATGAACTCGCTCCCACCGCCCCCCACCGGAAGGAACGTTTGGTATTGCTGGCTGAGGGGCTGAGCGCCGAAGAAGGTCGGCTGGAGCATGAACTGCGAGACGTACGGGCCCAGGACATTACCGTCGCCCGTAACGAACTGCCCGCGGAACAGATTCTGCGGTGTGACGGGGAACGGGAACTGATTATTCTCGACACTGCTCAGGAATGACAGATCGTTCATATCGCTCACAGCTTGAGCGACCAGCGAATCTGTGGCGTATTGGGTGAACGGCACGTCATGCAGCAGAGCCGCCCAGTAGTGCTCGACCTGCTCGGCCGCCGTCTGCGCGCCGGCAACACTCGGCGCCGGCGGGATGACCGTAGCATGTGAGTCGAGGCCTTCCAGGTCGAATGCAAGCGCAGCCTGTGGGCCATTCTCCTTCGAGTTGGGTCCCCCGCCGGGGTTCCCAACAATGATGTGTTCGAAGTCTTCGAACTCTCCAGTCTGTAGGGCCCGGGTTAGGCTTCGGAAGGCAACAGCATTCGGCACGCCGAGGCCGTCGTGTAACAAGGCTTTGCTATAGCTGCCGCTGAAGTCTGTGAATCTCGACGCATCGCCATTGTCTGGTTGAACCGGAACATTGATCTTCTCGGCCTGGGCCGTGCTTTTGCGGTAATTGAAGCTATCATTTGCGCGTTGCGAAGACTCATAGTCTACGACCGACGCCTCGGCGACTGCCCCTCTTTCGCCGAGCAAAGGTTGAAGAGGAACTGCCGCGACTACGGTCGCTACCGTTGCGGCGCCCCTTAGAAAGTTTCTTCTGCTGAGCTTCCCTGTCTCAGTTTCAGAACCGGGTAATTCTTTGTTGGAGCTGCCGTCTGCTTGATGCGTAGAGTCGTTCGCTATGACGTCTCCTTTCCAATGTGAGCGGCCTGAGCAGTTGTCTCTGCCATTCGGCGCCTCCTTGTCAAGTCGCCCCAGTGTGTCATAGTCTCTGTCTACTCCTCAAGGGGGGCAGCATAGTAACTCCAGCGATCTTGCCTAGAAATTGGCGTCTGCCAGTGCAGGTTACAACCACTAACCTGAATCAGCATCGGAACACCTGGCGGGTTTCATCGGCATGGGTGACTGACCTGAGCGGAAACGATCATACGACGATTCTACAGAAGAAAATAATGGTGGGCAGGGGCGGAATCGAACCGCCGACACCAGGATTTTCAGTCCTGTGCTCTACCGACTGAGCTACCTGCCCAAAACCAGAAGGGGATATGCTGTATATGAAAAGGCTCGATCTTTGTAACACCGCGGGGCGTGTTTGTCAAGATGTGCAGTTGCCGGACACGGCATGGCTGGAACAGCATCACAGGCCCAGGTCCGTCGCGCGTGGCGTCGAGCCTGAGTAGTCGTAGAAACCCCGGCCGGACTTCCGCCCATGATAGCCAGAGATCACCATCTTCTTCAGCAGCGGGGGCGGCGCATACCGCGCTTCCCGATACTCCTCGAACATGATGTTGGCAATCGCGTAGGTCGTGTCAAGGCCGACGAAATCAGCCAGCTCCAATGGGCCCATCGGATGGTTGCAGCCCAGCCTCATCGCCTTGTCGATATCTGCCACAGACGCAATGCCCGATTCTAATGCTCGAATCGCATCCAGCAGGTACGGTACCAGTAGGCGATTGACGATGAAGCCGCAGTGATCTTTTGCCGCAACCGGCTCCTTCCCGAGCGATACGGCGAAGTCAGAGATGATCCGACAGGTCTCTGCGCTCGTACGAATACTTTGGACCACCTCAACCAGCTTCATCAGTGGAACGGGATTAAAAAAATGCAGGCCGGCGAATCGGTCGGCTCGCTCAGTCGCAGCGGCCAACGATATAATGCTGATGGATGATGTATTGCTGGCAAAGATTGTACCCGGCGGGCAGAGGCGATCCAGGGTCCGGAAGAGATCTTGTTTCAGTGCGACATCCTCAGTGATCGCCTCAATGATCAAATCGGTCATACTCAGATCTTCCAGGGCAACGGTCCACCGAATTCGATCGAGGATCGCTGCCTTGTCTTCGGCGGTCATTCGGCCCTTTTCAACCGCTCGTTGCAGCCTCTCGTCGATCGCCTGCCTCCCCTTATCCAACAGGCGCTGCTCGGCCTCCCTGACGACGACTGTATAGCCTCCCTGCGCGACGACCTGCGCGATGCCGGATCCCATAAGACCGGCCCCGACGACTCCAACCGCCTGAATACCCGCCATGCGTATTCCTCTACTTCTTCTCGAGCAGTCCGAGGGCTTCGTTCAGTTTCTCGACGGACTCCTTGTGTTTTCCACTCTTATGGAGGCCGTTGCCCTCTTCACACATCTTCTGGACCTGCTGCTTCACCGTTGCGTCCGCTTTAGATTGTTTGATCGCTTGCTCGCACCGCTGGTACAGGATCGGGCAGGTCAAAGCCAAGGCGGCCTGGGTCCCAACGCTCAACACCGAAGCAACACTCAGCACCATCACGATAGTAATCTTTCGCATCTGATCATCCCCTTTCTTTCGATAACATTCTCAGCTTCCGACGACGCCACTCTGCAAGTCTTCGACCGATCTCTGCCTCGAGCCCACAGTCGGTGGGGTGGTAGTAGATTCGTTCTTTCAACTGTTCAGGCAGGTACTGCTGATCGGCAAATGCCTCCGGCAGATCATGCGGATACTGGTAACCTGCCCCATACTCCATCTCCTTCATTAACGCAGTTGGAGCATTCCGCAGGTGCAGCGGCACCCCCTCGAGCGGCGCCTGTTCCACATCCCGCTGCGTCTCGCCGAAGGCTTTGTAGACAGCATTCGATTTATGGGCGGTGGCAAGGTAGAGGACAGCCTGAGCCAGCGCCAGATCACCTTCTGGCGAGCCGAGAAAATGATAGGCCTCTTTGGCCGCCAGCGCCACCAGCAGCGCCTGCGGATCGGCATTGCCGATATCTTCCGACGCGAACCGAACCATACGCCTGACGATGTACAGCGGATCTTCGCCCGACGCCAGCATCCGGGCGAGCCAATAGAGCGAGGCATCAGGATCGCTTCCCCGCAGGCTTTTGTGCAGGGCGGAGATCAGGTTGTAATGTTCTTCTCCGGTTTTATCGTACAGCAGCGTCCGCCTGCCAGATGCCTCCCGGGCGATCTGTATGGTTAATCGCTTGCTCCCGTCGGGCTGCTCCTCTGCCATCTGCGCCGCCAGTTCCAAGGTGTTCAGCGAGACGCGGGCATCGCCCGATCCAAGCCTGGCGATGAAGCGAAGCGCCTCGTCATCGGCCTCGATCCGAAGGCGACCGAGGCCCCGTTCCTGATCGCCGAGTGCGCGCCGCAGGAGCATTGTTAACGCCTCCTCCCCCAACGGGTGAAGCGTGACGACCTTCGCCCTGGACAGGAGTGGAGCAATGACTTCGAACGAGGGGTTCTCGGTGGTGGCACCGATCAGTACGATCGTTCCGTCCTCTACGTGCGGCAGAAAGGCATCCTGCTGGGCTTTATTGAAACGGTGGATCTCGTCGATAAAAAGGAGTGTCCGTGTGCCATAGGCACGCTCCCGCTGGGCGCGAACGATCACCTCCTTGATCTCCTTGATCCCGGAGGTTACGGCAGAGAAGGGTAGAAAGGTTGCCTTGCACCGATCTGCCAGCAGGAAGGCCAGAGTCGTCTTGCCTGAGCCGGGCGGACCCCACAGGATCAGTGACGGCAGCTCTCCCGCCTCCATAGCCCTCCGGAGGATCTTTCCCTCTCCGAGCAGATGCTCCTGCCCGATGAAATCCTGAAGCGTCCTGGGACGCATCCGCTCTGCAAGCGGCGCTGCAACCTTTTGGGGTGTCGCGGGCAATCGGTCAAAAAGATCCGGCGCCATCTTACACAACCGCCTTCAGTTCATCCAGGATACGGCGGGTTGCCAGTACCGGATCGGTGGCTGCCGTGATCGGCCTGCCGATCA
>JGI1357J11328_10002536_pt1 | contig 13106 bp, 12 predicted proteins | sample Subgrocontami54m_FD_11328 | JGI IMG/M metagenome (IMG submission 11328)
CGGGTCGTATTTCAACGGTCACTGTCCCGCCAGCGGATGTGATCAATCCAGCGTGGACAGCCGCCAGGCAAATTCCCGAATCGTCCAGGTAGACATCGGTTCCATATACACCTCTTATCTCGCTTGCATTCGGGGCAGACGGACAGGAATAAGTGAAGCGTTTCCCGTTCTCACCACGGTGGACGGCAGGGTTTGTATTCCAATCAATCGGGGTCCCACCGCCGCCGCCAGGCGGTTGACCTCTACCGGGCGGCTGACCTGGAGGTGGTGGACCCTGATTTCCCCCACCGCATAAGATCCTGGCGTCCCAAAAGACGGGACCCAGCTTGCCCACACCACTGTTGCAAGTGGCCGTGCCGGTGGCTGCTCCCCCTTTGCCTATCAGGAATCCTTCATAGACGCAGTCGGTGACGAGGAATTTGTTCGGCTCATCTTTCCTTTCCACATACACCTTGTTTCCTTCAATAGTAATAGCGTGTGTAGCATAGGTGTCTGGCTCGCCCTGCCTGACTGCCTTGCTTTTGAACACATTGCTCGTGCCCTGGCGCGTCCAGACGGAAACCCAGCCGGGATTAGTCACGCCCGGCACTATCGCGTCATTCACCCTCCATTCGGTTCCCAGTCCACAGGCTCCTTCGCCAAGCTCGCAGCCAATATTCGCTGACCAGTAGTTAACCCCAGCGCCCGCGCAGCGATAAGTTCCATTCACGCCACTGCCTACGAGCGTGCCGGTGTATTGGCAGTTTGGCCGATCTATGTACACCTGATTGCCTTGAATAGTGATGGTTACCGGGGTGACAACCTTTTGCCCGCTCCGATGAATCCAGATGGCATCAAAAATATTGCTGCTGCCGCGCCTAACCCACCTGCCATTCCAGGCCCAGCTAGTTGGAGAGGCGTAATCAACTACTTCTCCCACGACCCATATGGTCCCCAGACTGTCGCACTCTTGGGCGACAGTTGTGGGAGTCGTTGCCGCTTGAGCAGAATCATGGAGCGTGTATTTACTCGGTGACGAATCGGGACGAAATCCGAATAGGAACATTACTGCGAGAAGAATACAAATCATACTTAGTCGTCGCATTTTCGTTTTCCTCCTATTTTCGAGAAGCGAAATCCTGACGGATGCTAATATCGCGGAAGCAAGCAACAAAGAAATTATCGTCCATCGAGATCTTGCGGCTTCATTTCTTGTTTTTCCTTTCCGCCGGACCAGGAGCAATTACGCTGGCGCTCTTTGATGAGATCGCTTTTCATGATTATTCCTTTCAGCAAGTGCGGTTAGCGAGGCAAGTGCTTATCTATGTAGTCCCTCGCTTTTTCTTTCGTATTGATCTCCTGCCGGAATTGCTGGGTTTCCGATTTCATGCCCCAATTCACATGTTCAGTAACGAAAGGCATGTATCGGTCGTTGGGAGTACCGTCAGCATCGTAGATTCCAATCTTCTTGCACACGTCTGTGAAGAGATCAGATCCAAGCGGCGATTCGCTTGCCGCTAAAGCAGCAGTGTAGAGCCGGTGCCTTTCATCTTTGGTCAAAGAGTCACCACTCCGGACGGCGTTGGGTTTCGCATCCGTCGTCGCGGACCAGCCTGCATTGCCGACGCTACACGCTGATAACGCCATCGCGACCAGAGCTACTGCCAGGAGTGATTTCATTCGGTTGTTTCTCATCTCAGGCCAGGATTCATAATCGAATGCGCTGTCGCCTTCCTTCTTGCTTGCCATACTCTCGCCCGCGGGGCTCGGCCGCGCCACCAGAATTCAGGGCAAGGGCCAATCCCCGCCCTTTGACCAGAGGGAGGCTGCTCCCTCTGGTCACGCATTTCCGGATTCGTCGAATTTAAGATTCAACAGCACCGCGAGTTGCCTTGACCGGCCGCTTAATAGACGACGGTGAGGGACGCCCGCGCCATCACGTCATAGCCATTGTCGAGCAGGAACGCGACCTCGTACTGTCCCGGCGCGGGCGCGGCATAGGTCCAACTGCAGGTGTCCGTGTGGTCGTTCGCATAGTTCCAGATCACGTAACTGTGCGCATCCTTTCCGACCGGATAGACAGCGATCCAGTCGCGGTCGCGGAGCCGGCCGCGAGAGGCGAAGCGGAAGGTGACCGGCTGCCCCGTGCGGACGGTGCCGGGCTCGACGCTGAGGCTGTAGTCCGCCGCCTGGCAGCCTTCCCGGCCGGTCCCGCCGGGGTTACGGCCCGCGCTTCCACCGCCGCCGCCTCCACCCGCTTTGACTCCCGATAAGCAGCAATCGCTTGCCACTGGCTCCGGAACACTGTTTTTTAGCCAGCAATGGGCGTTTGTCCCCTGGACAGTAGGCTTGACATAAGTAAACGCTCGGCAATTTGGATCATTCGCGCAGTCGTTACGGCACTGAGCGGGGTCAGCCTGCGACAGCTCGTAATTCTTATAGTCGGAGCCAGGTCGATTTATGTTGTATTCAAGACTTCCGCTGCCTATAGCACCTGGCTTGATGCCAGATATACAGCACTCGTTCGATACTGCGTCGGGAATACTGCCCTTGAGCCAGCAATGCGCGTTTGGCCCTTGAACACCAGGCTTAACATAAGTAAAAGCCCGGCACGTTGGATCATTTGCACAGTCGCTACGGCATTGCTCTGGGTCAGCCCGTGATAAGTCGTAATCCTTATAGTCTGAGCCCGGGCGATTGGTATTGTATTCAAGACCTCCGCCTTGCGGGGCCGTGGACGGATTGAGTGTCGTTGTTGCGGCAACGGAATGATCCAGAGCGGTTTTGCTGCCTGGTCCAAAGGCCACCGCGCCCAAGAACATCAACGCCACGACAGGAATGCAAGTTACGCTTAACCTTTTCATTTTCCTTTTCTCCTACCTTTCAGGGTTGTGTATAATCCGTCCGTTTCCGCGGACAGTTGGCGAGGAGCTTCGGCGCATCCCGCAAGCATTGTGATCGATTCAATGGTTCGCTTATCTCACAAACAGCGGGCTGAAGTCCTGACAGAAAGCTGAAGTTCTGCTGAAATCTTCTTTAAAGCGGCGCCGTAAATCGCGATGAGCATACAGAACCAACCCATTTACCGTCTCGACGGTATCGAGGTCGATCCATCGCGCGTATGTCTGATTAGGGACGGCGAAGAACGCCATGTCCGGCAGAAGACATTTCAGGTCCTTATTTATCTGCTCGAACAGCGCCATCGATTAATAACGAAGGATGAATTGATTGAGCACGTTTGGCCGGACACAGCCGTAACCGACAATGCGTTGGAGCAGTGTTTGGCAGAAATTCGCAAAGTGCTCGGCGACGACTCGCGCCATCCGCGATTTATCAAGACTGTTCCGCGAGCCGGGTACCGCTTTATCGGAACCGTCGAGGAAGTCAGCCTCGATGGTGTGGTTGTGCCGACGACGAAGGAAGGGGCGACAGGTGATGCTGAAACCCAAGAGAGATCAAGCAATCAAAAACATCCCGCTGCTGTCACGCTACCGGCGGAATCTGCGCGAAAGGCCGGACATTGGATCAGGAAACGCGCGGCACTGACTTCGATTGCGGCCATCTTGATCGCTGCTGCTGCAATAACCATTTACCTTATTCAAAGACACCGATCGCTTGAGCGGTCGCTGTCAACAGTGACGCTACCTCAAACCGCAGGCAAGCGGCCAGTGGCCGTGATGTTCTTTGATAATCAATCGGACAGTGCGGACCTAGACTGGCTGCGCGAGGGATTGGCTGACATGCTGATCACGGATCTTTCAAACTCAAAGCAATTGACCGTGCTCAGCCGGCAGCAGCTTCACTTGCTCCTGGAAAGGATCGGACATCGAGAATCAGAACAGATCAAACTTGATGAAGCGCTCGACGTGGCGCGCAGGAGTCAGGCAAAGATAGTTGTCCTCGGAAGTTTTGCGGGCCTCGGCGGGCAGATTCGCATAGATGTGCATTTGCACGACGCGCGTGACGGCCAACTGCTCGCCGCCGAGCGCCTGGTGGTAGAAAAGCCCGGCGAGATTCTCACGCAGATCGATCTCCTTTCACTCAAGCTGGCGTCATATCTGGGCGCAGCGCCACCCGGCCAAGAGGTCGGTGCTGGCTTAACGAGTGTGATGACCGAGAACCTGGAAGCCTACCGCTACTACTCGCTCGCAGTTGAGAAGGCGCAAGGGTTGCATAACAAAGAAGCCATACAGCTTCTGGAAAGAGCCATCGCGCTCGATCCGGAGTTTGCGATGGCTTATGCGCGGATCGGTTATGTCCACTCCGTGAGCTCGCCCGTGCCGGAGCTGGGCAAGCCTTATCTGGAAAAGGCGTTTCAACTCTCTCATCGCCTCAGCGAAAGGGACAAACTCAACATAGCTGCCTGGTACGCAATCGCCAATTTCGACTATTCGGCCGCCATCAATGCATTTCGCCAAATCATCTCTCACTACCCACTCGAAGTGGAAGCCTACTCCCGACTGGCCCGCTTGCTGCACGGCGAAGAGCGACTTGAAGAGGCTCTTGAGGTGACCAAGCAAGGTCTGGTGATAGACCCGGGTGCTAAAGACCTATACAACGCGCTCGGCGGTACTTACTCCGATCTCGGCAGGCACGATGAAGCGATTGCCATGTGCCGGCGTTATGTTGAGCTGGGGCCGGAAGAACCGAACGCGCACGACAGTTTAGGGATGAGCTACCAGTGGGCCGGACGCTATGACGAAGCGATTCAGGAATATCAGCAAGCGCTTTCGCTAAATCCCGAATTTGAGGTCGCCGTCATTCACCTGGGCAATACCTATTTTCAGCGAGGCCAGTACCAGGACGCGATCGCACAATATGCGCGTTTTATTCAAATTGCATCGTCGGATTTTGACCGCGCCCGCGGCTACAACTCCATTGCCTTCGTTCAGCGGATGAGAGGAAGACCTAATGAGGCAGAGCGGGCCGCGAAGCAGGCGACGAAATATTATAAGACGGTTGTGGACCAACTATTTCTCGGTGCTTTAGAGCGAGGTGACGTGGGAACAGCACGAAAGTTTGAGGAAGTCCTTGAGGGGGTCCAATTGAGAGACCGAGGAGCAAGAGGCTTCCCGCGCCAGCTTTTGTACATCCGCGGATATTTCGATCTTAAGAGCGGACAGGGAGCCGAGGCCATCGAGAATCTCAAAGAGGCTCTGAAGCACCGGGCGCTGATTTGGAACGCCGATCCTTTTGAAGATTGTCTCGCCAACGCCTACCTCGCGCTGGGCCGATGGGATGAGGCCATCGCTGAATACGAACGCATCCTTCGGTTGAATCCCAACTATCCGCTAGCGCAATATCATCTGGGCCAAGCGTACGAGCGAAAGGGACAGCGGGATCAAGCCCGTGCATCATACGAGCGGTTCTTGCAGATTTGGAAGGATGCGGATGCCGATGTTCCTGAAGTCATCTGTGCGAAGAAAGCGTTGTCAAGTTGATCTCATCTAGAATGGTGCGACTACTAATCTGGCGCTGTGTCTCTAGCTAGCAGCTTTGACATGCTGGCACGGAACTCTAAGGCTTCACCGGTTTCTTGTCCTTTGGCACGGCGCGCGGAATGTCGCCATCGTCGAAATTCAATGGTGGTGGATTGCTTTCCTGGCTTTGCAGTTTCGGCGGCCCACCGCCCAGCGCCGGCGGGATTTTCGGAATCGGAATCTTGACGGTGGCGATGGCTGCGCTGCGCCGCAGGATCGCGCCGCCCCGTCCCGCGATCCAGGCGCTCTCGCCGCCGCGATAAGCGACCGCGAACAGCGACGAACTCGTAATCGTCGGTTGCACTTCCCAGGTCAGGCCGCCGTTTTTAGTAGCCAGTACGCGGCCCTGATCGCCGGCAATCAACGCGTCGTCGCGCGACGCGACTGAGACCGCGAACAAATTCGTCTTCAGACTGGTTTCCTGATCTTTCCAGGTCAGGCCGCCATCGTCGGTGCGCAGAATGATTCCTTTTTCCCCAACCGCATAGCCGCGTTTGTCATCCGCGAACGCGACTGCATGCAGCCACTCTTTCAAGTTCTTCGAAACGTCTTTCCAGGTTTCGCCGCCGTCTTCGGTGCGCATGATCGCGCCGCTGGAACCGACCGCGACGCCGTGCTTCTCATCGATAAAGCGTACGTCTTCGAGCCACGCGTACGTGTTCGACTCTTTCTGATGCCAGGTTTCGCCGCCATCGACGGTCGCCAGAATCATGCCGCGCGCGCCCACGGCCCAGCCGCGTTTGTCCGTCACAAAGCAGACGCCCAGCAGTTGTTCCTTGACGTTGGTATCTTGCGGCGTCCAAACGATTCCCCCGTTAGTTGAATGCAGAATCGTTCCCTGATCGCCGACCGCCCAGCCGTTATTTTCGTCGATGAAAGTTACTGCATCCAGATGAGCCGTGGTGCCTGATGGCCGCACCGTCCAATTCTTTCCACCCGATCTTGTCGCCAGGATTTTGCCGTGTGCTCCGACGGCCCAACCGCGCGAGCCGTCAAGAAAAAAGATATCCGCCAGGTCGTCGCGCCCGCCTTCGGTCAGACGCCGCCAACCCAATCCGCCGTCGTCGCTGCGCACGACCAGGCCGTCGCTGCCGGCGGCCCAGCCAGTGTTTTCGTCCGCGAAATAAACCGTGACCAGTCGAGGGCTGGTTTTGACGCTGGCCGGCAACCAAAAGCCTCCACCGTTTGCGGTGCTGAGTATGAGCCCATTGTCGCCCGTGATCCACCCGTGCTGTTGATCTGAAAAATAAACAGAGAGCAGATCGTTCGTCATCCCGACATCGACTGGTTCCCACGTCAGGCCGGCATCGTCGCTTACGATCACGCGGCCGCCATAGCCCACCGCGATGGCTCGCTTCGGCGTGATGAAGGTCACACCGGTAAACGGCAGGACGCCCAGACGCACAACTTCCTTCCAGTGCCGCCCGCCGTCGTTGGTCCGGAGCACCCGGCCGCGATCGCCGGCGGCCAGTCCCGTGTTTTTGTCGATGAATGAAAGTGAATAGAGATGGCCGCGGGTCGAACTCTTCTGCAGCGTCCAGGTTTCGCCGTCATCAGTCGTGTTGATGATGCAGCCGTATGTGCCGACGGCCCAGCCATGCGCCGGATCGTCGGACGCGAAAGTGATCGCGTAGAGATGATCTTTCGTTGGGGTGCGGATCTCGGTCCATTTCTCTCCGCCGTTTTTCGTCGCGACGACGACCCCACGCGCGCCGACTGCAAACGCGCGCTGCCGATCAAAAACGTACAGGCCGTTAAGGGCGGCAATCAAACGCGGGTGCTGACTCGTCCATTCAAACCCGCCGTCCGTGGTGTGGAGAATCACGCCATCGGCGCCGACGGCCCAACCGTGGCGCTGGTCGCTTGCGAAACGGACCGCGCTGATCGCGTTCCCCTGAGGCAGAGGGTTCTGCCATTCCCATCCGCGGTCGAAGTTTTGCGCGCGGGCGGCATCTCCTGCGCAAGCGACGACAATGAGGAATAAGCACGAAGGAATTAAACGCAAAGGACGCAAAGGTTTTCGCAAAGAGCGCAAAGCAGTAATCCTTTGCGTGCCTTTGCGGCATTTCTTTGCGGTCTTTGCGTTAAGATTTCTCACGTGATGCAGTACGCTCCTGCTGAAGTGATGGACGCCTGGGTTGCTGGTTGCCTGATTATAGTTTCGTCGCCGCAGGAAAGCGAGAGCGAGTCAGGAGCCCAACCGAGAGGGCGGGCTAGTCAACAGTTTTCTGCGCCGAGGCTAAAATAATTCCGCTTCGTTGGCGGACAAGTCTTCAGGTTCAATCACGCCGACCTTATCCACGGCGTCCTGCAGCACGGTGGGCTCGACGTGGCCCAGCGCGGCGATCTTGCGCGCGGCGCGATCGGCGGCTTCCTGAATCACGTGTCCGTCGTGACCCTTCGACCAGTTCCATTCGACTTTATGACGGGCCGAGGCTTCGTCCAGACGCTTCCACCATTCGTGATTTGTCTTGCGGCGATAGCGCCCTTCCATCGTCTCAACGACGTAACGCGAGTCCGTGTGCAAACTGACGCGGCAGGGTTCTTTCAAGGCTTCGAGGCCGAGCGCCGCCGCGACAATCTCAGCCTGTTGATTGGTGGCTTTACCCAGATAAATTCCGAAAGCGCGCCACAACCCCTGATAACCAAGCAGAGCGACCGCGGCCGCGCGGGTTACTTCGCGACCGTTGCCGAGGCTCGAGCCGTCACAGAAGATGGTGACGAGCTTTACCGGACGTCGCGCGGATTCTTCGTCGCTGTTCTTCATCTCCGTACGACGGTTTTAGCATGAATGCCTGCCGATGAACACCAGCGAGGCGACCACCGCTGTTTCCGTCGAGAATGGGACTCTTGGATGAGCCTCGAGAGAGGAGTATTATTTGATTCATGCTCAACGCCGGAACTCTTACCTTCAAGGAGTTTGCCATGCGCGAACAACTGCCTCTGGCGACAATCCACGACGCGGTGCTCGAGTTTTTGCGCGGGCGCGACGATGCCGTTGTGTTCGGCGCCCAGGCGGTCAACGCTTATGTTGGTGAGCCGCGAATGAGCCAGGACATCGATCTCATTTCCACCCGCGCGACCGAACTCGCGGAAGAGCTACGCGAATATCTCAGCGAGCGCTTTCACATCGCGGTTCGCGTCCGTGTGATCGGCGCGGGGAAGGGTTATCGGCTGTTTCAAATTCAGAAGCCGCGAAATCGTCACCTGGTGGATTTGCGCGCTGCCGAATCCCTGCCCCACGCGGAACGAATCGAAGACGTTTTGGTAATGTCTCCGCCTGAACTCATCGCGCACAAGGTGGTCTCGTATCACGGCCGGCGTGGTCAACCAAAGGCCGGCACGGACTGGCGGGATCTGGCGATGCTGCTTTTGACGTTTCCCGAATTGAAAAAGGAGTTGGGCGCGGTTAGCGAAGCGCTAAGGTCGATGCAAGCGGGCGAAGAAGTGATGAGCGCCTGGAGGGAATTAGTAGCGCAAGAGATCATCGAGCCTGAGGATGACGGCGAGTTTGAGTGAAGACCCGGCCCTCTCACTAAGTAGCCAGATCGCGTTTTGCCTCAGCAAAAGCTGCCTCTTCGATGTCGACGCGTTCGGCGACGATCTTCTTGACCCAGTCTTCAACGCTTGATTCCCGGTGCAGACGCGTGAAGAATGCCGCGCGCGAAGCAACCTCGGCGGGGATTGAAATTACCCCACTCTTTGATTGTCGCGCTTGCACCGGCTTTTCCCACGCGGAGTCGTTGTCAGCTTGAGCAATCACTAGCTCGTCAATCTCGCGTTCGCTCTTTCCGCGGGTGCCCTTCTTCATATTGTTAGCCAAAAGAGTTCTCCATGAATATTCGCATCTGACCGATCATTTGCTCAACATCGTTCGCGTCGAACTCATTCCACTTTCCGTGTGCAGCCTTATTCCTGATGGCGGCGAGAGCGGAAATCTTTTGCTGAAGGACGATGCCATAGAGACCTGTTTTCGCCAAAGCAACATTCATCGGCTCTATAGTTGCTCTGGCAGGAACGACGGCATTGTTTTGTTGACAAAGCCTTCTCAAGCCGTCTTCGAGAACAGCGCCAGCAACAACTGCGGCTGGACCATAATAACCATTCTCCAGAAGATGCGTAGCTTGATCGAGAAAGTCATCGAACACCTCTGCTTGAATCAAGGTGCGAGTATCGAATAAGTATCCTTTCTCATGATCGTCCTTGGCTGCCTTGAGAATGCTTAGGCCCTGCGCAACATAGCTATAGTTATCAAAGCAACCAAAGCCGGATGATTGTTCCTTGAAGGCTTGGTAATAATCGCTATCAGCGCCGAACACACGCCTGATAACGTTCAGGCACCGCATACCCCATTCGGTGGCGAGCTCAGGACTAACCTTTTCGTAAGTTGTTCGCGAGTTCCCAATATAGCCGTCACCGCACGTTCGGGTTTGCATTAGGTTGGACGCCATTCCTAACAACTCCTGAAAGATTCCAATTATTCTCTGATCTACGGGCATCGTCATTGATTTTCGTTAACCTTAGAATGCGCAGTCGCGCTCGCGTTATGTCTCCGCTGTAGCACTACCTACCTGCAACGGAATACTTCGCATCGGCAATGGACTATAGTAAGCTACAGTTTGTTGACGGCAAAGGAAGTCTTAAATGAGTCAAGCGTTAGAACATCAGATACCAAAATTGCACGGCCTACCTCTTACGTTGCCGCGCGACGGCGCCGTTCAGTTGGAGTTCGAAGAGGGAGTACTAATCTTTCGTGTTTCTACTGCGGTGCAGGATCGCATCGAATCGTTGCTCAACAAACAACGCGACGCCTCTTTGTCTCCGGATGAAACCCAGGAGCTAGAGCAGTACGAAGACATAGACGATTATTTGAGTTTCACCAATCGTATGTTGCGCAACCTCGCTCACTTGTGAAAGGAAGCAGGTGAGCAGTCCTCCCAAGGTACCAGCCGAGATTCGAGAGCAAGTTCGCCAGCGAGCCGGTTATTTGTGCGAATATTGCCACACAAGTGAAAGGTGGCAGTACGTGCGCTTCACGATGGACCATGTGGTTCCGGTGATCGCGGGCGGAAGTGAGACGGTTGAGAATTTGGCGCTGGCCTGCTTCCATTGCAATCGGCGGAAGTCAAACAAACAAGACTCGATTGATCCGGAGACTGGCGCAGCTACCGCGCTTTTCAATCCGCGATTGCAGCTTTGGCTTGATCACTTCATTTGGTCAGCGGATGGATTGTTGGTGATACCGCTAACGGTCACTGGGCGCGCAACGGTAGCCCTGATGGAACTCAACCGTGCGCGCATTCTTGAGATTCGGCGGGCTGACGTTGAAGTTGGACGTCATCCACCTGCTCCTGATCCAGTCCAGCGCTGAAGCTCACTCATTAACCTTCAGCACGGCCAGAAACGCTTCCTGCGGAATCTCTACGCGGCCGACTTTCTTCATGCGCTTCTTGCCTTCCTTCTGCTTCTCTAGCAGTTTGCGCTTGCGCGAGATGTCGCCGCCGTAGCACTTCGCGATCACATTCTTGCCCATGGCCTTCACTGTTTCGCGGGCAATGATTTTCGCTCCGATGGCCGCTTGGATTGGTACTTCAAAAAGTTGGCGCGGGATCAACTCTTTCATTTTTGTCGCCAGGGCCCGGCCCTTCGCTGCCGCCGTGTCGCGATGCAGAACCAGCGACAGCGCATCGACCGGTTCACCCGCAACCAGCACATCGAGCTTGACCAGATCGCTTTCCCAATAACCGGCGAGGTGATAATCGAGCGAAGCGTATCCCCGCGAAGTTGATTTCAAGCGATCATAAAAATCCAGGACGATCTCGTTCAGCGGCAGTTCGTAGGTCAGCATCACCCGGGTCGACGTGATGTACTCAAAGCCTTTCTGTTGGCCGCGCTTTTCTTCCAGCAACGCCAGGATTCCGCCCAGGTGTTCTTCCGGAGTAAGGATCGTCGCGCGGATTGCCGGCTCTTCAATCTTCACTATGCGGCCGGGATCAGGCATTTTCGCCGGCGAATCGATTTCTGTGACCTTGCCGTCAGTCGTAGTCACTACATAGCGCACGCCCGGCGCCGTGGTGATCAGATCAAGATTGAACTCGCGCTCCAGACGCTCCTGCACGATCTCCATGTGCAGCAAACCCAGAAAGCCGCAGCGAAACCCAAAGCCCAGCGCCGTCGACGACTCAGGCTCGTAAAAAAACGACGCGTCATTCAAACGGAGCTTGTCCATCGCATCGCGCAGCTCTTCATATTGGTTTGTATCGATGGGATAGAGTCCCGCGAAAACCATCGGTTTGATTTCCTGATAACCGGGAAACGGTTCCTTCGTCGGCCGGGCCGCTTCGGTGACGGTGTCGCCTATTTGCACGTCGGCAACTGTTTTTATTGAAGCAGTCAGGAACCCAACTTCACCAACGCCCAGTTCGTCAATGGGCGTCGGGCTGGGGCGATTCACGCCGAGCGTTTCCACCTGGTAATCGCGGCCGGCGTTGAAAAAGCGAATCTTCATTCCCGGCCGAATAGAGCCGTCGATGACGCGAAACAAAACGATCACGCCGCGATAAGAGTCGTACCACGAGTCAAAGATCAGCGCCTTGAGCGGAGCGTTTGGGTCACCCTTTGGCGATGGTACGTCGCGCACGATCGCTTCCAACACTTCGGCTACTCCGACGCCGGTCTTGGCGCTGGTGAAAATGGCGTTGTGAGTTTCCAGGCCGATGAAGTGCTCGATCTCTTCGATTGCCCTCTCTGGTTCAGCGCCGGGGAGATCGATTTTATTGATTACCGGAATGAGCTCGAGATTGTTTTCCATCGCGAGATAAGTGTTGGCCAGCGTCTGCGCTTCGACGCCTTGCGACGCATCGACGATCAGCAGCGCGCCTTCGCAAGCTGATAACGAACGCGAAACTTCGTACGAGAAATCGACGTGTCCGGGCGTGTCGATCAAGTTCAAGATGTACTGCTGGCCGTCCTGCGCTTTGTAGTCCAGCCTGACGGCGTGCGCTTTGATGGTGATGCCGCGCTCGCGCTCGAGGTCCATGTCATCCAGCACCTGCGCAGACATATCGCGCCCGGTCACGGCGCCGGTCAACTCGAGCAGGCGATCGGCGAGGGTGGACTTGCCGTGATCGATGTGCGCGATGATCGAGAAATTGCGAATGCGGGATGGATCCATAGCGAGCTGTCAGCCGTCAGCAATCAGCTTTCAGCCATTTAGATTTGCCGTCCGTTTGCAAGTATAAGCTGTAAACCCGAACGCTGATAGCTTAGCTACGGTTTCTTTGGCGACGGTGAAGGTTTCGGTTGCGGCGCCGGCTCGACTTTTAAGCTATTGCGGATCGTGTCCCAAACCGCTGCTGACTTTGAAATATCTTTTTCCGAAGCGATGATCGACAGATTAACCAGCCGATCCGAGATAATGCGAAAGTATGAATCCATGCCTCCCGACGCTCCATCAAGCACAGACTCGCAACCGAATCCCTTCGGCATCCGCGCCCGCGATCTGAGTAGTTATCGCCGATCGCTTCGCATGCATACCGGCTTGCTCAACCTGCGTCGCAAAGCTGTCCACGTATTCGTCCTGAAATAGTTTCTTGGCGTGCGCTTCCTTCTCAGGCGTTTTCAACCACTCACGAGGCGAGCGAACAC
>JGI1357J11328_10002545_pt1 | contig 13086 bp, 9 predicted proteins | sample Subgrocontami54m_FD_11328 | JGI IMG/M metagenome (IMG submission 11328)
GCGACCTTCAGCCGTGCGCCGTACACCACGTGGTAACGCTCTTTTTCGCGGCCCTTTTCATCCACCACTGCAATCAAGCCAGAGCGGTTCATCGAAATCAGCGAGCCTCTGCCGATGACTACATTCAGGTCGATAAACTTGACGTAGCCGTTGTTCTTCGCGTCCACTTTCGATTGTTCGGTGACGCGCGTGGCCGTGCCGCCGATGTGGAATGTCCGCATCGTCAACTGCGTGCCCGGCTCACCGATGGACTGCGCGGCAATCACGCCCACCGCCTCGCCCATTTCCACCATCCGCCCGGAGGCCAGGTTGCGGCCGTAGCAGCGCGCGCAAACGCCGCGCTGCGTTTCGCAAGTCAACACCGAGCGGATTTTCACCCGCTCGATTCCCGCGCCCTGGATGGCGTTCGCCAGTTCCTCGGTGATTTCTTGATTGATGTCCACAATCACGCTTCCCTCGTAGTCCTTGATTTTTTCGAGGGAAACGCGCCCGATCACGCGCTCGCGCAGCGGTTCGACTTCCACGCCCGCTTCGACAATCGGCTCCACGTAGATTCCGTCCACCGTGCCGCAGTCGATTTCGGAGATGATCACGTCCTGCGCCACATCCACCAAACGCCGCGTCAGGTAGCCGGAGTCCGCCGTCTTCAGCGCCGTGTCTGCCAGGCCCTTGCGCGCGCCGTGCGTGGAGATGAAGTATTGCAGCACCGTCAGCCCTTCGCGGAAATTGGAAGTGATCGGCGTCTCGATGACTTCGCCTGAAGGCTTGGCCATCAAGCCGCGCATCCCGCTCAGTTGCCGGATCTGCTGCTTGGAACCGCGGGCGCCGGAGTCCGCCATGACGTAAATCGGATTGATAACGCCTTCTTTGTCCTGCCGCTCCAGGGCCTTGAACATTTCTTCGGAGACGCGCTCGGTCACTTCGCCCCAGATGCCGATCACCTTGTTGTACCGCTCGCCGTTGGTGATGGCGCCGTCCAGATATTGCTGCTGTACCTTGACGACTTCCTTCTCCGCCGATTCCACCAGCTTGGCTTTGTCGCCCGGGATGATCATGTCGTCGATGCCAATGGAAATCCCGGCCTTCGTCGCATACAAAAAGCCAAGTTCCTTCAGCTCGTCGAGCAACGGCACTGTCCGCTCGAGGCCGAACCGCAGATAGCAGTACTGCACCAATTGCTGCACGCCCTTCTTTTTCAGGAGTCCGTTGATGAACGGCATGCCCGCCGGCAGGTGGTCGTTAAAGATCACCCGGCCCACCGTGGTATTGATGAACTGCCGGTTGAGCATCAGGGGTTCCGCGTGGGGTACGTCCTGATCATCGTAGGCTACGGTCAGGTCAATGGCTTCGCCGGTATACCGAAGGCGAATGGGCGTCAAGAGGTCCACTTCGCCGGCGTCCAGTGCCAGCATCACGTCCTCGGCATTGCCGAAGGCGCGGCCCTCGCCCTTGCCTCCCGGTTTCGATTTCGTCAGGTAGTAAATCCCCAGCACCATGTCCTGCGTGGGGACGGCCAGCGGCGCACCGTTGGCCGGAGAGAGAATGTTGCCCGAACTGAGCATCAGCACCGTGGCTTCCACCTGCGCTTCCGGAGAAAGGGGGATATGCACCGCCATCTGGTCGCCGTCGAAGTCCGCGTTGAAGGCCGTGCAGACGAGCGGGTGGATGCGAATGGCCTTGCCTTCGACCAGCACCGGCTCAAACGCCTGAATGCCCAGCCGGTGCAGCGTCGGAGCGCGGTTCAGCAGCACCGGATGCTCGCGGATCACCTCTTCCAGGATGTCCCAGACAATGGGTTCTTGCTGCTCAACCATCTCCTTCGCCTGCTTGATGGTGGTGCAGTGTCCGTTGGCTTCGAGGCGGTGATAGATGAATGGCTTGAAAAGCTCCAGCGCCATTTTCTTCGGCAGGCCGCACTGGTGCAGTTTGAGCTCCGGACCGACCACGATGACGGAGCGGCCGGAATAATCCACGCGCTTGCCCAGCAGGTTTTGCCGGAAGCGCCCCTGTTTGCCCTTCAAGGTGTCAGAAAGAGATTTGAGGGGACGGTTGTTGGCACCGCGCAGCACGCGACCGCGCCGGCCATTGTCAAACAGCGCGTCCACCGCCTCCTGGAGCATGCGCTTCTCGTTGCGCACGATGACGTCCGGGGCGTGCAACTCCATCAACTTCTTCAGGCGGTTATTGCGGTTGATCACACGCCGATAGAGATCGTTCAGGTCGGAGGTGGCAAAGCGGCCTCCATCCAGAGGCACCAGGGGGCGCAACTCCGGCGGAAGCACCGGAATCACGTCCAGGATCATCCACTCCGGGCGGTTGCCAGACTTGCGGAAGGCCTCCACGACCTTCAGGCGCTTCGCGAACTTGATGCGCTTCTGGAGGCTCGGGTCGGACTTCATTTTCTCGCGCAGCTCGTCGGAAAGCTTGTCCACGTCCACGCGGCGCAGCATTTCCTTGATGGCTTCGGCGCCCATGGTGGCGCGGAATTTTCCAGCGTATTCCTTTTGCAGCTCGCGGTACTTTTCCTCTGGAAGTGCTTCTTTGTCCTTGATGCCCGGCACGTCTCCGGTATCAATCACCACGTAGTTTTCGAAGTAAAGGATTCGCTCCAAATCTCGCATGGTGATGTCTAGCAGGTACCCGATGCGGGAGGGCAGTCCCTTGAAGAACCAAACATGAGAGCACGGCGAGGCCAGCTCGATGTGTCCCAGCCGTTCGCGGCGCACCTTGCTCAGGGTCACTTCCACGCCGCACTTGTCGCAGATCACGCCGCGGTGCTTCATGCGCTTGTACTTGCCGCACAGGCATTCCCAGTCGGTGACAGGACCGAAAATCTTGGCGCAGAACAGGCCGTCCCGCTCCGGTTTGAAAGTGCGGTAGTTGATGGTCTCCGGTTTGGTCACCTCGCCGTGGGACCACGAACGGATTTTTTCAGGGCTGGCCAGGCTGATCCGGATGCTGTCGAAATCGGCGATCAGACTTGCTCGGTCATACGGGCTGCTGCGGAACAATGGCGTTCTCCTTGCCCCGGTGAGTTTGGCCGGGGCCGTCCCGCCCGTCCCGATCTCTCGGGAAGGACGCGACCTTTCCTGAATCCTGTCGTCTTCCCCGCGTGCAACTCAAACGGGGAAGGAAACCGTTCCTAATCCGCGGCCGTTTCGACTGGCGGCTTTTGCCGCTTCATCAGTTCGACGTCCAGGCAGAGCGACTGCAATTCGCGCACAAGGACGTTAAAGGACTCCGGGACTCCGGGCTCGATGCCGGCTTCACCCTTCACAATCGCCTCGTAGATTTTGGCGCGGCCATACACATCGTCGGATTTGGCGGTGAGCAATTCCTGCAGGATGTGCGCTGCGCCGTAAGCCTCCAGCGCCCACACTTCCATTTCGCCGAAGCGCTGGCCGCCGAACTGCGCCTTGCCGCCCAACGGTTGCTGCGTAATCAGCGAGTAAGGCCCGATGGACCGGGCGTGGATTTTATCGTCGACCAGGTGCGAGAGCTTCAGCATGTAAATGAAACCTACGGTCACTTCCTGCGCGAAGATGTCGCCGGTCATCCCGTCGCGCAGCGTCTGCTTGCCAGAGAGCGGCAGGTCCGCCGCCTTTAGCAGTTGACGAATCTCGCCTTCCCTGACGCCGTCGAAGACCGGCGTGGAGACGGGAATGCCGTCGCGGAAGCTCTCTCCCAAGGCAAGCATCTCTTGGTCCTCGAGCTCGGCGATGCGCCTCCAAACAGGCGTATGACCGAAAACTTCCTTAAACCACTTGCGCACCGATTCGGCTCGCTTCTCTTCGTCAAAAAGCTCCGCGACCTGCCGGCCGAGTTCCTTGCACGCCCAGCCGAGGTGCGTCTCCAGGATTTGGCCCACGTTCATGCGGCTGGGCACGCCCAGCGGGTTCAGCACAATTTCCACTGGCGTGCCGTCGGGCAGGCAAGGCATATCCTCTTCCGGCACGATGCGCGCGATGACGCCCTTGTTTCCGTGGCGGCCGGCCATTTTGTCGCCCACGGAAAGCTTGCGCTTCATGGCGATGTAGGACTTGACCATCTTGATGACGCCCGGCGGCAGCTCGTCACCTTTTGTCAATTTGTTGATGCGTTCGTCGGTGATCTTGCGCAGCACGTCAATTTGACGTGAGGTCATCTCCTCGATCTCGTCAATCTTTTCAATGAGTAGCGGATCACGGTCGGTAAGCTTCAGCCGCTTCAGGTTCCGCGTGGAGACCTTTTCGATGATGTCGCGGGTTAGCTCGGTGCCTTTGGTCAGCAGCCTCTTGTTGGTTTTCTCGTCGTGCAGGTCGGCGGTCAGCTTTTGCCCGCCCAGCAGGCCGGCGAGGCGCTTGAGGCGCTCGTCGGTGAGGATGCGGATCTCGTCCGCCAGGTTCTTTTCCAGCCGCGCTCGTTGCGCTGCCTCGATGGCCTTGTGCCGCTCGTCTTTCTCGGCGCCCTTGCGGCAGAAAATCTTCACGTCCACCACGGTTCCTTCAATGCCCGGCGGGCAGTAGAGGGAAGCGTCGCGGACGTCGCCGGCTTTCTCGCCGAAAATCGCGCGCAAAAGTTTTTCTTCCGGCGTGAGCTGCGTTTCACCCTTCGGTGTCACTTTGCCCACCAGGATGTCTCCCGGCCGCACGGTGGCGCCGATGCGAATCACGCCGCTTTCGTCGAGGTTACGGAGGAAACCCTCACTGATGTTGGGGATGTCTCGAGTGATTTCTTCGGGACCCAGCTTCGTGTCCCGGGCCTCAATTTCGTATTCCTCGATGTGGATCGAAGTGTAGTAGTCGTCCTTGACGAGCTTTTCGCTCACCAGGATGGCATCTTCAAAGTTGTAGCCGCGCCACGGGAGAAAGGCCACAAGGACGTTGCGCCCGAGCGCCAGCTCGCCCCGGTCCGTGCACGGGCCATCGGCCAGCACCTGGCTCTGGCGGACGCGGTCGCCCACGCGCACCAGCGGCTTCTGGTTGATGCACGTGTTTTGGTTGGACCGCTTGAACTTGGTCAGTGTGTAGATGTCCGCGCCCACCTCGCGGCTCAGCACACCGGAATGGTCTGATTCGACGCGCACAATGATACGCTCCGAGTCCACTTGATCCACGATGCCGTCGCGCCGGCAGATGACCACCGCTCCGGAATCCCGAGCTGTGACTCGCTCCATGCCCGTGCCCACCAGCGGTGCCTCGCCGCGGATTAGCGGAACGGCCTGGCGCTGCATGTTCGAACCCATCAAAGCGCGGTTGGCGTCGTCGTTCTCGAGGAAGGGAATCAGGCTCGTCGCTACCGAGACGAGCTGCTTGGGCGACACGTCCACGTAATCTACTTCCTCGCGGCTCTTGAGCACAAAGTTCCCGGCTTGCCGGGCGTTCACCAATTCGGTCGTGATTCGCCCGCGCTCGTCGAGCTGGATATTGGCCTGCGCCACCACGTAGCGGTCTTCTTCCCACGCGGAGAGGTAGAAGCAGTGCGCGTCGCTGACTACTTTGCGCCGCTTCAGTTCCTCGTTCACGGCCTCCACTTTTTCGCGCTCGACGATGTCCCCGGCCTTGAACTCGCTGTCCCCGGAGTTCACCACCTGCACGTAGTCAATCACCCGCCCGGACTTGACCTTGCGGTAGGGTGACTCGATGAATCCGAACTCATTGATCCGCGCGTAGCACGAAAGCGAGCTGATCAAGCCGATATTTGGGCCTTCCGGCGTTTCGATGGGGCAGATGCGGCCGTAATGCGTCGGATGGACGTCGCGCACCTCAAACCCCGCGCGTTCGCGGGAAAGTCCGCCCGGACCCAGTGCCGAAAGCCGCCGCTTGTGCGTAATTTCGCTGAGCGGGTTCGTCTGGTCCATGAACTGGCTCAATTGCGAACTTCCGAAAAACTCACGGATCGCCGCCATCACCGGCTTCGCGTTCACCAGGTCGTGCGGCATCGCGGTAGACATTTCCTGGTAAACCGACATCTTCTCCTTGATGGCGCGTTCCATGCGCACCAGGCCGATGCGGAACTGGTTTTCCAGAAGTTCGCCCACGGCCCGCACGCGGCGGTTTCCCAGGTGGTCGATGTCGTCCAGGCTGCCGATGTTCTTGCGCAGCTTAAAGAGATACTTGATCCCCGAAACAAAGTCGGCCGGGTCCAGCGTCCGCTTTTCCAGCGGCGTTTCCATTCCCAGCTTGATGTTGAACTTCAGACGGCCCACCTTGCTGAAGTCGTACTTCCGCGCGTCGAAAAACATTCCATTGAAGAGCTGTGTCGCAGTTTCCAGCGTCGGTGGGTCGCCGGGCCTCAGCTTCTTGTAAATTTCCACCAGCGCCTTCTGCGGGGAATTAATCTCGTCTTTTTCCAGGGTTCGTTGCAGCACGTTGCCGATTTCGTCGCGCTCCGGGAAGAACACGTCCACTTCGGTGATGCCCGCTGCATGCAGCGCCGCCCAGATTTCCGGCGTCACAGGCTTGTTGGATTCCACCAGCACTTCGCCGGTTTGCCGGTTGACCATGTCGGCCACCGTGAATGCGCCTTCCAGGTCGCCGGCCGAAACTTTCACCTGCGTCAAGCCGGCCTTGGTCATTTCCTTGTGCAACGCCTCGGTAATCCGCTTGTGCGCTCCGACGATGACATCCCCGCTCCGCGGGTGCTTGATCTCGTGGGCCAGTTTCCGGTCCACCAACCCTTCGGATACGTTCCAGTAGAGCGTGTCCTCGCGCAGCGAAACGCGCTCCACCTGGTAGAACGTCCGCAGGATTTCCTCATTCGTTTTCATTCCCAGGGCGCGCAGAAAGATGGACCCCAGGAATTTCCGCTTGCGGTCGATGCGCACGTAGAGAAGATTTTTCGTGTCGTACTCGAATTCCACCCAGGAGCCGCGATAGGGAATGATTTTCCCGAGGAAGTACGTGCGATTGTTCGCGCTTTCGTAGAAGATGCCCGGCGAGCGGTGCAATTGGCTCACGATCACGCGCTCGGTCCCGTTGATGATGAACGTCCCGTTTTCCGTCATCAGCGGCACATCGCCGAAGAAAACTTCCTGCTCCTTGATGTCGCGGATATTTTTCGCGCCGGTGTCCGGATCTTTCTCGAAAATGGTGAGCCGGATAGTCACCTTCAACGGCGCGGCGTACGTCATCCCGCGTTCCTGGCATTCGTTCATGTCGTACTTCAGTTGCAGCGCCGCTGGGTCGCCGCACTTGTTGCAGAAGGTCGGTGAATTCTTGTTGAATGTGCCGCACTTGCTGCAAAGCACGTCGCCAGTCTTGTACGGGTTCGTCACAACCGATGCACCGCAACTCCGGCACGTCGCGCGCAGGTGATGCAGCCCTTTGAGGTTGCCGCACTTGCACTCCCAGTTCCCGATCGCATAGTCCACGAAGTCCAACTGGGAAAGCCCGCGGAAATCCTGGATGGGAAACACGGAGCTGAACACGGACTGCAGGCCGCTGTCTTCGCGCTCGCTCGGCAGCAAATCCATCTGAAGAAAGCGCTGGTACGACCGCTTTTGCACCTCGATCAGGTTTGGAATCTGGATGCTCGCCTGGATTTTTGAGAAATCCAACCGCTCACGCTCACGAAGAGGATGGCTTCCAATCTGCATGCTGGTTTACCTCATACCTTTCGGTGTCCCGGGTCCCCGCACAAACGGGCGGGACGTGCAGGCAACTTGCTGGAGAAATCGCATTCATGCATCGGCATTGCGGCGCGCAGACGCACGAGCCGGGACACACTCACTGCCACCACCCCTCCTCGCCAAGGGAAGGCATCGTGCACTTTCTCGTCGTGTGTACCGGTCGAAACGTGCGTATGCGAGTCCACTGGTTCGCCAGCCGCGCCGGAGAACCTCCGCGCGGCCGCGTCCCGCGTTACTTGATTTCGACTTTGGCCCCGGCGTCTTCGAGCTTTTTCCTGATCGTGGCCGCCTCGTCCTTGTTTACGCCTTCTTTCACAGGCTTCGGCGCGCCTTCGACCAGGTTTTTCGCTTCCACCAGGCCCAGGCTGGTTACTTCGCGGACGGCTTTGATCACGTTGATCTTGTTCGCGCCGACTTCAGAGAGGACAACGGTGAACTCTGTCTTCTCCTCCGCTGGTGCAGCCGCCGCCCCGCCCCCTGCACCGCCCGCCATCATCATCGGGGCAGCAGCAGCCGCGGAGACGCCGAATGTTTCTTCCATCTTCTTGACCAGATCGGCCGCCTCGAGCAGCGTGAGGCCCTTGATTTCATCCAGTATGGTTTCGACTTTGCCTGCCATTGCTGTTTCCTCTCCTCTTCGCGATTATTGCGCGAACTTGTTTTGCTTGATTGCCTCGTTCGTGACGACAGCCAGATTCTTCGGTACTGCGGCCAGCACCGTTGCCAGTCGTTGCGCCGGCGCTTTCAGCAAAAACATGATCTTGCTGATCAGCTCATCCTTCGACGGCAACTGCGCCAGTTGCTGGATCTCTTCGATCGAGATGACTCTTCCTTCCACCACGCCCGCACGGAACTGGAACGCCGGCACGTCCTTGGCGATTTTCGTCAGCACCTTCGCCAGAGTCACCGGGTCACTTGCCGTATAGGCGATCGAATTCGTGCCGCTCAACCCTTTCAGCAGTCCTTCCGCCGGAGTCCCGGCGCCCGCGCGTTCCGCCAGCGTATTCTTCACCACGCGGTAGCGCCCGCCGGTGGATTCCACTGCCCGGCGCAGCTTGGTGTCTTGTTCCACCGTGATCCCCTTGAATGTGCTCAGGATCACCGTGGACACCTGGCTCAGCTCCACGTGCAGCTTTTCAACGTCCTGCTGTTTTTCCTTGCGCTTCTTCACGGCCTGCTCCTCTTTACCCCGCGCCGCGGGCGAGGGGTTTGCTTCTGCTGCAAGAACTCGCTGCTTGCGTTACGCAGCAGCGGCCACGGCGGCTTCGGCTTCCACCACATCAATCGGAATTCCCGGACCCATCGTGGACGTCAGAGTAATCTTTTTTACGTACTTGCCTTTCGCCGCTGCCGGCTTCGCCTTCTGGATCGCTGCCAGGACGGACGCGGCATTGGCGGCCAGCGCCGCGGGCTCAAAACTGATCTTTCCGATCGGCGAATGCACGATCCCCGCCTTGTCCACGCGGAATTCCACCTTGCCTGCCTTGACTTCTTTCACCGCGCGGGCCACTTCAAACGTTACTGTGCCCGTCTTCGGGTTGGGCATCAGGCCCCGCGGGCCCAGCACCTTGCCCAGCCGCCCGGCGGATTTCATCATGTCCGGCGTGGCGATGACCGCGTCAAAATCCGTCCAGCCTTCCTGAATCTTCTGGACCATGTCTTCGCCACCCACGAAGTCGGCGCCAGCTTCCTCTGCCTCTTTCACCTTGTCCCCGCCGGCCAGCACCAGCACGCGCTTCGATTTTCCCAGCCCGTGAGGCAGCACCACCGTGCCGCGCACGACCTGATCTGAATGCTTGGGATCAACGCCCAGGTTCACCACCAGTTCGACCGTCTCGTCGAACTTCACGAAATGCACCTTTTTCAGCAATTCAGCGCCTTCCGCCAGCCGGTACGGCCGCGCCTCCACTTGCTTCCTTGCCGTTTCCGTTTTCTTTCCTGCTTTGCGGCTCATGTCCTTCTCCTCTAGCCTTCCACTTCAATTCCCATGTTTCGCGCCGTGCCCATCACGGTGCGCATCGCCGATTGCAGGTTCGTCGTGTTCAAGTCCGGCAGCTTGATTTTGGCAATCTCTTCCACCTGTTTCATCGACACTTTCGCCACCTTCGTCCGGTTCGGCTCGGCGGATCCCTTCACAATCCCCGCGGCGCGCTTCAGCAGTTCCGAAGCCGGCGGCGTCTTCAGGATGAACGTGAAAGTCCGGTCAGCGTAAATGGTCACCAGCACGGGAATAATCATCCCCTCGGGCTCTTTGCTGGTCTTCGCATTGAACTGCTTGCAGAAGTCCATGATGTTCACGCCTTGCGGGCCCAGGGCCGTACCCACCGGCGGTGCCGGCGTCGCTTTGCTGGCCGGCAACTGCAGCTTGACCGTTGCTTGTACTTTCTTGGCCATCTTCCAGCTCCCCTGAAATCCCTCTTACGCCTGTTTCTCGACTTGCCCGAAATCCAACTCCACCGGCGTGGAGCGGCCGAAAATCGTCACGGACACCTTCAGCGTGCTGCGGTCCGAGTTCACTTCTTCCACCACGCCCGTGAAATTCGCAAACGGGCCGTCCACGATGCGCACCTGTTCGTTCCGCTCGAAGACCAGCTTCGGCTTCGGCCGGTCCGAAGGCGTGGCCGCACGGTGCAGGATGTTCTGCACTTCTTCTTCGCTCAGCGGCGTGGGCGTCTGCCCGGTCCCTACGAAACCCGTCACCCGCGGTGTAGACCGCACCACGTGCCAGGTGTAATCGTCCATTTCCATTTCCACCAGCACGTAGCCCGGGTAAAACATCCGCGGCGAAACCACTTTCTTCCCGCCACGCACTTCCACCACGTCCTCGGTCGGGATCAGCACTTGCCCGATCTTGTCCTGCAGCCCGAACGCCGCCACGCGGCTCTCCAGGCTCTCTTTCACCTTTTTCTCGAATCCCGAGTAGGTATGAATGATGTACCACTGCATCGCCATACGAGTCCTTAGCGGCGGAAGGCTTTCAACACCTTCTCGACCAACTGGCTCACTCCGAGGTCCACCGCGAACAGATAAAATCCAAAAAAGAAAACGGTCAGGATCACCACCAAGGTGGTTGCGCGCACGTCATCTGGGGTCGGCCACGTCACCTGCCTCATCTCCACGCGCACCTCGTGGAGGAACTGCCGGAAGCGCCGCGGGTATTCCCCGATGCGCTGCAACCATTCCGGAGTCTGCCGTTCCGGCTGTCGCTCGGGGCCGCGACCGCTGCTTTGCGATTCTTCGTTATTCACCTTGAGAGCCTCTGCCATTATTCCCCTGCCAATTCCTTCACCGCGCCTGTCTTCTTATTCGCGCTCCGCATCCAGACCTTGAAAAATCTGGCAGGGGAGGAGGGATTCGAACCCCCACATCCGGTTTTGGAGACCGGCGGTCTACCGTTGAACCTACTCCCCTCCGGTTTCGCTACTTCACTTCCTTGTGCCCGGTATGCTTCCGGCATGTATTGCAGAATTTCGACGTCTCCAGCCGGTCCTGATGTTTCTTCCGGTTCTTGGTGGTCGTATAGTTCCGGTTTTTGCACTCCGTGCATTGCAGCGTGATGATTTCGCGCATGGCTTTTTCTCTCTGTCAAAATCTCGATTTTCTTCGGTGCTACTCGATGATCTCCGTGCAGGCGCCGGCGCCGACGGTGTGGCCGCCTTCGCGGATGGCGAAGCGCAGACCCTTCTCCAGTGCCACCGGCGTAATCAAATCAATCTCCACGCTGATGTTGTCTCCCGGCATGACCATCTCCACCCCTGCCGCCAGCTTCACGTCTCCCGTCACGTCCGTCGTGCGGAAGTAGAACTGCGGCCGGTACCCCGTGAAGAACGGCGTGTGCCGCCCGCCTTCTTCCTTCGTCAAAATGTACGCCTCGGCCTTGAACTTGGTGTGCGGCGTGATCGACCCCGGCTTGCACACCACCTGCCCGCGCTCCACGTCTTCTTTCTCCGTGCCGCGCAGCAGCAACCCCACGTTGTCGCCCGCCAGTCCTTCGTCCAGCAGCTTGCGGAACATCTCCACGCCCGTCACGATTTTCTTCTGCGTCGGACGGAACCCCACGATTTCGATTTCCTCGCCCACCTTCACCTTGCCGCGCTCCACGCGCCCGGTGACCACCGTGCCGCGGCCGGAGATCGAGAAAATATCTTCAATGGGCATGGCGAAGGGCTTGTCGATTTCCCGCACCGGAAGCGGCACGCTCTTGTCCACCGCCTCCATCAGGTCCAGGATCGTCTTCTCCCACTTCTCGTCCCCTTCCAGCGCCTTGAGCGCCGAGCCGCGCACCACCGGCACCGCGTCGCCGGGATACTTGTAGCTCTTCAGCAGCTCGCGCACTTCCAACTCCACCAGTTCGAGCAGCTCGGGGTCTTCCACCATGTCGCACTTGTTCAGGAACACCACGATGTACGGCACGCCCACCTGACGGGCCAGCAGAATGTGCTCGCGCGTCTGCGGCATGGGACCGTCGGTGGCCGCCACGACCAGGATCGCGCCGTCCATCTGCGCCGCGCCGGTGATCATGTTCTTGATGTAGTCGGCGTGGCCCGGGCAGTCGATGTGCGCGTAGTGGCGGTTGGGCGTCTCGTACTCCACGTGCGCCACGGCGATGGTGATGCCCCGCTCGCGCTCTTCCGGCGCGTTGTCGATCGAGTCGAACGAGCGGAAGGCCACCTTGGGGTTGGTCTTCCCCAGCACCTTGGTGATCGCCGCCGTCAACGTCGTCTTGCCGTGGTCAATGTGCCCAATCGTCCCGATGTTCACGTGCGGCTTTGTGCGTTCGAATTTTTCCTTGGCCATAAGCTCTCCAGCTCCTCACCTTCTGCGTCGTACTGAACCCCCTTGTTCAACGGGCCGATCTAAAAATCGGCCCCCACAAAACCTATCGCGCAACTCTACCGGTGGCCTTGGAGATGACTTCCTCCGAGACCGAGTTCGGCGTTTGCTCGTAATGCGAAAAGTGCATGGTGAAGCTGGCGCGGCCCTGCGTGCGGCTGCGCAACTCGGTGGCATACCCGAACATTTCGGCCAGCGGGACCTGCGCGCGGATAATCTGGCTGCCGGCGCGCGATTCGGTGCCGAGAATCTGTCCGCGGCGGGCGTGCAAGTCGCCGTTTACCGGGCCCATGAAATCCTCGGGCACCACGACTTCGACGCGCATGATGGGCTCGAGCAGCACGGGCCTGGCGCGACCGCAGGCTTCCTTGAACGCCATGGAGCCAGCAATCTTGAACGCCATTTCCGAGCTGTCCACTTCGTGATAGCTGCCGTCGTAGAGCACGACAGCGACGTCCACCATTTCGTAGCCGGCGAGCGTGCCGGTTTCCATGGCCTCGCGGATGCCATGCTCGATGGGCGCAACGTATTCCTTGGGAATGGAGCCGCCGACAAGTTTGTCGATGAAGAGCAGGCGGTGCTCCTTGTCGAAGCGCCACTTGCCGCCGGAGCCGCCGGCGACCTGCTTGGCGAGCACGTCCAGT
>JGI1357J11328_10002547_pt1 | contig 13082 bp, 9 predicted proteins | sample Subgrocontami54m_FD_11328 | JGI IMG/M metagenome (IMG submission 11328)
CAAAGTAGCTTGGAATTTCATAAAATTGTAAGTCCTTTGGTACGTGAAGGATAAATTTGGTGGGCGTAGCTCAGCTTGGTTAGAGCGTCTGACTGTGGCTCCCTCCAGAGCTTTATCACCATTTCATTTAGTTTGATTTTCATTCACAATCTCTCAAAACACGACTCCACTGTTTAGCACCATTTACGTGGTTTGATACTCCGTTTGCTACTGAAATGCTACTGATAACTTGCGGTTAGCACAGGGTAGGATGAGGATAACAGATTTTCTTTATCAAAATAAGGTTCTTTGATTTTAAAAAACTTCCTTAATAAGTCTGAAATATGGCTTTGGCAAAAAGTAACTTAGGGAGTATAATACTCTATAATTTGATGCAAAAAGGGTAAGAATATGAGGATAAAGAAGTTTCGTGTAAGAAAATATCGGAATATCCAAGATTCCGGTTACATTGACCTGTTGGATGATTTAACTTGTATTGTTGGTAAAAATCAATCAGGCAAGACATCTCTTTTAAAGGCTCTTCATAAGTTCAATCCTCATGACGATAAACAAAGCTACAATATGACCCGCGATTGGCCTCGCGGTGATCGTCGTACACGCGATCCCAAGCAGATAGTATGTGAGGTAACGTTTTCTCTTGATGACGCGGAGAAAAATGAGCTAGCAAAGTTGACTTCCGAACAAATGACAGCCAGCGAAGTTATAGTCACAAAGAACTATGATGGCCATCTTGAAGTTCACTTCCCAGAAAAACCACAACTTTTCCCTAACCGTCTTCACCCTAATGCGGTTGATGCGCTCTGCGAAAAAGCTCATCAAATAAACGATCCCGTTGGAGAAGTATTTTCTGGTGCAGCAGGGCAGTGCGCCCAAGAAGTTCAAAAATTTGCGCGGGAAGGACGTTTTACCGAGCTTTTGACGTTGGAAGCGCCTCATACGGAGAAACTTCGCACTTCACTTACTCAGGGTAACCCAAACCCGCAACATACCAACGAAAATGCATTTCTCAGTGCTCATTCTAACAGACTGAAGCAGGTAAGCACTGAACTACAAAAAATCCCTACAATGCAAAGACAAGCCCACGATTTCATAGTCAGTGCTATTCCCACTTTTATTTATATGGATGAATATCTTGAATTTCGAGGCTTTATGTACCTTAAGCAGCTGAAGGAGCGCAAAGATAGTAAGCGATTAAGTGCCGAAGACGAGACATTCCTTATGCTTCTAAGTTTGTCGGGCCTTGATTTGGAGCGCCTAATTAAACAAGGGGATTCCAAAAACGATTCTGAGATTCATGAGCGTCAGCTGGATTTGCAGGACGGCGCAACAACCTTAACCAAAGAGGTGGCTGGAAGATGGGGTCAGCAACCTTACAACATTGAGTTCCGTGTTGACGATCAAATTTTTCTCACAAATATTCAGGAAACCAACAAAGATGTTGGTATGCTTCCGCTCGAAGAACAGTCCAAAGGGTTTAAATGGTTTTTCTCTTTCGATCTCCATTTTATGCATGAGAGTAACGCGACTTTCGAGGGTTGCGTGTTGCTTCTTGATGAACCGGGTTTGCACTTGCACCCCGGGGGCCAGAGCGATTTATTGAAGAGATTGGACGCTTACGCTGAAAAAAACATGCTTATTTATACAACTCACTTACCATTTTTGGTTGATTTGCGTGAGCCGGGCCGTATTCATGTTATTAGGGAGACGGAAGCGGGAGCGGTGGTGACGGATGATTTGAGCGCAAGCGGAGTGGATGAAAAAATGACGCTTCAGGCGGCGTTAGGAATGAAATTAAATCAACACTTTATGGTTTCGGAAAGAAATTTGGTAGTAGAAGGCGCGGATGATTTTTATATCATCTCTGAATTATCCAGTCTATTAGAAAAGGCCGGAAAGAAAGGCTTGCCTTCTGACGTGGAGGTTACCGCAGCCGGGGGAGCTGATGAAGTGGTTTATTTAACCACTTTTATGGTCGGTCAAGGATTAAAGGCCGTGGCACTCTTCGACTCAGACCCTAAAGGCAAAGCTGCTGCTGAAAAACTTACAAAAAAGTGGATTATAAAGTATAAAAATGCAAAATCTTCTACATTGTTATTCGGTAGTGCCCTGGGCTTAAAAAATGACGTGAACTTTGCCATAGAGGACATCTTTCCAGAAGCGTACTATTTACAAAAGGTTGAAGAATCCCATAAAGAGAAAATTGAAAAGGCTGCTATTAAACATCTCAAACTTGAAGGCAAAGGTCTCTTGTGCGATAGAGTGGCTGAGGCGTGCGAAAAAGTCGGAATCCAATTCAATAAAGGCTCTGTGGCAAAGGCCATTAAAAAAGATTTGGGGCGGATGTCTGATCTATCGAAGCTGGACAAGATAACGGTGGATCATGCCGAAAAACTTTTTAGCGCCATCGATAAGGAATTTGGCAAATAAAATTTACTTACTTTAAGAAATTTAAAAGTTTCGGCTAAAAATGTTTAATTTTAGGCTGTCCCAGGAGAAATCCTGGGTTTTTTGTTTTTGCGGGTAGCTTTGTTTATTATTAACACTTTAGAGTTAGGGTGGAATCCCTATCTATGAAACTATGCCCCAAATGCGGCACGGAGATGGATATAGACCTTGCCCAAGAGGGTATCTGTAGCGAATGCGGCGAGGAATTCGATCACAGCGAACTGGAAGAAGAAAACACTTGTTCAGAATGCGGCGAAGAAATAGATTCGGGCGAATTAGAAGATGGCATTTGCTCAGGGTGTAGAAAAAAACTGGAGAAAGGTGGGGAGACTTAACGTGTGCTCTTCCATCGGGCGGCCAGTGTCACCACTGCAAAATGTCTTGTTCTTTGAGATAAAACGCTATATTATGCAACGATTATGAATACCATCAATCGCCTCGAACGCTTCCGCCTCGAACACAAAATAACCCAACAAAAACTCGCCAAGAATCTCGGCGTTGCCTTTTCGACAGTCAATCGCTGGTTAAACGGTAAGTCCAAACCCAATAAAATTCAGGCATATCACATCGAGAAATTGATGAGTGAAAAAAATGGAAAAAAGTATGCCGAATAGCCACAAAAATCGCGATATGGACCCTTCCATTTCTCAACTCACAGCAGAGGAAGAAAAAAACAGGACGACCGTTCTTCAAAAAATTGATCAGTGGAAAAAGCGTCTTATTGATCTTACCAAAAGAAATAAACTTCTCTATTTCTCACCCAGCAAATCAACCATCAAGATTACAAAACCGCCCCTTTTTGAGCTCCTTAATAAGGTAGTTGTTGAGGGAAAACCTCTAAGTTTCCCGATGCTCAAAAAAGAGCGCCAACCACTATTGTTAGGCGAGGAAACAGATTTATCCAATCAGGATGAAAAAACAGATAATGTAAGACCTGGTGATATTGAGACAAATATTTCTGTGCGAGAACTTCAATCGCGTTTAAATCGGCTAAGTCGCGAATGGAAAACATGGCAGGAGGAACAGGGGGTCCATACACTTTTTATGGTTTTGGGAGTTTTACACTGGCAGGAATCTGATTATGAAAAAAGCAAATACTTGGCCCCTCTTATTCTTATTCCGGTTGGATTAGTTAAAGATGGAGGCGATAAACCATATAAAATGGAATTTGTGGAAGAAGACATTGTTGCTAATCCAGCGTTGGCGTATAAGCTAAAGAATGATTTCAACGTTGAGCTTCCAGACTTACCTGAGGATTTAACTGAGGAATCTCTAGAGGAATACTTTAAGCAAATTGAGAAAAAAGTAATGACGCTTGGATGGCCAGTTTCCAGAGATGCCTGGATAGGGCGCTTCTCATTTGAAAAATACGTAATGTATAAGGATTTAGAAAATTTTCAAGCGGAAGCATGGCAGCATCCTGTGATCAAAGCATTAGCTTCCGCGGGCACTTTTTTGCAACCGTCAGATCTTCCTCCCCTTGACCAACTTGATGAAGCCTTGAATCCCGAGGAAGTTTTCCCTGTTTTAGATGCCGACTCTAGCCAGACGGAGGTTCTGGTTCGTGCTCGTGCCGGGCAACATCTAGTGGTATACGGTCCTCCCGGAACTGGCAAGAGCCAAACCATTGTAAACCTGATTGCTCAGACGCTAAGAGATGGCAAGAGAGTACTTTTTGTTAGCGAAAAAATGGCGGCACTTGAGGTTGTCTACAGGCGGCTGAGGGAGACCGGGATCGCAATTGGATGCCTCGAAGTTCACAGTCATCACAAAAATAAGGGGTCGGTGATAGAGGAACTGGGCCAAGCGCTTCAACATGGATTATCGACTCACGTTAATGGTGAAGCAAGCGAGAGGTTTAAGTTGATGATTCGCCGCCGCGGCGCTTTGAACAAATATGTGCGTGAGCTTCACGTACCTCGTGGCCAAATGAAATTATCAGCTTTTAAGGTACATGGAAAATTGTCTAAACTATTGAAAGTCCCTGATCTCATAAGTACGTTGCCATGGCAAAGCATTGTCGACATATCGTCAGAATCGTTGGAGAGGGTTACAGACACTGTTAATAGGGCGGCACGAGCCTCCGATGTAATAAATAACTTTAAAACACATCCGTGGATTGGAGCAAATCTCGATCTTGGACGGTATTCGTTGCAATATCGTGACAGCATTCTTACGTCTGTAAAGACGATGCTTCAAATAACGGAAACACTACAGCAATATGCAAAGTCTGCCGGGACCGCTCTTGGGCTCCCACCTCCAGAGACTATCGAACAAATAAAAGAAATATCAGTTTTAATTCAGGTATTGATTCAACCCATTATAAATGTAAGCGAGTGGCTTGATCTCCAGGGAGATGATATTGCTGAACGGCTACAGTTGATCTCAGAAGCAGAGGTGCATTCCAGGTCTCTTTTGAGACTAAGCGAAAAAATTTCCAGAGATTGCACGCCCGGCATTCTTGAACTTCAAGTTGCCAGTTTACTCACTAAATTTAAAGGGGAATATAAACCAATCTTGACTCGTTGGTTAAAAGGGAATTATTGGCAGGATAAAGCGCTAGTACTCAAGGTCAGTAAACAAAAAAAACTCACCTACGAGCAAGTTGTTAACCTTCTCTCCGACGTTGTCGAAATTACTAAGCACAGAGAGTGGATAAAGGTAAATGATGCGCAATTGCGCCAGAAGTTTGGAGCCTTTTTCAATGTGGAACATACTGAATGGTCGAGTTTACGCGAGGGTTTTGAATGGATTAAGAAATTGCAGAAAGCCCTGCCATCAGGTAAACCAACACATGAGATACGTGAATGCGTAAAAAATCCTGATTATATACGACCGTATTTTGTTCAGGCTGTGTCAGCGACTTCGGGGTTACTCAATGAATCCAGACAGATCCGGGAAACATTGGGGAGCTTATTGCCTGAAAGTAGCGAGAAGGGCATATCTATTGATCGAACTCCATTTCCTATCCTTTCTTCATGGCTCAAACCAAAAATTGATGCCAAACAATTAGATTCCTGGGCAACTTTTTTGCAAGCCTCAATCGAATGTACACAAGAAGGATTAAAAGATTTCTTAGAAGCTGCTCTTAGAAGTGGTGTTAAGGCAGAACAATTTTTACCTGTCTTCTTGAAACAAATTTGGAAAGCATGGCTTGCCGAGATTTATGCTCATTCTTTAATACTTAGAGAATTTCAGGGGAGCCGGCACGAAGATTGCATCAAAGAGTTTCGGAATCTTGACCGCGAGCTGAAGAAAGTAGCAGCAAAAGCAGCTTGTGCGGCCATTGAGGCACGACAACCACAACGTACAGGAGCTCAGTCTACGGAATCGCAAGTTGGCATCTTATTGAGGGAAATGCAAAAAAAACGCCGTCACAAGTCACTTCGGCGACTTTTCACAGAGATTCCGCATTTATTGCAAGGGCTAAAACCGTGTTTCTTGATGAGTCCTTTGTCAGTGGCAAGTTATTTAACGAAAGATGCCTTTACCTTCGATCTCGTTATTTTTGACGAGGCTTCACAGATTCCACCAGCCGATGCTATTGGAGCGGTGCTCCGAGGAAAACAGCTGATTGTTGCGGGAGACGATAAACAGCTCCCACCCACGCGCTTTTTCCAAGCCGATCTTGATGATTATCAGGAAGAAGAAAAGGATGTTGAGCCTCTTGAGAGTATTTTGAATGAATGTAAAGCACTGCCAGGATTTATTGAGAGCTCACTCTCGTGGCATTATCGTAGTCGTTTCGAGGAGTTAATTACTTTTTCCAACCGTTATTTCTATCGAAGCCAGCTCGTCACATTTCCAAGTCCTCATCCTGCTGGTGAAAGTGGCGCAATACGATTTGTTCATGTACCCGATGGTTTGTACGACCGTGGAGGAAGCCGGACAAACAGAGTTGAAGCAAAAAGGGTTGTTGATTTGATTGCTGAACATTTCAAAAAGCATGGGCAGCAGTTTTCGTTGGGAGTGATTACACTCAGTTTCGCTCAGGAGGAAGCTGTCTTAGAGGAATGGGAAAAAAGAAAGTCAAACAATCCTCAGCTAGCAGCTTTGGCGTCTGAGGAAGGCGATGAGCCCCTGTTTATCAAGGCGCTCGAAAAAGTTCAGGGTGATGAGCGTGATTTCATCATAATAAGCGTTGGATATGGGAAAGACGATAAAGGAGTGTTGCATCTAAATTTTGGGCCAATCAATCAGTTTGGGGGAGAGCGTAGATTAAATGTCGCCGTGACAAGGGCTCGATCTCAAACAACAACTGTAGCCAGTTTTCTGCCGCATGAATTGGACTTAGCAAGGCTCACCACTCAGAATGGCGGAGTCATAAAACTTCAGCAATATCTCGAATACGCAAAGAATTGCGGAAAGTTTCCAGAAATTGCTTCTAGTGAAGGAGCGGTCGAGCTCAATGATTTTGAGGAGTCGATCAAACAGGCTCTTGAATTGAGAGGCTTAAAGGTCGACGGACAAGTTGGATCATCAGGTTATCGAATCGACCTCGCGATACGTCATCCCGAGTATTCAAGTCGTTATATACTTGCTGTAGAGTGTGATGGTGCTACTTATCACAGTCATCGAACAGCGCGAGATCGGGATAGACTTCGTGAAGAAGTGCTAATTGCTCTTGGATGGAAAATACACAGAATCTGGTCAACAGATTGGATTAAGGAACCTGAAGAAGCTATAAACCAAGTTTTGTTAAGATTTGAAGAATTGCATAAGAAAGGAATTGTCGGTGTTGAAGTGCCCCGTAAATCACGATCCGGCGTTTCATCACCAAAAAATGCCGCCAGAGAAAATTCGCCACAAAACCAGGAAAAAACAACCAGCTATAATTTTGAGGCACATAGGTTAACAGAACCGCCATTTCCGATCTATAAACCATATTGCCCAGCTCAGAAACGTGAATCTGACTCGTTCTATAAAGCAAAAAGCAGAGTTGGGAACAGGGTGACTTTGATGAGCGATGTTGTGGAAATTGTTCAAGCTGAGTCGCCCATTCATCCCAAACTCCTTGCGCAGAGAATAGGTGATCTTTACAACTTTGCAAGGGTCGGAAGTAAGATTGAGGCCATCGTTGGCAGAATAGTCGAATTAGCCACCCGCGAAAAAAAGATTACGAAAAAAAACGGTTTTTTGTGGACTGGAGACGGAATTCAGTCGGTCCAGGCCAGAGTAAACGACCCTACGATGATGCCAAGAAATATCGAATATGTCGCGAGCGAAGAATTGGGATCAGTCATCGAATGGCTTTTGCAAAATGAATATGGCTTACCAAAGGATGCGCTTATCAAGAGGACTGCGCAAGTGATGGGTTATGACCGAACTGGTGAAAATGTCAGGGACGGAATCGAGAAATCCATCGATATGTTACTCAAACAAGGGCGCATCACGGCATATGATGATCAGTTTATTCTTACTCACAAACAGAGCTAATGAGAATTAATACAGCTGAAGTTGACTACATATAAGGGGTATAAGGGGTCAGTTCTTGAAAAATGAAAATCATCTGCTCCTGGTGCAAAAAATTCATGGGTGAAAAAGAACCCTTCGACAGGCTCAGGACAAGTGGCTAGTGGTAGTGACTTTATTTTAGGTTTGTTAAAATAATCGTAAAATGGAGATTTTTAGATGAAGAAACCCTATGTTCCGCAGGCCTTGCCGCTCAGTTCGTTGGATTGGGTCAGATTTGTTCCATTAATCGGGCAAGCTAATGCTGAAATAGCTAGATACGATGGCATTCTTCAGGGGATCATTAATCCGGGCGTTCTTTTATCCCCATTAACCACAAAAGAAGCAGTTCTTTCTTCCAAGATTGAGGGTACACAAGCTTCACTTGAAGAAGTCTTGCAATATGAAGCCTCGCCAGATGTAAAAACCAAAAAATACGATGATATTCAAGAAATCATAAATTATCGGGAAGCGATGCGTTTTGCGGTCGGGTGGTTAAAAGAAAAACCAATCACGTTGAATCTCATCAAACAAATGCATGGGATATTGCTCAATAGTGTTAGGGGCAAGGACTTGGGAAGGGGAAACTTTAGAACGGGCCAAAATTATATTGGCAAACCAGGAGCTCCTATAGAACAGGCAAAGTATATCCCGCCTGCGCCGCTTAATCTGATGGAATACCTTTCAAATTTTGAAAAGTATGTGCATTTTGATGAAAAAGACCGCTTGGCCCAACTGGCTATTGTGCATGCCCAATTTGAGATCATCCATCCTTTTTTGGATGGCAACGGAAGATTGGGAAGAATATTGATTCCTCTGTTTCTTCATGAGAAGAAAATGCTTCACTCGCCTATGTTTTATATCAGCGAATATCTTGAGAGTAATCGTGAAGAATACTATGCGAGATTAAGGGCGATTACTGAAGAAAACAAATGGGACGATTGGATCGAGTTCTTTCTAAGAGCGATCGTCGAGCAGGCAAAGGCCAATAGTATCAAGGCTAAATCTATCTTAGCACTGTATGAGAAAAAGAAGACGCGTATTACAGAGGTTACTCGCTCTCAGTATTCCATCAAAATTCTTGATACTATTTTTGCGCGCCCCATCTTTAATACGACTGATTTTATTAAATATTCCCGTATACCAAAGGCGAGCGCCATGAGATTATTAAAGATACTCCGCAAAGAAGGTATTTTATCCACCCTGACGGAAGGTAGCGGTAGAAGAGCGGAAGTGATGATGTTTAACAAGCTTCTCGATATAGTAGCCTAATACTTGTGGTTTACCCATTAACTACAAAGTATTTAGTGTCTCATAGATAAGTAAATATGAGACACAAACTATTTAGAGTATCAAAGCATGATTGCATCATACGGCAACAATAGATTAATAGACTAAATATCTAATAATCAGCGGACTTTCTAAAAAATACGCTTAATATCACCCAATGTGGAAAGCGTATTCTTCCATAATCCGTAAGTACCCACGAATAAGCCTAAAAGAAGAACGCCGACTTATCGCTCAAGCCAAGAAGGGGTCAAAGAGCAAGGCCGATGAGCTTGTGCTCCGCCACATTGGCTTTGTGATTTTTAGGATCTATAAGAAGACCTTTCCTGTATACCTTGAGAGATTTGGCGAAGATATTCTTTCGCAAGCCATCATTATCTTATACGCAAAAATCGAAACCTATAATTTGAGATATCGGGATAAACAGGGTAACCATAAACCTGTCCGGTTTGCCTCATATATTTGGAAACGAGTGGACGGCTTTATTTTGGACTCTTTGAAGAAAGAGCTTCAAAGACAGAAACGGCATGAGAGCTTTGATTGGGAAAGATTCGAGCGCAATGAGGCCGTAGAACCAGCCGAAGTTTAAAGAAATCTCCGAATTTTAACCACCCCCACTACCACCCAAGTGAAGTAGGGTACTTCAACTTCACAACCGCTTTCCCCCCTTGCGCTTGAAAGAAGCGCATTTCCTGACCTCACTCTCTCTTCGAGATATTGAGGTCAGGTAAACGGGGGGAAAGCTATAAGAAAGATATGAAGAAAGAGAATGAATTTATAGATAAAGATATTGAGATTATTGGATTAATTTTGGATTTAGAGATTCAGGTAAGTAGAGGAAAAAGATAGAAAAGAAATAAGAAAAAGGTCTATGGATTATTGAAAGGTTTATTGGTTTGAAGGAATGGGTTTTGGATTTAGGAGTTGATGATTAGGATGAATTGAGAAGATGGGATTGGTTTTGGAGAAGAAGTTAATGGAAGAGATATTGAGGTCAGGTAAACGGGAGGAAAGCTATGAAGAGGATATGAGGAAAGAGAATTAAATTATAGATAAAGAAATTGAGATTTTGGGATGGGTTTTTGGGAAGGAGACAGGAGGTAAAGAAAATGAAAGTCACAGATAGGGATATTGAGATATTGGGATGGATATTAGAACAGAAATTTATGACAAGAAAACAGATAAGAAGGATATTTTGGAAGGGATTATTAGAACAAAGCACAGAAGACTACAGAAGGTTAAGTGAATTAAGGGATAACGGATACATAAAGACAAGTAAAGGGAATGTTTATAAGGAGGCTCTCTATTTAGTGACGGGTAAGGGAGCCACGCAGGTACGGGATCGCGGCTTGGGAGCGCTCAAGGACACAGATTATTCAAACTGCAGGCATGACTTAAGAGTAACAGATATCCGGATCATGTTTCACCAGGCAGGATACACCAACTGGGTATCCGAGAGGGTTCTATCAAAGCGTAATGATTTGAGACGTATACCCGATGGCTTGATTTATCACAGGGGCAAGTACTTAGCCATTGAGTACGAGTCCTCACAAAAGTCCAAGGACCGCTACCGGAAGATCTTCTTAGACTATGAGTTTGATAACCATGTGGATAGAGTCCTATATATCGTCAGTACCCCCGAACTAGCCGATAAGATCCTAAGGATGACCCTAGGCTCAAAGCCTTACTTTGTTTCATACGAAGATCTCTCACGAGACCTCATAAACGTCCTATTAAAGCATAAATCTCATGGGTATTCGCTCCGTGAGCTTCTGGAAGCCTCTTAAAACTATTTTTTCAAAGAGGGCGCAAAAACCCCTCAATGTGCACTGAGTATAGGGGAGGCATGATTTTCAAGGCTTCCACTACCAATTCTCCAACACTGATTTTCCATTCAAACGGATTCAAGTATATTCAATTGCATTTGAACAAATTTTTCAAGGGGGTTGTCAAACACCCCCAAAGTCCCCTCTATATAAGGGAGGCATGTTTTTTTTGAAGGCCAGATCCTATTGAACCATCTCAAATAAAAGTACAATCAACGAATTAAAACGAAGAGGTGCAATATGATGCCAAATGTTGCCGTCATCGTCGGCACTCTCACTGTCATCTCTTTGGTGTTCCAACTTCTCTTAAAGTCGGTCAGAAGTTCGCAGAGCTTTGGATTATGGCAGGGCTTTTGGGCATTGTCTTAAAGCCCTTTTTAGATCTTGCGAGATTCGTTCGTCATGTCTTTCATAGAATTGCTGCACTCTTCCGCAGTTAAATCCGCCTAACGCTGTTTCAATCGTTTTTCAAAGCAAGTTCCTAGCAAGTAGGCTTAAGCCTTTAGTTTTATCTTTCCACTTTTTGTCTTTTTAACAGTCGAATTTTTTAATAAAAAGGAGGTGAGCTGTGATGCTGAACACACATAAACTTGCGAAAGAACTAAATCTCAGTGAAAGCGGGATTTATCAGATGGTTAGTCAAAGAAAGATACCGTTTATAAAGATAGGCCGGGCCATACGATTTGATCTGGAAGATATTGAGAAATGGATTGAGGAAAAAAAGATACTTTCGGATAAGGCGATAATAGGTGGAGTTTCAATTGACGGAAAACGATAAAGAAATTACTATATCTCCGTCCTCATCTTGCCTTGTCCTAGCTGCGGAAAGTGAGGGATGAATTTGGGAGTTTACTTCCGTAAGGATAAAGGGGACAAGTGCAAGCAATGGTGGATGACCTTTTCACGTAATGGGCGAAGGGTTCAAGAGTGTACCTATCAGGCCACAAAAAGGGCTGCTCTTGAGTATTACCACAAGCGTGTATCGGAAATCCACAGTAAGACAAACTCCTGGCAGGGAGACGTCAGATTCCGTGAGTTCGCGCCCATTTACCTTGAGCGTTATGCCAAGCCGAATAAGCTCTCATGGAAGAGTTCTGACGAAAGCTACCTCAGAGAGTTAAATGGTTATTTTGGGAATTATTATCTTTCTGAAATAACCCAAGCGATGATTGATGACTGGGTGGCTAAATCAAGAGCTACCCGCATCCGGAAAACGAAAGAGGGGAAGCCACAATATCTTTCCCCGGCTAGCGTAAACCGAAAACTCGCTTGTCTCAAGACGCTTTTTAATAAAGCGATTGAGTGGGGCTATCTTGAGGTAAGTCCCTGTGCCAGGGTGAAGAAGCTGAAAGAGGATAATCAGCGGACACGCTTTTTGACAAAAGAAGAAATTGTGCGGTTCTTAGCTCATTCTTCTTTGGAGCTTCAAGAGATTTTTACGATCCTCATCCACACCGGGATGCGGAAAGGGGAACTCCAGAAGCTCAAATGGCAGGACCTCGACTTTAATAGGGGTCTTATTGGCCTATTTCAGACAAAAAGCGGGAAGATTCGCTATATCCCGATGACCATGGCGGTCAAAGAAGCTCTTTTAAAACGGCGTATCAAAAAACAAAGCGAGACGTGGGTTTTCCCCGGCGATTCAGGCAAGCCTTTTAATTTTAGGAAGGCGTTTGAAACGGCCAGAAAGAAAGCCGGGCTGAATGATCTAAGAGTTCATGATCTACGGCATACGTTCGCATCGCACCTATGCATGAGCGGCGCGGACATTATGACCGTAAAAGAACTCCTAGGCCATTCAAGCCTAAAGATGACGGAAAGGTATTCACACCTAACCGATTATCACAAGGCGCAGGCGGTGGCAATGCTAGAGAAATCACTACCATTTGCTACTACTGTGCTACTGGCGGGTAAACAGGGTCAAACCCAAGAGTTCGACAAGATTGTAAGTTCATTGAAATCAAATAAATAGATTATGGTGGGCGTAGCTCAGCTTGGTTAGAGCGTCTGACTGTGGCTCAGAAGGCCGCGAGTTCAAATCTCGTCGCCCACCCCAGTAATTTTAAACCGGAG
>JGI1357J11328_10002556_pt1 | contig 13060 bp, 16 predicted proteins | sample Subgrocontami54m_FD_11328 | JGI IMG/M metagenome (IMG submission 11328)
GCAAACTTTTGATCATCAATTTTTAAGAGGAACATTTTACGGCCTCCAAAAGGTCCTCCTCCTGGCTTGGGCGCATTACACGCCAGCGACTCTACTCCTCTTGCAAATGTACGACAATATTTAATAAAAGATTCCGCTTCAACCAATTCTGGATCTGCTCTATAAAGGGTAGCTTTACCTTTGTCGGTCAAAATATTTTTTTTTGCTATTTCAGCTATTTCTGGTTTCGGTTGATAGGTTTTTAGAATATCTTCGTCAGACCGCCGAAGTTCCTTTGTGGCAAAGAGTATAGATCCGGAAATGAGAAGTATGGGGACAAATAATATAACGAGACATCCTTTAATACAACCGCTTCCTTTTTTAGTTGGCGGACTATTTTTACCACCGTCAGGCTTTTGTGCCATAGATAAATTCTATAACGAGCGTACCACGCTAGTTTTTTCCATGTCAATAGCAAAAAGAGTACGGTAAGAGGTCACGCTTCTTATCTACTATCAACTGCCTGAATTGGCATGCGCAAATTTTGAAAAGCTGCACCGGTTGGCGGCTGAACGTGCAACACTGACGCACCAGCTTTAAACATTTGGTTATATATAATCGTTGAACTCGGATATTGCTTTTGAAGATCTCCCAAAGCTTTGACTAAATGATCAGACTTTTGCAAAGAGTAATTTGTAGAAATCCCGTCATACATCACTGTTTGGCTTCCGCGATCCACAGTCACTTGACCGATACTATCTCGTAAAGATTCCGGTAAATTGTTTAAGCCCTTGCCTGTATAAATATCTACCTGCTGATAATCAATTTGTTTCTGGTAGTGTCCTGAATCCACCTCTCTCACCCAACCATCTTTGACCCATTGCTCAAGTGCATTCTGCCGATCGCGAGCCATCCGATCTACCCTCATCTGCTCTATCGGTTCATACGCCGCTCTTACTTCTCCGATGGCATGGGCATAATCAGTGTAAAGTGTTTCGACATATTCGATTTTGCCTTTAACGTTGCCAACGGTTTTATCAAGTCGTAATAACGGCTTAATAAGCTTATGGACAGTTGCCCGATAGCGAAGTCCCTGGATAAGTCGAACTGACCGAGGGAGATAGCGCATCGCCCGCAGTGCATTTCCCGCCAAAGGCACTGCACCTATTACCGCCCAAAATCTATCCCAACCTTTGACTTCCTTACCGATCAAATAATCATATCCGACGATCGCTTCAAATCCACTTTTGATATTACCGATAACAGGAATAAAGTTGATTGATGCTGAAAGCGTCCCTCCAAGCCACGATCGCAGATTATCCCGATAAAACGCAATGAAACTGAAAAATTGTGACCACAGAAATTTGTCCACCATGAGTGGATGTTTGCCAAAGAAAAAAGGCAGGCTCCACAAAATATTAAAGGCTGCAGTATGTGTCAGTATCGCGTCGGTAAACCCCGCTACCCGGTTATCATGATCCTGTTTTTGCCACTGTTTATTCCGATAGTAGGCGATAATTTGATAGATGACGACTGCAAAACCGATAAAACCAACCACATAAGTAAGTGGACTATTAGCTATTGCTCTCGCGAGCCCCCGTGGCAGATATACGGAAAACAGAAACAGCCACATATTATAGAACTGTGTCAGGAGTAATCCGAAGGCTACTATAGACAAAAGTTTCTGGGTGGAGTTGAGACGCGCAAAAGTCAGCGGTGGGCCTTGCCATACTTCGCGTAGCGCGGAAGGAATATGTACCCGTGTATCCGCAAACCGGACCGCAGCAATCGCATAGTCCCGGCGCGCCTGCAAGCGTTCTTTTAAATCCACTGTTTCCTGATTTTCTGCGACAGCAAACGCCAGTTGTCTGCGGACGCGTAAATAGTCAGTCATCGCAAACCAATGCTTCATCCCAAAGAGCAAATTAACGAGCGTCTGCTTGAACTCTCCAAATAAACTGCGCTTTTTTTCGCCGGGTAACAACAGTTTTTCATCTTTGGGTAAATGTCGGTTAATCAAGATCTCATCCAAGACAAAGGCAATGATTATTCCTAAAGTCAGGGCGTAGCGGATCCCCATACCTTTCCCATACCAGGGGTAAAAAAATGACAGCCAAGTATCCGAATTATTAGCCAAGCTATGGTCCACGATCACCCATAACAATAGTCCAATTGGAACAAAGTACGCCAATGCATTTTTCTTACCAAATTTGCGCGCTACTCCCACACCAAATCCCACCAATGCCGTCCACATCAGATGCCCCGGCACAAACTGGCCCACATAACTCGTTATCGTCCCCACGCTACGTTCACCTGGTAACCAAATAGTCAAAAGTTGTGGTAAATTGGTTAAATCATAGGCGGGAAAACCCACCAGCATATTTGATAATCCAATACCAACTGCACGCATCGCATCTTCTGTAAATCCATACCCCGCTCCGGCTGCAGCCGCGAGTAAAATACTATCTCCTACACCAGTCGTTTTTCCAAGTTTTGTGAAAAAGAGCAAAAAGATAACAAAGGCAATCTTCAGTACTTCCTCAACCACCGGCCCGACTGTATAATACACTAGGTCTGAACCCAAGAATCTGACCGCCAGTCCTTGAATCAGTAAATTCCCCAAGACGGCAGTGGTGGCACCAACTGCAAAGACATGGATAAGTTCCTTGAGGCTGACTGTTTTATTGCGTGATACCAGATTAAGTTGAAATAAAAGCCAGGCGTGATAAAGTAAAATACCAATCATTTTTTCCTCCGTTTTAAATCCAACTGTTGCCACAAAAGCATGACAACAACGTCCCCGACCAAAAGGATCATAAAAGCAATAATCGGTGCGATATCGTACAAAGTCAGGACAAAAGTGTCCGGACGAAGCTGATACATGAGAATAAAAAGAATAAATGTATTAGCAATCGTTGCGAGTGCTGCAAGTTTTAAAAATGTCGCTTCTTTTGTTAAAAACAACACTATCGATATTAATAGAAAAATAACAAACAGGATGGTGAGAATATTCCACTCTAGGACAAGATCTATGCCGGACTTACCGCCGAACGAAGGCGGCAACCAGGGAAGAAGCGCCAAGATAAAAACAGCAAGATTTATGCCAAATGCAGCTTTTCGGAGTTTCTCAAGCTTTTCCTTTGAAAAAGAAACGTAAAACGTCTTTAATGCCCAAAAAGATATAAGTCCCCAGGCTATCCAAAAAATTGCTGTTTCCATGGCAGTACCTTATTATGATCCTATCGAAAATAAAAAATCAAGTTGGGTTGTGCTCTGACTGTCCAAACTTTGAGATTCATGCCTGAATTTTAGCATAAACACAGAATATGATATAATCCTATAGTATATGACTAGAGAAATACGTACCGACTCACCGCTTGGAGAAAATCTTTCCTTTCATATCTTCGACGGTTTTCAAATTGTTCGGACTTAATCACTGCCATAATGAAGCCGTAAAGTTTATCACGTATTGACATATTTTTATATGTATGATAATATGATAAACATATGAATACTCTCCCTATCATTGCAACGGTTGCTGACCTCCAACGTCGATATCGCCCCCTCGTCGATAATTTGAAAGAAACTGGTGAACCCTTGGTCGTAGTAAACCACGGCGAACCGGATGTCGTCCTCTTGGACCCGAAAATATACAACACTCAGGTTAGCCGACTAAAGGAACTTGAGGAGGCATATCTCCTCACTACCCGCGATGAAGCGTTCAAAGAATATAAGAAAGGAAAAACGATCAAACTTAGAAAAAACCAAAAATTAATTGATATCCTCTGAATATATGGAGGTTGAACTCTCGTCTAACTTTCTTAAACATGCGCGCAGACTGTCCGCACAGGAAAAACATAAACTCTCCGAACGCACCGAATGGTTCCGGCGCGACCCTCATGATCCCCGACTCAAAACACACGCCCTCACCGGTAAACTCAAAGGCCTCTTCTCCTTCTCTGTCACCTACGGCAAACGGGTCACGTATCTTCTCGTGAATAAAACGACAGCCCTCTTTACCGACGTCGGATCCCACGACGAAGTGTATCGATGAACCTAAAAAACTCGCTTGACAGGCAGCAGTAAGCGTGGAACAATGAGGAGGATGAAAAAGAAAAAGACCAGCAATAGCTTCATCTACTTTTTTGGCAGTGTGTTACTCATCGTTTCGGCGATTGTAGCTACATCAATACTTAATACCACCAGTAATGCAGGCTCCCAGGACGTCCGTGCTCGGGCAAGCGTCACGTCACTCATGAGGATGACCGCGATTGTTGAAACTATTGATGAGACGAAAGGAGTGATCGTTGTTAATGGCTTACAGTTTAGCGGGAGTACTCCCGAGGGACTACAAAATATTGGCAGAAATACGGGAGGGACATGGAATGTGACCGTCTCAGGAAATGTAAACCTGGGCACAGTTGGCCCGGGATCGCGCATCGAGCTCCAGGTCAACCCATCAAGCTTCAACATCGCCGGGCGCACTCTCACTGCGGCATCCATTACCATTTCGCGCTAATCCGTACACCTTCCGGCGTATCTTCCACCACATATCCTTTTTCTTCTATGGTTTTTCGTACCTCATCCGCTTTATCAAACTTCTGTTCTTTTCGTAACACCTCCCTTTTCTCCATAAGCAATTTAATTTCTTTTGATACTTTTGACTTTTGACTTTTGACTTTTGACTCTTTTGCTAATCCGAGTCCCAATACCTCATCAAAATCTAAAAGTAAATCATACTTATCCTGACCCGGAATATTGGACTTGGCCACCTCCCAGGCAACTGCAACGGCCTGAGGCATATTCAGATCATTGCCGAGCGCATCATCAAATTTTTGCCGGTATGCATCTATCTTTTCCAATTTTTCTTCTGAGAGCATTGTTCTAGACTCATTGACGCGCTGACTCATTGACGCGCTGACCCGTAATTCTTGAAGTGCGTTTTGCGCAGCGTGCAATGCTTCCCACGTAAAGTTCATGGGTTTTTTATAATGAGCAGTGAAGTAAAAATACCGCAGCGCCATCGGATCAAAAGCCTGCCTGCCGGCAGGCAGGCTTTTCTTCACCACATCCTCGACCATCACGATGTTGCCAAGAGATTTACTCATCTTGGCGCCGCCCATCATCAGGTGTCCGTGGTGGATCCAGTAGCGAACAAACTGCTTCCCCGTCGCTCCCTCACTTTGGGCAATCTCATTGGGATGATGGACCGCAGTATGTTCGATGCCGCCGGTATGGATATCAACTGTATCGCCCAAATACTTCATCGCCATCGCAGAACACTCGATATGCCAGCCCGGAAACCCATCACCAAATGGTGATTCCCAATGCATCACATGGTCAGAAAACCGACCGACACGCTTAAACCATAAGGCAAAATCCACCGAATGCCTTTTATGCTCGCCGGTCTTGACGTTATGACGAACCGCAATATTTTTCTCTTCCAATTTTTGACCGAATAATGAACCGTATCCTGCAAACTTCGTGACGTCAAAATAGACCGCCTCCGGCGTATCATACGCAATCCCTTTTACCAGAAGTTTTTCAATCAGGGCAATCTGTTCAGGAATATGTTCAGTGGCTTTGCAGACGATCGAGGGACGCAGAACGTTGAGTTTATCCATCGCGTCATAAAAATTTTTTGTGAAAAATTCCGCGACCTCCCACACGGTTTTACCCGTTTTCTTGGCACCTTTTTCAAGTTTATCTTCCCCCTCATCGGCATCGCTCACCAAGTGCCCCACGTCCGTGACGTTTTGGACGTGGATGACTTCGTAGCTAAATCTGGTCAAAACCCGCCGCAAGATATCGTCCCCCACATACTTTCTCCCGTGGCCGATGTGGGCATAGTCGTATACCGTCATGCCGCAGGTATAGAGGCCGACCTTGGGTGGATGGAGCGGCTGGAAGTCCACAAGAGTTTTGGTAAGGGAATTATAAAGCTTGAGCATATCCTTCTGTCATTCTACCGCATTTTCAGAAATCGTGAAGAGTGTCTTCATTTACCGACACGTGCCTGTCAAATAAGACATATATTATATGTAGTACAGTGATGTTCCCGGGGGTTTTTATTTGCAGAAATATTATTTTATTAATCCTGCCTTACGTTTTTGCCGACCTCACTGCCGGCTTTTTTTGCTTTCATACCGTACAGGTCGCCACGGGGTCTTTTGGATTTGACCGCCGGTAATGCCTGGGCGGCTGCTTGCTGCTGCTGCTGCTTTCCCAGTTCCTTTTTTTGCTCCGCTTCTGCTTGAATTTTTTCCCAAACCGTTGGTTCCTTCTGCTTCGGCTTTATACCGGCGATCTCTGCAAGCGCAGCACGGGCATCAGTTGTCGTCGCCGTCTGTTGTTTCTGTTTCTGACCACCGGAGGTGCCCAGACTCTCCAAAGCTTTCCCGGCAATATCTTTGGGAACTTTTACCGTCTCACGCACGATCTGTTTGCCGAGATCACCGAGCTCATCCGTAAATGCACCGATCATGCTTCCAGGGTTTGCCATAATTGCTAAAATCCTAGCTGTGCTTTCGCCTCTTCGCTCATCCTATCCATACTCCAGGGAGGATCAAACGTCAGATCGATATCGATTTTTTTGACGCCCTTAAGCTTCCCCACTTCCTCACGAATGGGTCCGGCGATTAAATCAAAAAGCGGACAACCAATCGTCGTGAGCGTCATGAGGATACGAATCGTCCCGGTTTTGGCATCTATCCCTATCTCATAGATAAGCCCCAAATCCCAGAGCGACACCCCAATCTCCGGATCAGGAATAGTTTTAAGAATTCTCTCTATGTCTTTTTTCTGTACCGTTTTCATTAGTACTCCCTTCTCCCTTCAAGCGCCCGGGTAAGCGTTATTTCATCCGCATACTCGATATCCGCACCCATCGGAAGTCCGTGCGCCAATCTTGTGATTTTTACTTTTGACTTTTGTCCCGCGGAGCTGGATCCCGCTTCGCGGGAACTTTTGACTTGTTTTGTAATGTACATCGCCGTTGCTTCTCCCTCCATGTTTGAGTTCATCGCGAGGATAACTTCGTTGATGGGTTGATGGGTTGATGGGTTGATGCGTTTAATAAGATCTGCAATATAGATTTCATCCGGTCCGATGTTATTTAACGGATCAATTGCCCCATGAAGCACATGATACAAACCGTGATATTTTCCTGTTTTTTCAAAAGATAATACATCGGTAGGCTGCTCGACGACGCATACCATAGTCTGATCCCGTGACGGATCACTACAAACGCTGCAGGGATCCACCTCTGCCACGTTTTTACAAAGCGAACATAAAACCGTGCTCGTTTTCAGTGCACGGAGATTCTCGGCAAACCGTTCAAGATAATCCTCCGGAACGTGGAGAAGGTAAAAAGCAAGTCTGGTTGCAGATTTAGGACCGATACCGGGCAATTTCTCAAAAGACTCAACGAGGCGGGAAAGTGCTTTAGGAAGGAGTGTCATAGTGCATTTGCTAAAAGTGAAGCAACTGAGACGATGGTGAGTTTTTCAAATCTTTTTTCTTTGGGAACTACGATCGTATCTGTTACCACGATCCTGTCGATTGGGCTTGCGGCAAGTTTAACGGATGCATCACCGGCAAGTACTGCGTGGGTTGCAAGAAAAAATATTCGCCTGGCCCCGTGACTTTTTAAAAATTGGCTGGTCTTTATCGCTGTGGCTCCGGTGTTGATAATATCATCAAAGATGACGACGTCTTTGCCCCTCACATCTCTTTTAATCCCCGTCACCGATACGTTACCTGTTACTTTGTCCCGATCTTTTTCCAAATAGACGATAGGAAGCCCAACCGTCTTGGCAAACCTAGCAGATCGAGATTTTCCACCCGTGTCAGGAGAAACGACAATCGTGCCTAAAAGGTTTAACCTTTTGAGGCTAGCTCCCAAAAGCTCGTGAGCGGAAAGTTCCATCACGGGAATCCGGAAAAACGGGACAACATTTTCCGAATGCAGCTCAATGGTCATCACCGCATCAAACCCGGCAACTTCGATGAATTTTGCAACCAGCTGCGCTGATACCGCCTCGCCTTTACGAAACGCTTTGTCTTGCTTGCTGTAGCCCATCCAGGGAATAACGGCCGTGAGGCAGCCGGCTCCTAAGGATTTGGCTGCCTGTCCGATGAGACAAAGCTCGACGAGATGCTGATCGGCCACAGCAGAAAGCGACTGGATGACAAAGACGTGTTTGCCTTTGACATCCTCCAAGATATGTACCCTGCACTCATTGTCGATGAAACGGGTAATTTCTATGAAACCTAATGGAATCTTCAGTATCGAGGAGACAGCAGATGCAAGTGAAGGATTGGACGTGCCGGAGAGGAGAATTGTCGATGTACTCATTTGTTTAATCCTATCAAATCCAGCACCCGTCCGTCCATTGACAACAATAACGCGGCCGCGTTATTGTTGTCAATCTGAAAAATATACCCGGAGTCGCTTTAAACCATCAGCAAGGATAGCATCATCCACGGCAAAAGAAATACGGAAGTGCCCTTCTCCGCCCTGCCCAAAGTACGTCCCGGGTACAACGGCGACTTTGGCCTTTGTCAGAAGGTCTTCGCAGACATCCACGCTCGGCCGGTCAGTGTCATAACGCACAAACGCGTAGTAGGCGCCGGCAACCGTGGGGAGCATAAGACCGGCAGTCTTATTGACTGCATCCATGGTCATCCGGCGGCGCCTCTCGTACGCCGCGTGATTTTGGGTAACGAAATCCTGCGGACCGGAGAGAGCCGCAACGGCGGCTCGTTGGGAAATCTTGGGTACGCAGCCCACCAGGCTGTCATGGACTTTGGCAAATGTTTTGAGCGTATCCTCGCGCGCCACCACATAGCCCACGCGCCAGCCGGTCATGGCATACTCTTTGGAAAACGACCGGACGACGATGAGCCGGTCACTTTGGTTCCAATAATCCAAAAGGCTTGTATGGGGCGTATCGTACGTCAGGTAACTATATGTTTCATCGGCAAGGATCCAAAAACCGTGCGCGTTGGCAAGATCAACCAAAGCACCCAGTTCTTCGCGCGACGCCACAAATCCCGTGGGATTGCTTGGGTTGGTAATGAGAAAAAGTTTCATCCCTCGTTTTGCTTCTCTCTCAATAAGCGTTAGGTCCATCGTCCACGACTCGCCTTGGCAAAGTGGAATCGGCACGATCTCTCCGCGGGCAAGCATGACTTGGGGAAAGTGGTTGCAGTAGTCCGGGGTCACGATCCCCACCCGGTCGCCATTTTCAACAAGAGAAAGGATTGCCGTTGCCGTCCCCTCCATGGCGCCCACGGTGACAAGAATATTTTTTGTATCGTGGTTGAGTTTCTTCGCAATCGCCTCCCGAAGCGCGATCTCTCCCAAAAAATTGGGGTACACGCCGATACCCGGATCATCAAGAGCGGCTTTAGCCGCTTCTATAATATGAGGGGGCGTGGGAAACGACGGAATCCCCTGACCTAAATTGACCGCTCCAAGTTCTCGCGCTCGGATGGAAAGGCGTTTGATGATAGACTCCGGTAAAATATCGGCAAACATAGGATACTATCGTAGTCGATCGAGAGGCGGTCATTCACGCTCTCTACTCAGCTTCTGTCCTTCGGGCCGTCTTCGCGGCAGCTATCTGCCTGTCCAATACAGCTAACCGCTCGTCTCTCTCTTCTTGGGCTAGTTGAGTCATTAAATCGCTTACTTTTCTAATAGTTGCCACCGCTTCCTCACTCAGTTGTCCACTTTGTGCGACTTTGATTCCCATAGCCACAGCAGGACACATACTGGTCACTTCCGACCCGCGATAAAATACTTCTTCTACACCACCGTCTGATGGGGATGAAACGTCAAGCATGTTGCTTATTGGGAAGTATCTGAAGAATTTTTTGTTTCAAATCAGGCAGCTCGTTTTTCACTACATCCCAGACGATGGCGTAATCCACACCGAAGTAGTGATGGATGAGTTTATCGCGCAAGCCAGCGAAGGATTTCCAGTCGACCTTGGGGTGCTGCGATCGAAAATCTTCAGGTATCATCTTCACTGCTTCCCCAATGATTTCTAGACTTCTGGCAAACGCGCGCTGTTTGAGTTCGTCGCGCATGAATTGATCCTCCGAGTAGTTTCGCGTTTCCTCTTCAAGAAACGTGATTTCGTCAAGGATATGGCGAAAATATTCAATCGGCGATTTGAACATAGGTGATATCGCGCTCAATGTACGGTTTGATATACGGCGAAAGACCCTGCGGGGTAACCGCATCGACCGGGTGCCGCAGAAAAGACTCAAGGCACACGGTGCCGCCAAAAAAGTTTCTGTACGTCTTTTTGTCGGGGTCAAAATCCAAAACGAGGTCAATGTCGCTTTTGGCGGTTGCCGAATCCCTTGCGAGAGAGCCGAAAATACCGACTCGTCGCAGACCAAAGTCACGCAGTTCCTGTTTGTGCTGCTCAATTATCGATCGGATGGTTTGAATATCCATAAGTTACAGCTTCAAACTCTTGAGGTACTCGCGGAAGTCGCCGTTTAAATCTTTGTGCTGCAGGGCAAACTCAACGACGGTCTTGAGGTACTCAAGCTTATTGCCGGTGTCGTAGTATTTACCGTTTTTAATCTCACAGGCATAAACGGGGCGTTTTTTGAGAAGTTCGCGTATTGCATCCGGCAGCCATATTTCATCGTCTTTGCCCGGCGCCAAGTGCTCAAGTATTGAAAAAATATCCGGAGTCAGAACGTAGCAACCATGTGCTGCTAAATTACTCGGGGCTTCTTCACGCGTGGGCTTTTCCATCATCCGCTTGATCTGCCAAATATTATCTTCGATATTCGTCGCCTCAACGATGCCATAGCGTGTCACATTTTCCTTGGGGACCCGGACGGCGGAGATGACCGGATCGCCATACTTTTCAAAAACATCAATACACTGCTTCGCCCGCGGGGGGGTGCTGTAGATAAACTCGTCGCCCCAGATAGCCACAAACGGCTCATCACCAATCACTGATTTAGCACAAAGGACCGGTGTGCCGTTGCCGTAGGCGCCTTTTTGCCTTATATATATGAAGTTAGCCAGTGACGACGTGCGTTTGACTTCTTCCAGCAGTTTTTCTTTTTTCTGCATCTCCAGCATTTTGATAAGCTCAAAAGGATAATCAAAGTGATCCTCAATGGCGCGTTTGTGCCAGCCCGTAACGATGACGATATCGGTTATTCCGCTCTCAACCAATTCCTCAACGACATACTGGATGACCGGCTTATCGACTATCGGCAGCATTTCCTTCGGCATCGCCTTGGTTTGAGGAAGAAACCTCGTGCCAAACCCAGCTGCTGGGATTACTGCTTTACGGATTTTGGAAGAGATCTTTGCCATATCGGTGCTTTCCATTGTACGAGGGCTGCATTGTCTTTGTCAATTTGGTAAGATGGGTATAGCCATGAAACAAAGGGTATTTTTTATTATTTTCTTCTTTTTACTCCTATCCCTGCCTATTACCAAACCACAGGCCGCCTGCCAGATTGGTCCAGGGAAACAATTCACGACGCAAGTTACCTTCTATGGCAACAAGGATAACGGCAGCAGTATCGCCGTGGGCAGTGTTACGCGATTTCGTAATCCTGCACAATGCACAACTCCCATTGCAAGCAATACCTATACTATCTCCTGTGATGAAGCCACGGAAACCCTTGCAGCCGACTCTGTATTTCCCCCCCTGTGCGGATCCGGTGTAGAAAGAGGAAAAGCAAATTCTACGTGCTATCAATGCGGCTCTGGTGTAATAAAATGCGACGGCTATAATTTTACACTGGGAGAGTCAAGCAGCATCTTTAACAATCACCAGCGTTGTCCCTTTGATGAAAACAACCCAAACTGGTCCGGCGACGTCTGGTGTGCTACAAAGCCCGACTCATCGATATTCGAGTATAACGGGCTAGATTATAAATATAACGGTGAACTTATCGTCGCGTGCGGATCGAATAACCAGGCCTGCGGTGCATCGGAAGAATGTGTTAATCGCGCCCACCCGGATGTCAACAACCGTGGCAATAGCGGATCAGCTCCTGATACGCAATGTACAACCGTAACCAGAACTACCTCCGTCGCCAATGATACCGATATCAATCTGAATGCCCGCGGTACACCAACGGATGTTACCGGAAGAGAGGCAAAAAATCTTATTGATGTTGGCGGCGATAACGACCGCGCTAGGGGTCCCCAATTGAGTACACTCGTGGGAAATTCAGTGAATACGTCTCCGGATATCAAAGGACTTTACCAGCTCAACTTAAACGACGGGAAAACACCAATCCCTAGAGATGAAAAAAATGGCGGTAATTTTGGAGTAACACAATTAGAATTAGGAACAAACGCAAATGATGTCATCCGTGCTCCCAAAATAGGATACGCTATTGGAGGTGGATATAACTATACGATAGTATATGCTTCGGAAAACAACATAACTCTCAAAGGTACGCTGGAGGACAATGCTGTTTATGGATATACTATCCATTTAACCGGATTAAACGTAAATCCGGAAATTCTCAAACTTTACAATCAAAATGAAAATGCCGGTCGAAATCAACTCGTGGCGATTCCCTGTGGCTATCAGCTAGGCACACCACAAAACTCACGAGTCAAAGTAGCTGTTGCCGACACGGGTACGATAATGGATCCCAGAGTCCGCAAAGACTGGTGGAATACCCCAACGGATGTCTCCTGCGCCAACATTTCGCCGGGACTTGTCACTCCCTTGCCAACGCAAGTCTGCACTGAGGCCGGCGTAACCGAGGCCGGCGTGCCGGATATGACGACCAAAATTAAAATTCCCAACTTGGTTTCATTCGGGCAATCCAGAGCAGTTAAAGATGAGAATGGATCTGTTTTTTCTATATTTTCCGGGATCAAAGAGGAAGTAAACCGATCGATAGGCAAATTATTCGGTTTCAAAGATAATAAAGTAGAGGTACCAAAAGTCTATGAGCGACTCGGACGTCAACTCCATGGAGCTCTTCCATTCCTTAAACCGATGGCTGTCGAAATCCAACCGATCGTCCATGAGCTCACCCATTCCGGCGCATCCACCTATTGTTATGCAAA
>JGI1357J11328_10002564_pt1 | contig 13050 bp, 15 predicted proteins | sample Subgrocontami54m_FD_11328 | JGI IMG/M metagenome (IMG submission 11328)
TTATAAAAACCTAATTCATTCACCAAAAAGCGCTGTGACTAAAAAGCGAGTTGAGCATTAGTGCGCCCGCTAAAGGACGGACCCGTCCTGCGGCGGAAAACGAGCGGTATAAAAAAACTGGGAACCGTGAACACTATTCGAACCAGAATACTCTTAACTAAGCCTAGGATTTATGGGAAGGTGGCTTGAGAATTTCTTTCTAAATTAGCTATCTTATTTATTGATATTTTATTCACCAGTGTTGTCAGGTCTATTTTTTAATCCAAGTCTATGTCTGGAGGCATCTCCCAGTACCATAACATTCCTACAAAATGTTGTTAGTGGGTCATCACCAGTTGGTAAAGGTCCTTTTCCATCATCACTTAAAGCAGCTTGTATTCTAGACGCTGCATTCCGTGCTGCATTTGCTGCTTTAATAGCACCAGCAATATCTTTTGGGTTTATATTTCCACCTACTATTCCTAGGTCAACCATCTTTTTACTCCTTAATCTTTTATTAACATTTCCTAATTCTTTTATAAACTATTTTCACCTAAAAAACAAGACATAAAAGATTAACTTGTTCTAATGAGAATCATAGGATAAACATACTATGATAAAACCAAAACTTCAAAATACTGCAGTTTAAGAAATCAACTGGGGAGGTAGGATTTGAACCCACGAATGTCGGGACCAAAACCCGATGCCTTACCGCTTGGCGACTCCCCATTTTTATCCGCTGCCAAACTTTGCCAAGCAAAGATTTGTCAGCTTTGCATAGAACGCTCGATTTGCCAAATAAATTGGGCAAACCTCGCTTTATTAAACTCCCATTTCATATAGCTTTTGATTTTATTAACTAACTTCATTATCAGGATTCAATTACATACAGTAAATAAATTATAATACGATTATAGATAGTTATGAAAGAACTTACTTTCTTAAATAACAAAACTAAAAAAGAACTCTACAAATATACTTTTGCTGTACTTACTGCTGTTATTACATGGCTTTTGCAAATATCCATGATGAGTAATATTCAGTTTTTTGAGGTATCACCAAACCTATTATTACTAGCTTGTACATTTATAGGCTTAATTTTCGGTCCTGTAAGCGGGTTTATCACAGGTTTAATTATTTCATTCCTTTCGGCAGGAGTTACATACAATCACATTTTCTATCTTTCATACCCTCTGGTTGGCCTTCTTTCTGCCTTTATTTTAAAAAATATTTTTTCTTCTAAGCTTTTGTCTTATTTAATCCTTTGCTTTATTCTTAGTTTTCCCTGTGAATTATTAAATTATTTCCAGTATAGTTCCCCGGAAATTAAAATTGGCTTTGGTAAAATTACATCCATTTTATTTATCTCTTCATTACAAAATGTGATTTCAGGGCTCTTATTTTATTTTTTTATGACATTTATATCAAAGAAGCTTAAACTTAAGTAGATATTTTTTCTGTTTTAAGCAAGAATAATTACTGAAAGAATTAAAATCATGAAATACCAATCACCACCTGGAACCCAAGATATTTTGCCAAAGGATTCTCAAAAATGGCAAAAAATAATTGATGTCTCAAGAGAAGTTCTTGAATTCTTTTCCTATAAGGAAATAATTATTCCAGCATTTGAACACACTGAACTTTTTCAAAGAAGTGTTGGTGAAAGCACTGACATAGTAAATAAAGAAATGTATACATTTCTAGATCGAAGTGAGCGTTCATTGACACTGCGTCCAGAAGCCACAGCAGGAATTGTAAGAGCATTTATTGAAAATAGTTTACATAGAGAACCAAAGCCTGTAAAACTCTGGACCTATGGACCAATGTTTAGGTATGAAAGAGCCCAGACTGGTCGCTATAGACAGTTTCACCAGATAGATGCTGAAGTTTTAAGCGATAGTTCAATTTCTTGCGAGATTGAATCAATACTTTTATTGTTGATATTGCTGAATCAACTAAAGGTTGAATATAAAATTGAAATTAATTCGTTAGGTGATGAAGAATCAAAGAGAAAATATAAAAAATATTTTAAGGAACATACAGAACATTTTCTTGGGTCGCTTTGTGAAGACTGTAAAAGAAGACATGAACAAAATCCTCTCAGAATGCTTGACTGTAAAGTGAAAGAAGATCAGGAGATATATGCAAATGCAAAAAAACCATTAGATTACTTGTCAGATGAATCTAGTAAAAGATGGGAAGAAATTAAATATATATTTGGATTGAATAATGAAGGATATAAGGGTACTACTATGGTTAATAGTAATTTAGTACGAGGTCTGGACTACTATAATGACTTTGTCTTTGAAGTTAAATCTACAAATGAAATATTAAAAGGACAATCAACAATTTGTGCTGGAGGAAGATATGACAATCTTGTTGAATCACTTGGGGGACCTAAAACCCCTGGATTTGGATGGGCAATTGGAATTGAGAGACTGATGATGGTTTTAAATACTGAAAAGAAGAAAAATATAAAGTTAATGTTTCTAACTAACCAGCCTTATCTCGTTTACCAAATTCAGTTATTGTATGCAAAAAGTAGGCAGCAAGGTTTTAAGATGGATATAGAATTGAACCATAATACTGCAAATATTGGAAAGCAAATTGAAGTTGCTTTAAAGAAAGAGGCAGATTTTGTGATTTTTTATTTAGACGAGGAGGCAATAAGTCGCAAATTTAAAATTAAAGATTTAAAAGAAAAGAAAGAATATTTTTGTTCTGATAATTCAGATGAATTATTGAAATTCTTAGAGGATAAAAAATCAAATGTCCACACAAATCCCTGATATAAAAGAAAAAACCGGTGCAGCTTTAACCTACCTGACACTTGGTTTGTGGGGATTATTGTGGTTATTACTTTCAAAAGTGCCTGCATATTCACAAAAAGACTTTGTCAGATTTCATTGCTACCAGTCTATTTTAATAGGATTGCTATTTATGTTTATTCCATCAGGCATTTCAATCCTTTTTACATTAATCAGTCAGATTATTGGAATTATTCCGGGGGGTTCAATAATTGTTCAAGGGATACATCTTATTCACTCAATATTTCAGCAGCTTTTTAGTTATTTTGGAATTGCTCTTATTGTTTATTGTTCTGTAATGGGACTTATTGGAAAATATACAAACATTCCGTGGATTTCACAGATAGTAAACAGGATGCTCAGATAATAGCCAATTCTTTATCTTTAAACTGTTCTTTTAGCTTTGAATTATATTCATCCACAGTTCTATTCACATGCATTGAACAGAACTTTGGTCCGCACATTGAGCAAAACTCTGCTGATTTAAAATATTCATGAGGCAACGTTTCATCATGATATTCACGTGCCTTATCCGGATCCAGTGCAAGCTCAAACTGTTTTTTCCAGTCAAAATTATAACGAGCCCTTGATAATTCATTATCTCTGTCAGTTACTCCTGGTCTGTGTCTGGCAATATCTGCTGCATGTGCAGCAATTTTATATGCAATTATTCCTGCTCTGACATCTTCTGGTTCAGGGAGTCCAAGATGTTCTTTAGGAGTTACATAACATAGCATTGCTGCCCCTGACCAGCCAGCCAAAGCTGCACCAATAGCAGATGTAATATGATCATAGCCAGGTGCAATATCAGTTACCAGTGGACCCAAAACATAAAAAGGTGCTCCATAGCATTCTTCGATCTGCATTTTTACATTCATGTCAATCTGATCCATTGGAACATGTCCAGGTCCTTCTATCATTACCTGAACATCCTCTTCCCATGCTTTTAATGTAAGCTCACCTAACGTTTTAAGTTCTGCAAACTGTGCTTTATCACTTGCATCATGAGTACAACCAGGTCTTAGACCATCACCCAATGATATCGTGACATCATATTTTTTACATATTTCAAGTATTCTGTCATAGTGTGTATATAAAGGATTTTGTTTCCCTTTCTTTATCATCCATTCAGCCATAATAGAACCACCACGGCTTACAATGCCTGTAATTCTTCCTGATACAAGAGGAATATATTCCTGAAGCACGCCACAATGAAGAGTCATATAATCTACACCTTGTTTTGCCTGTAGTTCTATTACATCAAGGATGTCATCTATAGATAAGTCGCTTACATCTTTTACTTTTTGAACAACCTGATAAATAGGCACTGTTCCAATGGGTATTGGGCTTTTTTTAATAATTTCTGTTCTAATTTCATCCAGATTGCCGCCTGTTGAAAGATCCATTGCTGTATCAGCACCATATTTAATACACATTTCAAGTTTTTTTAATTCACCTTCGAGATTCGAAGTAACAGCAGAGTTTCCAATGTTTGCATTGATTTTACATTTGGAATTAATTCCAATACACATTGGTTCAAGACTAATATGATTTATATTTGCAGGAATAATCATTCTGCCTTTTGCAATTTCATACCTAATGAATTCAGGCTCAAGCTTTTCAAGCTTTCCAACATATTCCATTTCTTCTGTAATAATGCCTTTTCTTGCATAATGCATTTGTGATTTATTTAAATCATTTTTTCTTTTTTCAAGCCATTTTGAACGCATTTTATTTTCTCCTATTTCCCTACAACTCCACCGATTGGGCTGGAAGCACTTGCATATTCTTTTACAGGTATTCTCCCTGCAATATATGCTTTTCTACCTGCCTCTACACCAAGCTTAAATGCCTCTGCCATTTGTAAAGGATCACCAGCGCATGCAATTGCAGTATTAATCAGAACTGCATCAGCACCCATCTCCATAACCTGACTTGCCTCAGATGGAACGCCTATACCTGCATCCACAACCACAGGAATACTTGATTGTTTAATAATTAGTTCAATATTTGCAGAACACTTTATCCCCTGTCCTGTACCTATTGGTGAACCAAGCGGCATAACAGTAGCACAACCAATCTCTTCAAGTCTCTTTGCAAGAACAGGATCTGCATTAATATAAGGAAGTACTATAAAGCCTTCATTCACTAGTTCTCTTGCTGCTTCAAGTGTACTAATAGGATCAGGCAAAAGATATTTAGGATCAGGAATTACTTCAAGTTTTACCCAGTTATTAATTCCCATTGCTTTACCAAGTCTTGCCACTCTTACAGCCTCTTCTTTTGTCTGGCAGCCAGCTGTATTTGGAAGTATCCAGTATTTTTTTGTATCAATTTCGTTTAAAAGTCCTGTATGTCCCGGAGCATTTAAATCAATTCTTCTTACAGCAACAGTTACAATTTCAGCACCGGATTTTGCATGTGCTTCTTTCATTGCATTAAAATTAGAAAACTTCCCTGTACCAACCATTAGCCTGGAAGTAAAAGTTTTTCCACCAATTATCAACTCATCTTTTTTTAAATTTGGTTCTAATACTGCTTTCATGATTTCCTCCGCCAGCATTACCTGGATCAGGTTCAGGGATTAGTCGTTTGACTTCTCAGCTCTTTTATATAGCACTCCGCGATTTCAAGAAATCGCTTCGCTTTTTGTGGCTTTGTTTAACGTCGTTCAGATTTTCGCCTGGGGAAAATCTTCACTTGAATTAATCAATAAGTAGTATATAAAATCGCACTCCAAAGGCCTATACTAACACAAAAAAGTTACTCTTTTAAAGAAGTATTAAAAGCTAGGATTGAAGCCTAAACTACACACATGCTACCCCCACATTTTTCGATATTTTAACGAGATCTTAAAGGTTTTAATAAAGAATATTGCAATTAAAGAAGGATTAAACAAATCTGAAATGTTTGTACTAAACTTTAGAGTAAATCCAAGATCTGTTTCTTACATGCCTCAAATTAGATCTTTTGGCATGTACAATTATTCTCCTTATCAGAATTATTTTTATAACTATTCTTATTCCCAGCCAAGGTCATATGGCTGGAACGGAGGAGGCAACAACAGCTATAACTATTATTGGAATTATAATTATTCTCCTGCTAGAAACAGCTACCCTTATTACTACAATTATTCCTGGCAGAATTCCCCGGGTAATTCTTACTACAACTACAGGTATAACTATCCAGGAGGAAATAACTGGGGCTGGAATAATTATTATGGAAACAATGGATCGAACTACGGTAACTACGGATACGGTTTAAATCAGTTAGCAGGCATAATGGATGGTATAAATACAGGACTACCATACTACAATACCGGAGGCTATTCACAAATTGACTCTATGGTAAATATAATGCTAAACCCAAGCATGTTTGCATCACCCTACATGAGGTTCAATGGTGGCCCTGGCATAGCAGCTTCAAATATTTTTCAAAGAAGAGGCAGATTTGCAGGCGGTGGTGGTATATTCCCGGCATTTCTAGGCTCTGGATAATAGTTTAAGTCTGGTTATGGAGGAGGAAGAAAACCTTCTCCATTATTTTCCTGGTAAGATACTTCTTCCTGTTTTGGAACAATTATATTTATTGGCTGGCCAGGAACAGGTACAAAAGATGGTGCTGTTGCTGTCTGAGCTGGTGCAGTAAGTTGCGGTGGCTGGTTCATAACAGGTGCATTTGGACCAGTAATGTATAAGCCACGGCTCAATGCAGTCTGATTAGCTTTGTTTACAAGGATGTCTGCTTTAGTTTGAAGTTTCTCTGCTTTTGCCCTGAGTTCTGCAGCTCGCAGACTTAATTTCGTTGCTTTTTTCATTGACTCAATAGCATCTTCCTGAGCCTTTATTGTTTTGTAGTTTCCTTTTGCATGAAGTAATTTTTCCTGAGCATCTACCATTGGATCACCTGATCCCTGCGGCGAATCATTTTCAGCATTTACAGGAAATGCGATAAAAACCAAAAGGAAAATTAATGCTAAATAATTCATTTTGATAGTCCTTTAAATTATTTTACACCTCTTTACTCTTAATACAGCTAACGAAATTCTGAAAATGTTCCCAAGCTTTACCCGATTGTATATGTAGTAACGCATGCTTATAACCATCTTTCATATTTTTAACCTTAGAGCTAATAAATAAGGCGGCTCCAGCATTAAGGGCTACTATATCCATCCTGGAGTATTTTAACTTTTTCCCATTTATTTTTCCTTTTAAAATCTCTTCAAATAATATCTTATTTTCATCACTATTTTTAACCATTAGTTCAGTCACATTCACCTGACTCATCCCTATATCATCAGGGAAGAACTTTTCTTCCTTAATACCTTCTTCTGAAACTTCCCATATATAATTTTCTCCACAAAAACTTAATTCATCCATATGCTTATCCTCACTAACATTACCGCATACGACAAAAGATTTTTTAGTACCGAGAAGTTTTAATGTTTCAGCTATTAATTTCCCCCATCTGGGTGATGAAACACCTAAAAGATGATAATTGGTTTTATATGGATTTGTCAGCGGACCAAGTAAATTTACAAAGCCTGGAATGCCAAGCTGTTTGCAAATAATTTTTACATCTCCAAACACTTCCCTTAAAATTCTGGAAGTAACAAACATAAGATGGTTACATTTAAAACAGTTTTCAAGAAGCTGTGGGGAAAAATCAGTGGTAATTCCAAAACTATTAAGTACATCTACACTTCCCTGAATGCTTGTAGTGGATCGTCCCGAGTGCTTTATAATTTTTAAACCACAGGATGAAGCAACAATCGCAGAAACAGTCGATATATTAAATGTGTTAAGTTTATCTCCACCGGTACCACACATATCAATTGCATCTTCAGCCAAAATATGTTGATTTTGCCTATTATTTATTAATGAAGCCAGGTAAAACAATTCCATAGGAGTTTCACCTTTCTTATTCCATAAAACAACAAATTCTTTTATATCGTTATGATTTGTTTCTTTTCTTTCAAAAGAGTTAAAGATCTGATAAATATCTTCTTTATCAAGCTCCTTGCTATTCTTTAATTTACTTATAACAGAATTCAGAGACATGAGAAAAACCAAAACAATTTATTTTGCATCCTCAAATAAGGATAAACTAAAAGAAATAAAAAGTATATGGCCCTTGAAGAATATCCATATTAAAGGAGCACCAAAAAATTTCACAGTAAAAGAAAACGGTAAAAGCTTTATAGAGAATGCATACAAAAAAGCATCTGCACTGTCACAAAAACTAAAATGCATTTCATTCTCGGATGATTCAGGAATAGAAATATTTACACTTGGGATGAAACCTGGTATCAGATCCTCACGTTTTTTCCGGGGAGGAAAAGGAATGCTTGAAATTGTTAGAAAGGTAAGGAAGAAAAAAAATAAAAAGTGTTGCTTTACCTGTGCCATAGTAGCCACAAATCCAAAAGGAGAACTAATTTTTAAGACACAAAAATCCTGGCATGGAAAAGTTGCTGAAAATCCTGTAGGAAATAATGGTTTTGGTTACGATCCGATATTTATAATCCCAGGGATAAATAAAACTTCTGCTCAGATTAGTTCAAAACTAAAAAATAAAATCAGTCATAGGGCTATGGCATTAAAAGAATTTATAAAATGGCTAAAAAAAGCTAGGACCGATGTGTCTTGGTCTCATCATCTTTTTCATTAGGACATATAGCATAGATTTTAAACTGAATATCAACAACATCCACACCTTTTTCCTCTGCAATTCTGTAACCTACCTGATTAATAAGATCATCTTCAAACTCCATAGTTTTATTACAATTCAGGCAGATTATGTGGTGATGGGGTCTTTTATCTTTATTTAATTCATAGTGTTTGTGGCCTTCAGCAAAGTCAAGTTCTCTTAAATACCCAAACTGGGACAGAATCTTTAAAGTACGATATGTTGTTGCAAGGCTTATATTCTCATTTTTCTTCTCAAGGACTTTAAAAAGATCTTCTGCTGAAAGATGGTTACCATCCTGAAGATCCATAAATATCTGAAGGATCTTTTCTCTTTGTGGTGTAACACGAAGCCCCTTACTTCTAAGGTTCTGAAAAACATTTTCTACGGTTGTATCTTTTGACATTTAGAGTACATTATACGACCCGAATACTCATATTACTGATTCATTCATCGTTAAAGCCCTAGTAAAGCTAGGTTTAAAGGTTAAATTCCTATCATTTTAGAATGAGATTGCTCAAGGTTAACAAATTCTTGTTTATAGAATAAAATTAATATGCTTCTTTTCTAAGTGAATCAGGGAAAAATCTCAAATGGTAAAAATTCAAACAGAAGGTACTCCAAATCCAAATGCTTTAAAATTTGTTCTTGACAAGGAGCTTGTCAGCAAAGGAACATTTAATTTTACAGGTAAAGAAACCTGTGCTAACTCACCACTTGCATCAAGATTATTCAATATCAGCTCTATAAAAGAAATACTCATAGCAAAGAACTTTATCACAGTATCTAAGGATCCTTATACTGACTGGAATGAATTATATGACAAAGTTATAGAAACAATAAACAAACATTTTGATTCAGGCGAAGTAGCTATTTCAAAGATTGAAGAGTCAGATGTTAAACTTGAAAACAATTCTGAAAACAATATAGAACAAAAAATCAAGGACATATTAGATAGTCAGGTAAGACCAGCAGTTGCAAGTGATGGCGGTGACATAATATTTGACAGCTATCAAGATGGAATTCTAAGGCTTCACTTACAGGGTGCCTGCAGCAGTTGTCCAAGTTCAATAATGACTTTAAAGTCTGGCATTGAAGCAATGCTAAAAAGACAAATCCCGGAATTAAAAGAAGTAATCTCAGTTTAATTTGTCATCAAGTTTACGTAAGCACCATAAACCGGTGCTAAATCATTCAGTAAAGAAGGAAGGATTTCAATTTCATCACCAATCTCTTCCTTGGCAATATCAATTGCTTCTTCTGCAACAACCTCAAAATTCTGAACCAGCCCTCCATTTAATACAATAAGATCAGGACCAAACAAATAAAAAAGATTAATAAGCCAGGAAGCAAGCTGAAGCTGTGATTTTGAAATTACATCAATTGCTTTAACATTACCATTTTTATATTCATCAAAAAGTGTTTCAACAGACTGAAATCCTGAAATTTCACCAAGCATTCCACCCGAAATAAGATCAACAGCCGGAAACAGTTCATCATCATACGGATAAAGAAGCTTCTGTAGCCTTAGCCCGGGACTTTTTGAAGGTTTAAAAGGTTGCCCATTTTGATCAATATATGCAGCACCTATACCAGTGCCAAGATTTAAATAAAGCATTGATTTACCTTTACATCCTCTGGAATAGTATTCTCCAAGAGCACCACATATTACATCTGTTTCAAAAATATATTTTTTAATTCCAATAGAACTTACAAGATTTTTAATAAATGGATAGTCAATCCAGCTTTTTAAAAAATAACTTTCATTTAAAACTCCTTCTGAATTCCATTTACCAGGAAGAGATAATGTAAGACAATCTGTATTTTTGCAGGTTAAATATATTTCATTTATTTTCTTTATTTCATCAACAGGATTTGAAAATGTTGAAAAGGATGTCTTATTAAGAACCTTAATATCACTGTTTACCTTACCCACTAAGGCAGCTGTGGTTTTTGTACCACCAATATCAACTACAAATGCTTCAGTCATGCTAATTACTGTCCTTTATATTATATTTTAACCCATCAGTAACTAATGTAACAGTACCACTCATGCTTAAATAATATTTTTCCCAGGGCTGTTTATTAATCCATTTAATATTTTCAATAGATCTTTTTGACAGTTTCTTATAATCATTTATTATTAAAATCTCAGGAGTAGATTTAATAACAGTTCTTAAAGCAGGATCTTTTTTCATTAAAATAGGCAGCCTTATACAAGTATCAGAAGATGTTATTGGTTCCTTATAGTTCTTAATTATACGCATGGAAAACTTTTTGTATTTAAGACTGATCATTGTTTCATCAGACTCAAAATAATTAGTATTTAAAGAACAACTCTTGTTTTTTAGAATACAAGTGGTAAAAGCTGGTGATATATTATTTATTTTAAAAAACTGTTTTACAAAATTAATATTTTTAGCACTTTCCAATGATAAAAACACTACAGGTTTTGAGTCTGGCAGAAGAATAAGAATTAATTCATGATTATATCTGGGAATAAAAAATATCTTCAGATCTTTATTAAGATTAAAAGATCCTGAAAATACTATTATTAAAAAAATATTTAAACAAATAAGAAAAGTAATCTTTTTGTTAAATTTGCAAAAAAACAAAATATATAGAATTGAAATTGTCAGAATATAAATCCAAAGGAGAATCCAAAAATTAATAGCAGGAAGATAAAACACCTTTAAAGGAAATTTATAAAGCCAGTCAACCCAGAAAAGAAATAGATCAGAAGCACACTGAATCATAAAACAAATTATTTTACTTAAAATATCACAGTGAATCACTGTATCTAAAAAAACTGATGTAATGCCAACAATTAAAAGAAATCCAGCTAGCGGAACTGCAACAATATTTGCAGGAACTGCCAAAAGCTGAATATTATGAAAATAAAAAACAACCAGGGGTATAATTACGATTTGTATTATTGCTGACTGAAAAACCAGATCAATAAAGTAAAAACAGAATTTATTTTTTAAGCCTGAAAGAAGATCTCTTATTTTACTTCCATAGAATACTAATGCAAGAAATGCAACAATTGATAACTGTAACCCTACGTCAAGTACCTGAAAAGGGCTAAATACAAAAAACATAAGAAAAATAGCAGATGTTACAGACAGGATTTTTATTTTCTTATTAAAAAGATTACCCAAAAAAAGAAAAATTAAAAAGATGGCTGCTCTAATGACAGAAGAAGAAAAATCTGCAAGCATAGTATAAAACAAAATGAAAACAACAGAAATTAAAGTCAAATATATCTTTGGCATTCTGAGAATATTAAACAGGTAAAAAACTGCCCCTGCAAGAATAGCCACATTAAAGCCTGAAGCACTTGTAATATGGTTCAAACCTAAATCCTGGATTTTATTTTTCAATTCATCTTTTAATTTACTTGCTTTAGAACCAAATACAATACCTCTCATGAGTATTTGATTTTCCGGAGATAAATATTTAAATGATGAATTAATTATATAATTCCGGATTTTATAGATATAGCGGTTAAAAATTCCACCGGGAGGTTCATCAAGAAAAACATGAGAACCTTTATCAGCTTTTATAATATAAAACACTTCCTTTGAATATAAATATTTTTTCTCACTGAATAGCCCTGGTAAAACTGCATCTTTTGGTTTAACAAGTACACCACTAATCTGGATTAAATCACCAGGCATGGAAATCTCATAATAAGGGGCTTTTACAAGCAGCACTGGAGATTTATAAAATTTAAACTTATGACCAATTACTCTCTCTAATTTCAAATAATATCTTTTTTCATACAAACTATTGGTTTCTATATCACTTATAACTTCACCAAGAAAAATATTTTTCTTTCCTATAAAAGCATTCAAATCTGAAATAAAACAGCTGGAATATAAGACACAATATATATATCCTGCCAAAGAACCAATTAAAATCATTAACAGAAATTTTTTCTTGGACAACATATAAACCAAAATCAGTAAAAATACAGTTACAAGAAAATAACTAATGCTTATCTGTCTGAAATAAAAAACCAGTGCTGATAAAACACCAACACATATAAGAAAAATAGGCTCACCCTGCATTATTTTTCTTATTACTTAACAGAACAATGTTGTTTAAATACGAAACCTTCTTTTTTCATTCTTTGGAATGCTTCTTCTATTCGTTTCTTATCCACCGTAAGTGCAATACGAAAGTATCCTTCGCCATATTCACCATAACCAACGCCAGGAGGAACTACAATTCCACACTTATCAAGCATGCCGGAAGCAAAATCAGTTGATGTTTTAAAAGAAGGGGGAATAGGTAACCATAAATAAAATGTTCCTTTTATTGGCTCTTTAATCTCCCATCCTAATTCTATTAATCCTTTTACTGCAACATCTCTTCTTTCACAGTAAATAGAATTATTTTTTTTAATAACTTCTTTAGGAGTATTAAATGCAGCAAGAGCTGCTCTTTGAATAGCTTTAAACACTCCACTGTCAATATTTGTTTTAACAGTGCTAAGTGCCTTAACAACTTTCTCATTCCCTACTGCAAAACCAACCCGCCAGCCTGTCATATTATATGTTTTACTCAGACT
>JGI1357J11328_10002580_pt1 | contig 13003 bp, 13 predicted proteins | sample Subgrocontami54m_FD_11328 | JGI IMG/M metagenome (IMG submission 11328)
ATTGAATCTTGAGATCGAATCGCATTCCAATTGTTATGCTTATACGTTGAATCATTTGGGATCGTGATGCGTTCGTTCAAAGTGCGCACCACATGTGGTGATCCGATGACCAAATTCCTGCTCTGGCTTGATATCACCGTATCGATATTATCAAGCAGCAGTTTTCCCCCTGCATCTGAACCATGGATTTGATTTGAGAAGGTAATAGGTATGCCAGGTGTGAACGTCGCTGTTACTGAGAAAGTGAGAGTGTCGGCGTTGATCGTATCCAGAACTACCGGGACAATGGTGATGCTGTCAACTCCCAAGGTCGAAACAGATATTGATCCTGTATCTTGCGGCGAATTCAATGGAAGAATTTCATAGATTTTCGAGGAATCAATGGTGTGCATCCCAATGACAAATACCGCCCAGTTATGATTATTTTGTCCATCAAAAAAAATCTTCAATGTGCCTACACCTGTTATAACATTCCAGACCCTGCAACCACCGGGCCCGGATGGTTTGGCCGAAGAACTTGAATTGTTCTGCGTGAATGAACCGATGAACGATGTATCATGCACCGTGTGATATTTATACGCTTGGAAAAAATGATATGCATCTGCCCTTTCCAAACCTGTAAAGTTACGCCATATAGCATAATTGCGAAGTGCTTCAGTTAATGATTTTGAATAGGGCGGTTGTGAAAGGATATAGTTTATGTCGGTGAGAGGGTAAGTTCCCCCAGTAACTGCCATTCTTGTCCAGATATTTCGCATGATCGAAAGATCATTCAGCCATTCCTTCAAGAATTCAAAAAAAAGTGAAGAGATGGTATTATAAAACGTAACGTCTGTTATCTTTTGGTTAGAGAAGTCAAGTTGGAAGTTCTCCCAATCTCTGGAATATTGTATGGCGCTTGGAAAAACATATTGAGGGATCCAAGCGGCTGTCCCTTCCCAAATCCATGGTCGCTGATGAGTTGTATAGCTCCATTGACAAGCATGATTAAATTCGTGTGCGACAATATATTGTATCTCGTGATCATTGTTTAAGCTATTTTTAATCAATATGTAACTGCTTGCACCATCCCGTGGTGTTACTCCGCCAATATTTCCATTCAAATGCTGAATATAGATATCATATCTTCCGTCTTCGCTGTTTCCTCCACCATCAGACAGCGGTTGTAGCCAGCCCTGATTCGTGCATTCATAGGTCCAGCTTGATTCTGCATCGTCGGCAACCGTTTGTGCGTATGATCGAGAACAAGAATCGATACTACCGGCTGCACTTGTAAAATGTATCCAAAACCGAGGTCTTGATATAGAATCTGGAAGATCAAATCGCCTGGGATACAAAGCCAGAGTCGTATCAACCCCTGGAGTACCACATGTGATTGAAGACGTCTCTTGAGAAAAGCTGAAATTTATTAGTCCAAAAAATAAAAAAATGAATGAGATTACGATCTTTTTCATGACTGTTCTCCTTTATTTGTTGGAAAAAACAGCCGATCTCCTTGGCCCTTCGCCAAGAAGTTAACCGATTTCCGGCATGTTTTGTTTTGCCGCTCGTGTTGGTTCGAACCCTGCGATGGATTTTTTTAAGGAATACGAGTTACCGTTGCGTTCATCGCCTTCCTCTGAAGACAAGTCCTTTACTATTGATAGGATCATAGATTTCCCCAACAGCAACAGTGAAATCTCCTTTCTGATCAACTGAGTAGAGATGTTGATCCTGTTGGCTAAATTCTGAAAAGTATCGCCACGTGATTCCGTTATAGTGTGCGATCATATCATAATAACCTGCAATCAAAAGATCGTTAGAGCCGTTCCCTCGGAGGCGGTTAGGAAATCCAGGAAAGTACGTGGAGGTAAATGATGACCGTTGACCTTCTCCATGAGTCGTCCCGAGTGCGAAATACACCCCGGCTGATGAGGCTTCGATAATTCTTCCCTTGGCTGGTGTATAAACACTTGAATATGCCCCGGAGAGTGAGTCGCTATGTATTTCAAACTCGTGGGCAGTTCCATCGTATACAATCTTCCAACCAGATCCGTCATTCCTTAAAAGGTAAGTCCCGTATCTTGATTGGTAGTATCCGCACGCCCACACCACGCTCCCATCCGGGCTGCCCCACACATCAAGCAAGTCAACATCTGTCCCGCTGTCCATCCTCTCCCAGGATGTCCCGTCGAAGTGCATGATGGCTCCATTGGTGCCAACCATATATACATTGCTGCTCGATGTGCCCCAAATTTTTGTCACATAGCCATTAAAGAGCCCAGTGACGTTGTACCCTTGCCATGTTGTGCCATCAAAGTGGTATGGCGCGGAGGTTCCTGCCCACACATCGGTGGCTGAGAAAGCAAACACAGCGTTGATCGTTACAGAAGCCCCTACCGAATACGTCCACCTTCTTCCATCCCACCTCGCAACATTATAGAGGTTTGGATCCCAATTACCACTGGAATCTTTGACGTGAATTTCGCCAACGGCCCACACGCATGTATCGTTAACAATGAAGACATCACGAAGGGAACTGGAAGCACCATCTCCAAGGGTATCGATCTGCCATGTAAAGTTATGGCTGGTTGTGTCCATGGTCCGGAGCATCATCACACGTGTTGAATCAACACGCAGACCGCCTTGCAGTCGGTACGCTCTGTAGGAATGCGTGGACACAGGAGTAAGTCCGCTGTCGATGATTGTCGTGTCGACACCCACGATGTTTTTCAGCAGAATGGCGCCACTGTCGCGATAGAGCCCGATGGTCCCTGCACTACTTGAATCGTCGGTGTACACGCGAAACCAGACCTCTGTGGGATCGACAATGAGAGTGTCGAGAAAAATATGCTGTGCGTATGGAGGCGGGCACGTGAGGCACGGCTCGTCCTTCCTGCAGGAAAGCGAATTCGCCAAAAGGAGTATCTGAAATAGTATGCAGGTTTGCAGTTTCATCGATAACTAAAGGTACGGAATAATCGGCTCATTTTATTTTGAAGCGACCCGTCGAGGCACCCTCCACAGCGAACGTCACACGAGTAGCTCTGGGAGTTTGCCCCTAAAAGGTCTTATTCGGAAAGAATAACTTCATCTTGAAACGCGAGTTTGGATGTCTCGCCACGAACATGCCCAGGAAATGTAACACGCAGCTTTGACAAAGTCAGCAGTTCAGGAAACTCCCGATCGGTCTCGCCGCGCAATCGACCGATGCCGTCGAAGAGCAGGATGAATCCCGGAAGCGCGTGGTTCATCATCTCCATCCCATCCGGTCTTTGAGCGAAGTGATATGCGCGACGTGATGCCGGCCGTGCCATGCGTAGAGCTGAAGGAGCATGTGGAGCTTCATCATTCCGTATTCAGGGTGGATGAACTGCCGCTCGAAATCGTTCGGCCGCATCGATTTCAACAGCATGACCCATCGTGTATGCAGCGATTCGAGCAGGAGGAGCGACGCCTCGACCGGTGCGTTGAGCGCGTCGTGAAGCTCTGCCCAGAGTTCCTCGCGATACGGCTTGATCGTCGGCTGGTCCTCGGTCAATGCGAGCTTGAACCGGATGTAGGCGTTCATGTGGCTGTCCGGGAGATGGTGAATCACTTGCTTCACCGACCATCCTCCGGGGCGGTACGGCGTGTTCAACTTGTCGTCGGACAATCCGGCAACTGCGCGGCGAAGATTTGCCGGCGCATCGGCAATCTCCCGGATACGCTGGTCGCGCCCGGTTTCGTCGATGACTTCCTGGCGCTGAAATTTGCCGACCGGAAATTGAAGATCTGTCATGCTGGCTTCCTCATGTTGTTCGAAACGGATGTATGAGATAATGTATCAAGAGATCGGTCAACAGTCAATGACCGTTGATAGTTGGTAGTGTCCTTATTTCCTCTCAGGGCAGCAAGTTATTGTACCTCTCGTCCAGAGAGCCGCTGTCGTGCATATTGCAGAAAATAATTCAGGATCACGCCATTCGGTTCTTCAATCAGCTTCCGCTTGAGCTCCTGCTGAAATCGCATCGGATCACCCCTGATGAGTGAATCAAAATCTTCATGACGGGCCGAATAAAGATACGGATCGGCGATCCGATATTCTTTTTGCCGGATGATCGGATCGAATTTTTCCATGTTCCGGAGATACAGGAACGCATGATCATCCCAATAGACGAGTTTCCATTGCTCTTTGTGCGTGGAACAATACGGGATGATCGTCTCCGACATGACCGAGGGGTTCACATGGAGATTGGAAAGCTGAAGCAAGACATAATCGATGCCGCGGGCCGCAAGCTTCGCTTCGAACCCGGGCAACCCGGCCATGATGGAGTCATATTCGCTGGCGATCGCATCATCGAAATCACGGCTGTCGATGAAGTTCTTCTCCCCGGGCACTTCCCAGATAAGCCATCCGCCGATGTCGAAATGGTTCAACGGCCGTCCGGAAATCCGGTTTGATTTTATGAACGACATCAGTCCTGAAGAGAAATAACCCTCGTCATTGCCGAACCCGAAATGATTGCGGTAGCGAAGCAGATCATAGAGCGACCCGCCGGGTATGGCGACGATGAGCAAAACGCACACGCCCAGCGAACATACGGTCGCCGCAAGCCCGGCGATCTGTCGCTTCACCTCTCCGCTGTACCTGTCGATAAAATACCAGAGGCTCACCGACGTGCCGAGAAGAGTGACGACTGCAAAGTCGGTTTGGAAGCGAACCGCCCGAAGCGAGTAAAGTCCGAACGCCATGTAAAGCATCGCCGGCAGCGGATCCCTCGTTCTCAGCGAATAGAAGATATTGATCGCAGAGATCACAAGCGCGGCCTTATAAAGCAGGAAGATTCTCGAATCGAGGTTGGCGGCAAACGGCGATTGCCATTCAACGATCGTCGACATGAGCCTGAGATTCGTGTGCGTCGTTATATGAGAGAATGTCATGAAACCATGAGGATTAACCAGTATCGCACCACACGACAGGAGAAAGATTATGGCGAAGCCGAAGAGTTTTTTTCGATCCAACGGCGCCGGCACGAAATGCTCTCCTCCCGGACGTGCCGGAGGAAGGATTGTCCGCGCAATTTCGACCACCAGCAAAACGCCGAGGAGGAAGATCCCTGCCAAAACACCGGGATGCATGTTCGCCCAGACGATAAACAGAATCGGCAGAAGATAAAGGCGGCGAAAGCGTGACGGTGAAAAATACCGGACGCTCACATACAGAAAGAGCACGAGAGCGAATCCCATAATGGTGATGAGATGAGGACGCGGGGTGATCCGGTCGAGGGAGGTAAGGAGTGTGAGCACGGTCAGCAACACGATCAACGGAGTCGGGACGGCGAACCGCTCCATCAATCTCATGAGGAGCATCGCAATGATGATCCAGATGACGGCCGTGAGGACCTGGAGGCTTGCCAGTGTCCCTGTGGCGGTGACCATCATGTACGTAAGCAGATCCCACCCCCATTCGGTCGGTATCCATGGAACACCTTCGGTCGGATAACTCAGGACATCCGTGCTCGGGATCGCCTTGTGTTCCCATATCCACCGCCCGTTGGCGAGATGCCAGAAGACGTCATCATCTGCGATCATGGAAACGGCGAGCATGCTGATAACGACGCAGATGAGCACGAGCGAAAGGTATCTTATTGCCGCCGGATTCGCTCTCATGGAAGCGTGGTCATGAAATCGCGCTCAATCGAACTTTTGAAACAAAGCAAGAATGTTGCTCCTGAAGCTCTGCGGAAAGAGAGAGTGAGTGATGAGGTACCATCCGCCAAAGATGAGAGTCTTGATGAACGAATCCAATGGTACCTGTTCGAGAAAATATATTTCCCGGATCTTGAAACGACCCGCTCCTCTATTCATCCTGCCGCGGGTATTCAGGGCATGATATGTCGGAAGGATGTCTCCTGCCTCGACATCGAATAGTTTCCGGATCAGCCATTGCTTCATTCCGAAGGGGAAAATATTCGATACGATGACGAACGGACTCCGACGATGCGTGGTGAGGATAATGAGGTTGCATCCCGGTCTTGCCACGCGCTCGATTTCGGAGAACTCTTCGGGGATGCGGCGGAGATGTTCGACGACCATGCGCATGGTCACGACATCGGCAGAGGAAGTTCGAAAGGGGAGATGATGCAGGTCCGCCTCCACGAAGAGGCCTTGTTCGCGGTTGCAACGATTCTGAAGATCGACCCCGACGGCGATTCCCGACTTCGGGCCCAATGCCGACACGACACTGTTATCGCCGCAACCGATGTCAAGCCAGACCCGCTCCGGAGCGAGATATGATGAGACGAGCTCGTTGTAGGTGTCCCATCGGTTCCGGTACTCAGGGGCCAGGCGGCGGAAGAACGCTTCGTATTTTGCCAGCCTGCCCGAAGGAGTGTGATGAGCAGAGTGCACAGGGGGGCTTTGGATCATGGTCTTCCGTGGAGAATCCATTTTGCCCAATCGTCGCGATGATTCTCCCTTGCTCGTCCGGCGGCTGTTTCCCAGTCGTAAGGAATCTTCACATGTTCGGCGTTCCATCCTTCCGTTGTTTTGGATAAAACGACATACCGGGCGTGCGGGCTGTCGGTATGCATGCGGTGTGGGAACGGGCGTTCTTCGGTAAACGCCTGCAGTCCGACGCTCCCCGGGTTGATGGCGAGCCGGTTGTCCGAGAGCAGGACTGTTCGCGGAATGTGCGAGTGTCCGCAGAGCGTGATCGTGCATGGAATGTCTTTGAGAAAGAACTCAATTTCCTCGCGCGGCCGCAGGCTCACGCCGTTCTTCGTCACCTTTTCAAGCAGATAGGTCTCGTCGTCCTCAGGCGTGCCGTGGCAGAGGAAGAGTTCATCTTCGACGACGCGCGAGGGCGGCATCCGGTCGAGCCATTGCGCCTGTTCATTGGTTAGCTGGGACGCGACGTACTCATGAATTGGAAAGGAGGACCCGGGAGTGCTTCCTTGAGCGATGCTGCGGTCGTGGTTGCCTCTGATCGTGACGATGTTCATGGTCGCTTCGAGTGCCATCAGTTGTTCGGCGGTGCCTCGAGGATCAAGCGGTCCATGAACGATGTCGCCGAGGTTGATGATGCTCGTGATCTTTCGCCGTTTGATGTCTGCAATGACGCTGTCGAGAGCCCACGTGTTGCCGTGGATATCGGAAATGATCGCAAATTCGGCTGAGAAGGATCTTTTCATTTGCTCATTTTGTCATTGTTTCATTGTCACTCAGTCCATTAATCTGTTTTGTTCCCGTCACAGCTGGCAAGCTTAAAACGAATGTAAGAATATTAGGTTCGACATACAATAAACAGATTCATTTGAAGCGCTGATATCTATCATCAAGCTTTGCGTGCATATGCCTGTTGTCCATGAGCCCATTGTTTCCCGTCGCAGGGAGATGTTTTGTGAAGATAGGCTTGACTTCAGAACTGAGATTTGTTATATTCCTTGCAAGTGAGGTAACGGGATGATCAATCCCCATGTCCGGCGGAGATACTTCTTCGCACTGTTCTTTCCCCAATGTCCCCTGAGGATACCAAAAATTATGTCTCTCCCTTGTCCAACATTCTCATTGAAGGTGGATTTCTGCAGGAGACATGTGAGGAGATCAATCTTGCTTCGCCGCGGATGCATAAGAATGGAGTGTCTCTCGTGCCAATAGAGAATACGACCAATGATAAAGACTCTGCATAGCAAGCCATCGATTCGATTCCTGCTAAGTCTCACGCTCGGCACCACAATATCTTTAGCCAGGGCTGATGGTCAAGCGCCCTTCGCTGCCATGACGTTAGATACTGTTCACTTGGCTGTTGAGGCTGGTTGGAATCTCGTCTCACTTCCACTGCAAGTCGCCGATAACCGAGCATCATCATTGTTTCCTTCCGCTAAATCGCCGGCCTACTCGTACGAGAGAATATACATAAAGCAGGATTCGCTTTTTCCGGGGCCAGGGTACTGGTTAAAGTTTGCCGCCCCTGAGACTGTCAGCATTATTGGACATCGGCTCGATGAATTCAAGATCAATCTCCATCGAGGATGGAATCTCGTCGGTTCATCAGAGCAACCTCTTGCATCAGGTGAGTTGGATATCGATCCCTGCAACACCAACATAATGGCTCCGATCTACGGCTATACTTCCGCGGCAGGGTACAGGCAGACGGATACATTGGTGCCCGGAAAGGCCGCATGGCTAAAGGTCAATCAGGATGGTCTTCTGTACGAAAAGAAATGGTTGAAGGTGACAGACGTCCCATTGGCAGCCATTTCTCCCTATCCAGCAGACCCGAGTATTCTTTTCGGCGCCATCTCAAGCGATTTCAGTGCAGGAACAAGCGGAGCGATCTTGAAATCGACCAACTGGGGGGCATCGTGGGACACCATCTTAGCGAATGTGGATGCGGGTTATGGGCGTATTCTTTTTGATTGGAGCAATCCCAACATCATATATGTAGGGCTTGGAAGCGGGAATACATGTAGTCCTGGAATAATCAAATCGACAGATGGTGGAGATAGCTGGTTCAGGGCGGATTCAGGGATTGTTCAGCATCTCGATTGCTTTTCGGGAGCAGGCGTAGAATTGACTGACCCAAATAACACCAACATACTTTATGCAGCGGCAGGGGGCATTGATATCGGAGATCAGCTATACAAATCTACTGATGGTGGAACGTACTGGTCTCCACTGACTATCTACCATGCTGCGGCGAACTGCGCGTTGGATACAGCGGTTAATCAGAGTGGTCCGTTGATGTTTGCGATCGATCCAGAGAATTCTAATGTCATCTACGCAGGGACTTTCTTAGATACCATTCTCTATTGGTCAACGAACGGAGGAGCTACTTGGAGTATCCGTCATTGTTTTCGCGGCTCTGGGTGGAACATCAGCGGGATCAATCGAATTTATGTGCACCCGACGGATTCTAATATAGTATTTATTGGTGCGAGGGGAGGATTTTTTCGTTCCACCGATCGGGGAGTGTCGTGGGAGACTTTAAATAACGGGTTGGAAAACCTGAACTACGGGCTCGGGTTATTCCCGACTTCGAATCCAAGTATTTTCTATGGCGAAGTAGATACTTGTTTCTATCGCACATCAAACGGGGGGCTCAACTGGGGGAGGGTCAAATGTGATCCAATGATCACGATATTTCAAGCGCTAGATGAAGTCGGAAATTATATCTACGTGAGTAATCCAGACGGAGTTTACAGAATGAGAGTCAGTCTCCAACCCACGAAATAGTTGTCTTCAACCACTTTTTTTAAGGAGGGTCGCCATGTCTTCTCCCGGGAGGCCTTCTTTCGCGGTAGTCGGACAAAGTCATTTTATTTGCAATAAGAGGCCGAAGAGACGAGGCACCTCCGCGGACGCATATTACTCGTACCGCAGGGATTCCACAGGGTCGACGCTTGCTGCGCGGCGCGCTGGGAAGAAGCCCGCGAGAAATCCGATCGTGCCAAGAATGCCGGTCGTGATGATCATGATCGCAGGAGAAAGTATCGGTTTCCCAAGGAACTGCATCGGACCGTCCCCCTCGGATGGGATGAGATGCATCCCGGCGACAACGCCCCATGAAAAGAGGAGTCCGAGGGCGCCGCCGATGAATGCAATGAGCAATGCCTCGAACACGAATTGTGAGAGAATATAGCTCCGCCTGGCCCCGACGGCCATCTTGATGCCGATCTCCCGCGTCCGCTCCTTGACGATCGCATACATGACGTTCGCAACGCCGACTCCCGCCACGAGCAGAGTCAGAAACCCGACTGAAAAGAGAAAGATTGAAACGCCCATAGTTATTTTCTCGCCTATCTTTTCATCTTCAATAAAATCCCATATGAAAAGAGTCCGCTCATCACTCGCGTCGAAGTGATACTTGCGGCCAAGGACTCTGAAGATTTCAGACTTCACTTCAGGCTGTTTTGTCGGATCGACCGGCCGAACGACGATGGAGTTCACGTATTTGTCGCCGTACATCGTGCGGAATGTTGTGTACGGAATCACCGCCCGTTCATCGTCTGGTCCGTTGTTCATGCTTGTCTGTAATTTCTTCTGGAGCAGGCCAACCACGGTGAACGGCACGTCATCCATGGAAACTGTTCTGCCGACGGGGTCTTCCGCGCCGAAGATGTTCTTTGCGATGACCGAGCCGAGGATGATGACGCGCCGTTGAAGGGCAACATCGACGTCGTTGAGGAATCGCCCGCCACCCGCAGGATACATCCGGCGCATCTCTTCGAAGTTCGGATTCACGCCTTCACATTCGGTGTTTGTCGAGTATTTCTTGTACGTGATCCGAACTGTGTTCCGGTATTGCGGGCTCACCATGTCGATGGCAGGAATGGCTGTCTTCAGCATCAACGCATCTTCCTCCGCAAGGTGGATCTTCCTTCCTTTAGGCATCCCTTCAAACTGCTTTCCGGTTTCGCCGGCGTAGAGGATCATGATCCTGTTGCCCGCATTCACGAGGCCGTTCTGCATCTGAACGCCGAGCCCCTGACCGAAGGAGAGCAGAAGAACGACCGCGATCGTGCCCCATGTGATGGCGACGATCGTCAGCATCGCGCGCGTCCGCTGCACTTTCAGGTCTTGGAAGAATTCTTTGAGGAGCTCAAGCCACATGGTGATCAAGGAGAAAGTAAAAAGTCAAAAGTAAAAAATAAGAAGCACAAATGTGCAAATCCGCTGCAACGTAGGAACCTTTTTTACTTTTTATTTTTGACTTTTGAATTGTTCTCACGATCTCAGGCATTCTACAATATCGAGGTTCGCGGCTTTTCTCGCCGGCATCAATCCCGCGGCGAGGCCGATGACCGTCAGGATGATCGCTGTTGCGAGGGCAACGGTCCACGACAGCTCCGGCGTGCCGATGAATTCCTTGATCGGGATGAACCGAAGCGCTTCCGTGATCCCGTACGCAATGAGGAAGCCGATCGATGAGCCGAGGATGATGATAAAAAACGACTGCATGAAAAACTGGAACATGATGTTCCTTTTCTTCGCGCCGACCGCACGCTTGATTCCGATTTCTTTCACGCGCTCCTGGACGACAATATACATGATGTTGGCAACTCCGATGCCGCCGACGGCCAGCGTGAAGCTCCCGATCAGCCCCATGAAGATGTTGAACGCCAGGAAGAAATAGAAAATGAACTTGTCGAATTCATTCGTGTCCCAGATCCAGATCGCGTCCTTGTCGGTCGCGTCGAACTTGTAGCGCTTGCCAAGTGTCGCCCGCACCTGATCGCCTGTCGCGTCGGCTTGAGTCGGATCCTTGACGGAGTAGATGATGTTGCGAAGGTGCGTGGCTCCGAACACGGAAGCAAATGTCGAAGCCGGAATGAAGATTCTATCCTGATCGCGACGGTTGTAGGATGAATTCTGAGTTTTCTTCCCCATGACGCCGACCACCATGAACGGCACCTCCCCCACATAAACAAGCTTGCCGATCGCCCGGCCCTCGCCGAAGAGAAGCTCTTTCACTTTGTCTCCGAGGATGACAACGCGGCGGCGATCGAGCATGTCCGGCTCGTTGATGAACCGTCCGCCCATCTCGGGAATGACGTTCCGCATCTCGCCGTAGACCGGGTAGACGCCGGCAATCGCGGTGTTCGTATAATTGAGGCCGACGTGGATCGGATAATCATTCCTGGAATACTCAGGACTGATCTGCGCAATGTTCCTCACTTGGGTTGCAAGGAGGCGGGCATCATCTTCGACCAGTGAGATGGGCCGACCGATCCCGAATCCCTCGAACGGCTTCGTTGTGCTGCCGGGGAACATGATGGCGATTCGTTCGCCGATGCCGTGCATATTGATGGCAAGCTGCTTCTTGAACCCCATGCCGAACGCGAGAAGGACGACGATCGCGACCGTCCCCCAGACGATGCCGAACGTTGTCATAAAAGCACGGAGCTTCTGCGCCTTCAAATCGCGGAGAAACTCCGAAAGTGTGGTTCTAAGATGGTTCATTGTTCAGGATTCAGCGGGAGTTGGTTTCAATTGATGTTCGTTACTGCCGATGGATCGCCTCATCATATGTCTTGAGCTCTGCTTCGTTTCTCAGCCGTTTCATCGCCGATGAAACCTTTCTCATATCGCTGCTGGACGTTGCCTCTTTGGCTTGCCGGGCTAATGCCATCACTTTACTCGATTCGCTCAATTTTAGGACTGCGAGAACGGCTATGTCAGTGAAGCAGTCACAGTCGTGACGGGTTTCCGACGCGATTTTCGCGATATCAATAAGCAGAAGTGTGTGATAGTGAACTTCGGTCGTGATTCTTGCGATGTCGGCAATGGAGAGAAAATTATGGCTTGCCGCCAGTGCGAGAAGTCTTAGTTCCTTCAAATTCTGCGCATAATTCGGATACGTACTGATGAGCTTGTCGATTTTGTTGATTGCTTCCGTCCGAGCATCGGCTGCGGCAGATCTTGCTGTTGCAGAGTAAAATGTCTGAGTAATGACGAACGTTATCAGGAGAAAACATATTCGTTTCATGAGACCTCCATGTCTGTTGAGAAAAGTCATTGTCTAATTGCGGATTGCGGATTGTCGATTTCGGATTCCTGAGGTTGTGTTCATCTGTGAATTTTAGCGGTTTTGCCTGAGGCCGTGAAAATCGCAGTCAGTTCGTTGGCCTCCTTCATCAACTGGGCTATTGCACCAGTTTCATGTGTGTCCATTGCGTGGATCAATTCAAGCCAATACATAGATTCGTCCGCTTCCTCTTCGACGATTGTGATCTTGGAAATGAAATCTGCCCTCGACCGTGCTCGGCATGCTGCTCGATAGTTGGCGCCGATCGAGGTCGACGAACGCAGCAGCTGCTTACTGACAACGTCGACCGATCTTGTTTTCGGCAGGGAGTCGATAAGTTTCATGATTGACAATGCAAAATACTTTGTTCGCTGCTTCAATTCCTCGGCATCCATTGATCCTCCCTTTAATGTCTAGGAGTCTGTCCGACTAACTGATTTTGAATATGAATCGGGTGCCAGGATAGCGGCACTGAGACGAATCATTGCCTTGCGCTTGCTTTTATTCTATCTG
>JGI1357J11328_10002586_pt1 | contig 12988 bp, 9 predicted proteins | sample Subgrocontami54m_FD_11328 | JGI IMG/M metagenome (IMG submission 11328)
CGGCGCGGCGCAGCGACAGTTTCTTGTTGTAGGCATTGCTGCCGATGCTGTCGGTATGGCCGATGGCGATGACCACTTCCAGGTTCACCGCTTTCAGTTTGCCCACGAGATCGTCGAGCTTGGCCTTGCCTTCGGCTTTGAGCGCGGATTTGTCGAAGTCGAAGTGCGCGTCGGCGGCCATGGTCACTTTTTCGATGACCGGTTTGGGCGCGGCAGGCTTCGGCGCCGGCGGCGCAGCCGGCTTGGCCGCGGGGGCCGCTGGCCTGACAGCCGGAGCCGGAGGCGCTGGTTTCTTCGGCACAAGGTCGGGATCGCATTCCACGGTCGCCATGGCCGGAGTCCAATAGCCAGTGTGCCAGCAAAGTCCGGTGGAGTTCTTGATGTACGAACCGGTACCGCTCGAGCCGACGTAGCCTTGCCCCACCTGCGCAACTGCGGTGTTCGCTCCCATCCCGAGCGCAAGCGCGGCGGCAAGAACCAACCCGAATTGTTTTGCTGACTTGTTCATGTTTTTCCCCTCGATAAAGTTCGATCGTATTTCGCCGTGAAGACTTTGTTGCAGGCTCTTGTTGTTAAGCCTTTGTTTCCATTGAAAGCCTATTCTGCCACAAAACGGCCAGGTTTTCTAGGTCATTTTTTGGCGGTGTTTTTAACGTTCCTTCCTCTACCAACAAGCGGCCGGCGACCCACACATGGCTGACATTCTCGCGGCCGGCGGCATAGACGATGTGCGAAATGGGGTCGTAGCAGGGCAGCATGCCGGGGGCACTGAATTCTATCGCCGTAAGGTCGCCAAATTTGCCGGCCTCGATCGATCCGATGGCGTGGTCCAGGCGCAGTGCGCGCGCGCCGTCGAGCGTTGCCATGGACAAAGCCCGATGAGCGGGCAGGACCCGGGCATCGGCGCTGACTGCTTTGGCGAGCAGTGCTGCCTGGCGCATTTCCTGGAACAGGTCGAGACGGTTGTTGCTTGCCGCGCCGTCCGTTCCGAGTCCGATGTTGACGCCCTCCGCCAACATGCGCGCGACCGGCGCAAAGCCATTGGCGAACTTGAGATTGGATGAAGGGCAGTGCGCTACCGAGCTGCCGTTTTGCACGAACAGGCCGATTTCCTCCTGCGTGAGGTGTATCGCGTGCACTGCGATCAGATTCGGGCCGACCAGTCCCAGGCGGCGCAAGCGTTCGAGCGGCCGTACTCCGTGCTGGGCGACGCTGCGCTCGATCTCCTCCTCGGTTTCGTGCACGTGCATATGCACCGGCAAATCGAGTTCCTCGGCCAGGGTGATCAGCCTGGCCAAGGTCTTGTCGCTGACGCTATAGGGAGCGTGTGGCGCCATGCAAAACGAAAGCAGCGGCTGCTCGCGCAGCGCATCGCGCAGCGCCAGGCCCTTGGTCAGGTAGTCGTCGGCATCGCTGGCATAGGCGCTGGGGAAATCGATTACGATGAGGCCAAGTGCCGCGCGCATGCCCAAATGGAGCGCCGCCCGCGCCGCCTCGCCGGGATAGAAATACATTTCGTTGAAACACGTGATCCCGCCGCGCAGCATTTCGGCGCAGGCGAGCATGGTGCCGTCGTAGACGAATTGCGGCGAAACGTGCCTGGCCTCGGCGGGCCAGATGCGGTCCTGCAGCCATTGCATCAACGGCAGGTCGTCGGCGAAACCTCGCAGCAGCGCCATGGATGCATGAGTGTGCAGGTTGACCAGGCCAGGGATGAGGGCGTGCCTGGGCAAGGATACACGCTCGGCCGCGACGTAAGCGGCATGCGCCCGCGTCCGCGGCAGCACGGCGACGATGCGACCGTCGCGCACCGCAACGCTATGGTCTTCGAGCACGCGCGCGGCGGGACTGACCGGGATTACCCAACGCGCGTCGATCAGCAGGTCTATCGATTCCGGATTCGATCCCACGTCAGGATTCATCGAGAAAGGTTTGCGCTGAGGGGGGAGGTGTCAAAAAAAAGCCCCGCGTACAACGCGGGGCTTTTTGCGGGGGGCACCGTGATTACTTCGCCAGCCCCTTGACTTCCACCACGGCGCGGCGGTTCGGTGCGAGGCAGGCGATCAGCGCCTTGCGGTCCTTGCCGTCCGGGCACGACTTGATCTGCAGCGTCTTGCCCATGCCCATGGTGTCGATCTTGGAGGCTTCGACGCCTTTCTTCACCAGATAGGCTTTCACCGCATCGGCGCGCCGCTCCGACAGTTTCTGGTTGTATTGCTGCGAACCCAGCCGGTCGGTATAGCCGGACACCAGTATCAGATCGACTTTGGCGCACAGCGGCAGCTTGGCCACGACGTCTTTGTCCAGCCGGGCCATGGCCGCAGGCTTCAACGCCGACTTATTGAATTCGAACGTTTCATCCGTGCCGAAAGTTACGGTGGTGTCGCAGCGCTTGGGCGCGGCTGCCTTGGATGCCGGCTTGGGCGCGGGCGCGGGTGCCGGAACAGCGCGCGGGGCGGGTGGGGGCGCAACGCGGGGGGCGGGCGCCGCCGGCTTGGGCACCAGGTCCGGATCGCACTCCATGACGGCCATGGCCGGCGTCCAGTAGCCAGCGCGCCAGCACAGGCCATAAGGATCCTTGACGATCCCGCCTGCGCTCTGCCAATAGCCTCCGGCGCTTTGAGCCATGACCGGTGCGGATGCCATGGCGGACAAAGCCAGTATCGAAGTACCCAGAATCTTAAGTGTTTTCATTTTGCTCCCCTCCATGTACCGGATGAATAGGTTACAGCGACGTTTCTTTTGAGCCTTGCGCATCATACTACAACAGAACGCTGGACTGGGGCAAAGCGCGGTCCGGGTAAAGCGGCCCGAATTCCTCTGTTTTGGTGGTCAGAGGGTAGCAGCGCGTGCTAAAATTCAATGCTTTTTCGAGCCGCCATTTGCGGCACTTTTTTTGGGGCCGTAACGTCCAGGGGCCACCCCCCGGACGCCCCGATTTGCTTGCACACTCTTAGATTGTCAGCTCGTCATGGAACAGTTCGCCAAAGAAACGCTGCCGGTAAGCCTCGAAGAAGAAATGCGGCGCTCCTATCTCGATTACGCCATGAGCGTGATCGTGGGGCGGGCGCTGCCGGACGTGCGCGACGGCCTTAAGCCGGTGCATCGGCGCGTGCTGTTCGCGATGCACGAATCGAACAACGTGTGGAACCGGCCGTACGTGAAATGCGCGCGCATCGTCGGCGAGGTGCTGGGCAAGTATCACCCGCACGGCGATTCCGCCACCTATGAAGCGCTGGTGCGAATGGCGCAGGACTTTTCCATGCGCTACACGCTCATCGACGGCCAGGGTAATTTCGGCTCGATCGACGGCGATTCGGCCGCGGCCTACCGCTACACCGAGTGCCGGCTGGAGCGCATTTCCTCGGAGCTGCTGGCCGACATCGACAAGGAAACAGTCGATTTCGTCCCCAATTACGACGGCAAGGAACAGGAGCCGACGGCGCTGCCGACGCGCATACCCAACCTGCTCATCAACGGCTCGTCGGGCATCGCGGTCGGCATGGCGACCAACATCCCGCCGCACAATCTGGTCGAGGTCGTCGATGCCGGTCTGGCGCTGCTTGGCAACCCCGGCATCAGCGTCGACGAGCTGATCGAAATCATCCCGGCGCCGGATTTTCCCACGGCCGGGATCATCTATGGTCTGGCCGGCGTGCACCAGGGCTACCGCACCGGCCGCGGCCGCGTGATCATGCGCGCGCGCACCCATTTCGAAGACATGGAAAAGGGCAATCGCCAGTCGATCATCGTCGACGAGCTGCCCTACCAGGTCAACAAGAAGAGCCTGCTCGAGCGCATCGCCGAGCTGGTGAACGAGAAGAAGCTGGAGGGCATCAGCGAAATCCGCGACGAGTCGGACAAGTCGGGTATGCGCGTGGTGTTCGAACTGAAGCGCGGCGAGCTGCCCGAAGTGGTGCTCAACAATCTGTACAAGCAGACCCAGCTGCAGGACACTTTCGGCATCAATATGGTGGCGCTGGTCGACGGCCAGCCGCGCCTGTTGAACCTGAAGCAGATGCTCGATGCCTTCCTCGCCCACCGGCGCGAGGTGGTGACGCGGCGCACCGTTTTTGAATTGCGCAAGGCGCGCGAGCGCGGCCATATCCTCGAAGGCCTGGCGGTGGCGCTGTCGAACGTCGACGAGATCATCGCCATGATCAAACAATCGCAGACGCCGCCCGAAGCCAAACAGGCGCTGATGGCCAAGTCCTGGCGCTCGCAAATGGTGGCGGAGATGTTGCAGCGCGCCGCGGCGGACGCCTCGCGCCCCGACGGGCTTGCCGCGAATTTCGGCCTGGTCGAGGGCGGCTATTATTTGTCCGATGCCCAGGCGCAGGCGATCCTGGAGATGCGCCTGCAGCGCCTCACCGGCCTGGAGCAGGACAAGATCGTGTCCGAATACAAGGAGGTGATGCTGCAGATCACCGACTACCTCGACATCCTCGCCAAGCCCGCGCGCATCACCGCCATCATCGTCGGCGAAATGAACGCCATCAAGCAGCAGTACGGCGACAAGCGCAAGAGCGAGATCGAGCACAACCCACAGGACCTCGACGACGAGGACCTGATCACGCCGGCCGACATGGTGGTGACGCTGTCGCACACGGGTTACATCAAGTCGCAGCCGCTCGCCGACTACAGCGCGCAGCGCCGCGGCGGGCGCGGCAGGCAGGCGACGGCGACCAAGGAAGACGATTTCATCGAGCGGCTGTTCATCGCCAATACCCACGATTACATCCTGTGCTTCTCCAGCCGCGGCCGCGTGTACTGGGTCAAGGTGTACCAGGTGCCGCAGGGCAGCCGTTCGAGCCGCGGCAAGCCCATCGTCAACATGTTCCCGCTGATGGAGGGCGAGAAGATCACCGCCATCCTGCCGGTGAAGCAGTTCGACGACGGGCATTACATTTTCATGGCCACGGCGCAAGGAACGGTTAAAAAGACGCCGCTCTCGGCTTTTGCCAACCCGCGCGGCAAGGGCATCATCGCGGTGGAACTGGACGAGGGCGATTTCCTCATCGGCGTCGCCATCACCGACGGCAAGCACGACGTCATGCTGTTCTCCGACGCCGGCAAGGCGGTGCGTTTCGAGGAAGACGACGTGCGCCCCATGGGACGCGTGACGCGCGGCGTGCGCGGCATGACGCTGGACGAGGGCCAGCGGGTGATCTCCATGCTGGTGGCCGAGAACGAGAGCCAGACCGTGCTCACCGCGACCGAAAACGGCTTCGGCAAGCGCACCCCGATTTCCGAGTACACTCGTCATGGCCGCGGCACCAAGGGCATGATCGCGATCCACACGGGCGAGCGCAACGGCAGCCTGGTCGGCGCGGTGCTGGTGGAGGAGAAAGATGAGGTGATGCTGGTTTCCACCGGCGGCGTGGTCATACGGACCAGGGTGGCGCAGATTCGCGAGCAGGGGCGCTCGACCCAGGGCGTGACGCTGATCAACCTCGACGAGGGCACGCGCCTGGCCGGCATCGAAAAAGTGCTGGAGTCCGACGAAGACGCGGGCGCCGGCAATGGCGAGGGGAAGGGCATTACTGAAGGCGAGTAAGGCGCGACGCCACAGGTCGCGCATCACGCATTTGCGGAGGTAATCATGACACGGGTGTTCAATTTCAGCGCGGGTCCGGCGGTATTGCCGGAGACGGTGCTGCAGCAGGCCGCAGCGGAGATGCTCGACTGGCACGGCAGCGGCATGTCGGTGATGGAAATGAGCCACCGCGGCAAGGAATTCATTTCGATACACGCGGAAGCGGAAAAGGACCTGCGCGAACTGCTCGCCGTGCCGGGGAACTACAAGGTGCTGTTCCTCCAGGGAGGCGCGATCGCCGAGAACGCCATCGTGCCGATGAACCTGCTGCGCGGACACAAGGTGGCCGACTACGTCAACACCGGCGAATGGTCGAAGAAATCGATCAAGGAAGCGAAAAAATACTGCAGCGTGAACGTGGCCGCTTCGAGCGAGGACCGGAATTTTTGCTACATCCCGCCGCAGCCGGTCTGGAAATTGTCGAAGGACGCGGGCTACGTTCACATCTGTTCCAACGAGACCATCGGCGGACTGGAATACCACTGGGTGCCCGACACCGGCGAAGTCCCGCTGGTGGCGGACATGTCTTCGCATCTCCTGTCGCGCCCGGTGGACGTGGCGAAATACGGATTGATCTACGCCGGGGCGCAGAAAAACATGGGGCCGGCCGGACTGACGCTGGTGATCGTGCGCGACGACCTGATCGGCCAGGCCGCGGCGTTCACGCCTTCGGCTTTCGACTACAAGCAGCAGGCCGAGGCCGATTCCATGTTCAATACGCCGCCGACCTATGCCATCTATATCGCCGGGTTGGTGTTCAAGTGGCTAAAGGCACAGGGCGGTCTCGGCGAGATCGAACGGCGCAACATCGCCAAGGCCAAGCTCCTGTACGATTATTTCGACCAAAGCAGGTTCTTCGTCAGCCCGGTCGAGCCGCGCGACCGCTCGCGCATGAACCTGCCGTTCAAGCTCAAGAACGAGGCCTTGGACGAGGAATTTCTCAAAGGGGCAAAGGCGCACGGCATGGTGCAACTGAAAGGCCACCGCTCGGTCGGCGGCATGCGCGCCTCGATCTACAACGCCATGCCGATCGAGGGGGTGCAGCAACTGGTCGCGTATCTGCGCGAGTTCGAGGGCAAACATGGAAAATGAGCATGCCTAAGCCCAAACATTTCGAGGTGCTGGTGCTGAACAACATCGCTCAGGTCGGGCTGAAGCGCCTGCCCGCCGAGCGCTATCGCATCGACAAGGAAGCGGCGCACCCCGATGCCATCCTGCTGCGTTCGCAGGATTTGCACGCGATGACAATCGCGCTTTCCGTGAAGGCCATCGGCCGCGCCGGCGCCGGCACCAACAACATTCCGGTGAAAGCGATGAGCGAACGCGGCGTGCCGGTGTTCAATGCGCCCGGCGCCAATGCCAACGCGGTGAAGGAATTGGTGCTTGCCGGCATGCTGATCGCGGCGCGCAACCTCGCGCCGGCGCTGGAATTCGTGCGCGCCATCAAAGGCGCGGACGAGGCCCTGGCGAAGCGCGTGGAGGAAGGCAAGAAACAATTCGCCGGCATCGAATTGCCGCAGCATACGCTCGGCGTCATCGGCCTGGGCAAGATCGGGAGCCTGGTTGCGGACGCGGCGCTCAATCTGGGCATGAACGTGCTCGGCTATGATCCCGAGATCACGGTGGACGCGGCCTGGAGCCTGTCGGCGCAGGTGAAGAAGGCGCATTCGATCGACGAAGTGCTGAAAGCCAGCCATTTCGTCACATTGCACGTACCGCTGCTGCCGCAGACGCGCAACCTTGTGAACGCGAAGAACCTTGCGCTGGTGCGACCGGGCGCCATCCTGCTCAATTTCTCGCGCGAAGGCATCGTCGACAGTGCCGCCGTGGTCGAGGCGCTCGCCGCGCACAGGCTGAAGTACTACGTGACCGATTTTCCCGACAGCCGGCTTGCGGGCGAGCCCGGCGTGATCGCGCTGCCGCACCTCGGCGCGTCGACGCGCGAGGCCGAAGACAACTGCGCCGTGATGGTGGCGGACCAGGTGCGCGAATACCTCGAGAACGGCAATGTGTCCAATGCGGTCAATTTTCCGGACATGATCATGCCGCGCGAATCGCCCTACCGCGTCGCCATCGCCAACGCCAACGTGCCCAATATGGTGGCGCAAATTTCCACCACCATCGCCAGGGCGGGTCTGAACATCCACAACATGCTGAACAAATCCAAGGGGGAGATGGCCTATACCCTGGTCGACGTGGATAGCGCGGCGACGCCCGACCTGGTGGAGCAACTGGGCAAGATCGAGGGCGTGCTCGCGGTGCGCTATCTGCCGGTGCAGGATTGAAGCCGACATGAGCAAAGAGCTGGCCAGGCTGCGCGCGCGAATCGACGCGCTCGATGGGCGCCTGCTGGGCGCTTTGAACGAGCGCGCCCGGCTTGCCGCTGCGGTGGGCAAGCTCAAGCAGGGGAGCCAGGTTTACCGGCCGGAGCGCGAAGCCCAGGTGTTGCGCCGGATTCTGGAAAAGAACCCCGGTCCGCTTGGCCGGGAAGCGCTCGCGCGGGTGTACGCGGAAATCATTTCCGCCTGCCGCGCCCTGGAACAGCCGCTGGCAGTCTCCTATCTTGGTCCCGCCGGCACCTTCAGCGAAATGGCGGTACGCAAGGTATTCGGCAGCGGCGTGCGCGCGCAGCCCTGCGGGTCGATCGACGAGGTATTTCGCCAGGCCGAGACCGGCGCCGTGAACTACGGCGTAGTGCCGGTGGAGAATTCGAGCGAAGGGGCGATCGGCAGGACGCACGACCTGCTGCTCAGCACGGCGCTCAAAATCTGCGCCGAGACGGTGCTGCGCGTGCGCCAGAATCTGATGTCCAAGTCCGGTTCACTGAAAAAAATCGTGCGCGTCTATTCCCATCCGCAATCGCTGGCGCAGTGCAACCAGTGGTTGAGCCGCAAGCTGCCCGATGCGGAGCGCATTCCGGTGGCGAGCAATGCAGAAGCGGCGCGCCTGGCGGCGCGGGAGACTGGCGCGGCGGCGATCGCCGGCGATGTCGCCCTCCAGCACCATGGCCTGAAACTGGTGGCGAGGAATATCGAGGACGATCCCAACAATACGACGCGCTTCCTGGTGCTGGGCGATCACGATGCCGCGCCCTCGGGCAAGGACCTGACTTCAATCGTGATGTCGGCGCCCAACCGGCCCGGCGCAGTGCACGCGCTGCTTACGCCCATCGCCAAGTACGGCGTCAGCATGAGCCGGCTGGAATCGCGCCCGGCGCGCACCGGGCGCTGGGAATACATGTTCTACGTCGACGTGCAGGGCCATCGCCAGGATCCCAAGGTGGCCAAGGCGCTGGCGGAACTGGAAAAGCTCGCGCCGTTCCTCAAGATTCTCGGTTCCTATCCCGCCGCGGTGCTCTAGCGCTTCGGCACACCCGCGGCCGCCGCCAAACTCATGTCGGACATCATGGACCTTTGCGAACTGTCTCCCGCCTACGTGCGCGCCATCGCGCCGTATCAGCCGGGCAAGCCGATCACGGAACTCGCGCGCGAGTTCGGACTCGACGAAAAGTCGATCGTAAAGCTCGCATCGAACGAGAACCCGCGCGGAATTTCGCCCAAGGCGCTCGCGGCGATCAAGGCGGCGCTGCCGGAACTGGGCCGCTATCCGGACGGTTTCGATCTGACGCAGGCACTGTCGGAAAAATTGGCCGTGCCGGCGCAGCAGATCGTGCTCGGCAACGGCTCGAACGACGTGCTCGAACTGGCCGGCATGGCGTTTCTCGCGCCGGGCTGCTCCGCCGTGTATTCGCAGCACGCTTTCGCCGTCTACCCGCTGGCGACGCAGGCGCGCGGCGCGCACAGCATCGTTACCCCGGCGAAGAACTTCGGCCACGACCTGGAGGCGATGCTCGCGGCGATCCGGCCCGATACCCGCGTGGTTTTCATCGCCAATCCGAACAACCCGACCGGCACCATGCTCACCGCGGCGGAGCTGGAATCGTTCCTGCGCCGGGCGCCGAAGAACGTGATCATCGTGCTGGACGAGGCCTACAACGAATATCTGGACCCGGCGCTGCGCTGCCCGAGCATCGGCTGGATCGCAAGCTATCCCAACCTGATCGTCACGCGCACCTTCTCCAAGGTCTACGGACTTGCCGGACTGCGCGTGGGCTACGCCGTCTGCCGCCCGGAGATCGCAGATCTGCTCAACCGCGTGCGCCAGCCGTTCAACGTCAATAATCTCGCGATAGTCGGCGCCGTCGCGGCGTTGACCGACCACGATTTCCTGCGCGAGAGCTTCGAGCTCAACCTCACCGGCATGCAACAGCTGCAGGATGGTTGCAAACGCCTGGGCATTTCATGGATTCCCTCGTACGCGAACTTCATCACGGTCGAAATTCCGCGCGTGAACGATCAAAGCCAAGGCGGCGCGGTGTTTCAGAAGTTGCTGCGCAAGGGTGTGATCGTGCGTCCCCTGGCCGGCTACGCCATGCCGGATCATTTGCGCGTGACCATCGGTTTACCGAGCGAGAACGCGCGCTTCCTCGGGGCGCTGAACCAGGTGCTCAAGGCCTGAAGCGCGTGGCAGGGTCCCGTCTCGATACGGTAGTCATTTTCGGCGTCGGCTTGATCGGCGGCTCGTTCGCGCTCGGGTTGAAGGCGGCCGGTGCGGCGAAGCGCGTTATCGGCCTGGGGCGCAACCCGGTCAATCTGCAGCGCGCGCTGAAACTCGGCGTCATCGACGAGGCAAGTGACAACCCTGCCATCGTGGCCGGGGCCGACCTGGTGCTGATCGCCACGCCGGTCGGCCAAATGGGCGCGATCATGGGCGCCATCGCCCCGCATCTGCGCTCGGGTACGGTAGTGACCGATGGCGGCAGCACCAAGCAGGACGTGGTCGCGCTGGCGTACCGCCTGTTGAAGAGCCGAGCGGCCCAGTTCGTGCCCGGCCATCCGATCGCGGGCGCCGAGCACAGTGGCGTAGCGGCAGCGCGCGCCGATCTGTTCCGCAAGCGCAGGGTGGTGCTGACCCCGCTGCCCGAGAACAGCGAGCGCAGCATCCGCAGGGTGCGCGCCGCCTGGCGCGGTTGCGGCGCCACGCTGTATCGCATGCAGCCGGCCGAGCATGACCGGGTGTTCGCCGCGGTGAGCCACCTGCCGCACCTATTGTCCTACGCGTTGGTGGACCAGGTAGCGCGTCATGCGAACGGCAAGCAATTGTTCGACTATGCTGCCGGCGGCTTTCGCGATTTCACCCGCATCGCCTCCAGCCATCCGGAAATGTGGCGCGATATCTGCGTCGCCAATCGCAAGGCGCTGCTGGAGGAATTGGCCGGCTATCAGCGCGAACTCGCCGAAGTGAAGCGATTGCTGCAACAGGGAGACGCGGCGGGACTGGAAAAAATCTTCGCGCGCGCGCGCGCGGCGCGCAACAAATGGCTGAAGAAGCAGCAATGACGCGGCTTATCGCCTGATTGCCCCGGTGCCAGCCGTGGAATTTCTCGATCTCGCACCGATACGCAGCGTCGCCGGTACGGTCAAGCTGCCCGGATCGAAGAGCATCTCCAATCGCTTGCTGCTGCTCGCGGCGCTCGCCTCGGGCGAGACGCGCCTCCTCGACCTGCTCGATTCAGACGACACGCGCATCATGCTCGCCGCCTTGCGTACGCTCGGCATCGCCGTGAAGCAGGAACGCGGCGCGACTAGCGTGACGGGTGCGGGCGGCGCATTTCCGGTCAAGTCCGCCGAATTGCTTCTCGGCAACGCCGGCACCGCGTTCCGGCCGCTGACCGCCGCGCTGGCGCTCAGCGGCGGCGAGTATCGTCTGACTGGCGTGGCGCGCATGCACGAGCGGCCGATCGGCGATCTGGTCGATGCATTGCGCCGGTTCGGTGCCCGCATCGATTATCTGGGCAAGGCCGGTTTTCCGCCACTGCACATAAAAGCCGCGACAATTCGCGCTGGCGGCAAAGTGAGTGTGCGCGGTGATGTGTCGAGTCAGTTTCTTTCCGCGCTGCTGATGGCGCTGCCGCTGGCCGGCGGCGAAACCACGGTGGCAGTCGAGGGCGAACTGATTTCCAAGCCTTATGTGGAAATCACGCTGAATACGATGCGCCGCTTCGGCGTCGAAGTCGGGCGCAAGGGCTGGGCCGAGTTCACCATTCCAGCGGGTGCGCGTTACACGAGTCCGGGCGAGATCTGGGTCGAGGGCGATGCGTCGTCGGCTTCCTACTTTCTCGCGGCGGGCGCCATCGGCGGCGGGCCGGTGCGCGTCGAGGGCGTGGGACGCGCGAGTATCCAGGGGGACGTGCGCTTCGCCGAAGCTCTGGAGCAAATGGGCGCGCGCATCGCCATGGGCGAGAACTGGATCGAGGCGAGCGCGCCGCCGGGCGGAAAACTGCGGGCCATCGACGCCGACTTCAACCATATCCCCGACGCGGCCATGACCCTCGCGGTGGCGGCGCTGTTCGCCGACGGAACTTGCACGTTGCGCAACATCGGCAGCTGGCGTGTCAAGGAAACCGACCGCATCGCCGCCATGGCGACCGAGTTGAGAAAACTGGGCGCGACGGTGGAGGAGGGCAAGGACTGGCTGCGCGTGACCTCGCCTGCCGCGCTGCGCCCGGCTGCCATCGACACCTACGACGACCATCGCATGGCGATGTGCTTTTCGCTCGCTGCGCTGGGCGGCGTGACCGTGCGCATCAACGACCCGCAGTGTGTGAACAAGACGTTTCCGGAATATTTCGAGGTGCTTTCCCAGATTTCGCATTGACGCAGGCGCGAATACCCCAATAATGGGCGTCATGGCGAATCGACCCGAAAAGGCCGTAGACAAGTTCATCACGCGCTGGCAATCCGCCAGCGGCTCTGAGCGTGCGAACTATCAGCTTTTCGTGCATGAGTTGTGCGCCCTGCTCGAATTGCCCACGCCCGACCCGGCGCGCGAGGACACGCGCGACAACGCCTACGTATTCGAGCGCCGCATCACTTTCCGCCACGGCGACGGCACCGAGTCGCCCGGTTTCATCGACTGCTACCGCCGCGCGACGTTCGTGCTCGAAGCGAAGAAGGTCAAACAGACCGGGGGCAAGGGTTTCGACGATGCTCTTCTGCGCGCCCGTGGCCAGGCCGAGCAATATGCCCGCGCGCTGCCGGCCTCAGAAAGCCGCCCGCCGTTCTTGCTGGTGGTCGATGTCGGCAACGTGATTGAGCTGTACGCCGAATTCACCCGCTCCGGCGCAACCTACACGCCGTTTCCCGATCCGCGTTCGCACCGAATTCAACTCACCGGCCTGCGCGACGAAACCACCCGAGCGCGGCTGCGCGCGGTGTGGCTTGATCCGCTATCGCTAGACCCGACGAGGCTTTCCGCCAAGGTCACGCGCGAGGTGGCCGAGCGGCTGGCCGAAGTGGCCCGTGTGCTCGAAGCGGCCGGACACGCGCCCGA
>JGI1357J11328_10002606_pt1 | contig 12915 bp, 14 predicted proteins | sample Subgrocontami54m_FD_11328 | JGI IMG/M metagenome (IMG submission 11328)
CCGGCCGCCGCCGAGTTGCGGGTACTCGCCTGCGAGCCGGAATGGGCTGCGCTGGTACAGGAACTTGCCGGCGACAAGGTGTCGGTATACAGCGCCACCACCGCGCTGCAGGATGTGCACCACATCGAGGCCAGGCCCAGCCTGATCGCCCGGGCGAGGAATGCCGACCTGGTGATGTGCACCGGCTCGGAGCTGGAAGTCGGCTGGTTGCCGCTGCTGCTGCGACAATCGGGCAACGAGCGGATCCAGCCGGGCGCGCCCGGCTACCTGGAAACCTCCCAGTTCGTCCCGCGGCTGGAGATTCCCAAGCTGCTGGATCGCTCCTTGGGAGATATCCACGCGGCGGGCAATCCGCACATCCACCTCGATCCGCACAATATCGCCAAAGTCGCGCAAGTGCTGCGCGACCGGCTGGCGCAACTCGATCGCGTCAACGCCGAACTCTACCGTACACGCACTGCGGCATTCCTCGCGCGCTGGGACGCCGCGATCCAGCGCTGGGAGGTGGAGGCGGCGCCATTGAAGGGGCTGACCATGGTCGTGTATCACCGGAACATGAGCTATCTGAACGCATGGCTGGGACTGCGCGAAGCCGGCAGCCTGGAGCCCAAGCCCGGCGTGCCGCCGACCACCGCGCATCTTGCCGATCTGGTCGCGCGCATGCAGGCCGCGCCGGCCAGGGTGATTGTGTACAACGCCTACAACAACCCTCAGGCGGCGCAGTTCCTGTCTGCACGCAGCAAAATACCCGCAGTCATGCTGCCTTACACCGTCGGCGGCAGCGATGGCGCGAAAGATCTGTTCGGCCTGTTCGACGACACCCTCGCGCGGCTGCTGGCGGTGCTCAAATGAACAATCCGGCGGCGGTCCTGTCCATACTCGGGCCGGCCTTCATCGCCGGATTGCTGGTGACGGCGGCTCTGGTTCCTTTCGGTTTCGAGGTGCTCAAGCGCGGCATCGTGTTCATCGACCTCGCGGTGGCGCAGATCGCGGGCTTGGGCGTGATTTTCGCCGACTTCCTCGGCTGGGAGCCGCAGGGGGTGGCGGTGCAGGTTTCAGCCCTTACCGCCGCGTTGGCCACGGCGCTGCTGCTCACCTGGACGGAGCGGCGCTGGCCCGAAGTGCAGGAGGCGATCATCGGCGTGGTGTTCGTCCTGGGCGCGAGCGGCGCCATCCTGTTGCTTGCCAGCAACCCTCACGGCGGCGAGCACCTTAAGGATCTGCTCGTGGGCCAGATCCTGTGGGTGAACCCCGCCAGGCTGCCGCTGCAGGCTGCAATCTACGCAGCCCTGCTGGCCCTCTGGCTCGGCTTCGGCGCGCGTCTGGGGCGCGTCGGCTTTTACGCGCTGTTTGCCTGCGCCGTGACCTTTTCGGTGCAGTTGGTCGGGCTTTACCTCGTTTTTGCTTCCCTGGTTCTGCCGGCGCTGGCGACTTACTATGCATCACGCCAGCGCCGGCTGAAAGCCTACGCCGTCGGCGTGCTCGGCTACGCTGTGGGGCTGCTGGCGTCTTTGTGGCTGGATCTGCCTTCGGGCGCGATGATCGTGTGCGCTATGGCGCTGATCGCGATGCTGGCCGCCAGCTTGGAGCGCCGGCCCGCAGATTGACCAATTATCGGGTTGATTCCGGCAAAACCACCCCAATGTGCAGAAATTGACCGCGTTGGACCTCCATATGGAACAATTCCGTGGCACCACCATCCTGTCCGCGCGGCGCGGCCAAAATGTCGCGCTCGGCGGGGATGGCCAGGTAACCCTGGGCAATATCGTGATCAAATCCGGCGCGCGCAAGGTGCGGCGCTTGTACCACGACCGCATCCTGGCCGGATTCGCCGGCGGCACGGCCGATGCGTTCACTTTGTTCGAGCGCTTCGAGGCCAAGCTGGAAAAGCATCAGGGCAATCTGCTGCGCTCGGCGGTGGAGTTGGCCAAGGACTGGCGCACCGACCGCATACTACGGCGTCTGGAGGCGATGCTGGCCGTGGCGGACCGCGAGACCTCGCTCATCATCACTGGCATGGGCGACGTGCTCGAACCGGAACTCGGCCTGCTCGCCATCGGCTCGGGCGGCCCCTACGCGCAATCGGCGGCGCGGGCGCTGCTGGAAAACACCACGCTTGGGCCCAAGGAAATCGTCGCCAAGTCGCTGGGCATCGCTGCTGATATCTGCATCTATACCAATCAGCAGCAGGTAATCGAAACCCTTGAGTGAGGAAACCGAAGCAGGGTTGGCGTTGTCCAACCTGCTTCGGTAATAAGCCATGTCGCAAATGACCCCGCAGGAAATCGTCCACGAACTGGACAAGCATATCATCGGCCAGGACCGCGCCAAGCGCGCGGTCGCGATCGCACTCAGAAACCGCTGGCGCCGGCAGCAGGTGGCCGAGCCCCTGCGCTACGAAATCACGCCGAAGAACATTTTAATGATCGGGCCGACCGGCGTGGGCAAGACCGAGATCGCGCGGCGCCTGGCGAAGCTCGCCGACGCGCCGTTCATCAAGGTCGAGGCGACCAAGTTCACCGAGGTCGGCTACGTCGGCCGCGACGTAGACACCATCGTGCGCGATCTGGTCGAAATCAGCGTCAAGCAGACGCGCGAGCAGGCCATGCGCAAGGTCAAAGCCCGGGCCGAGGATGCGGCCGAGGAGCGCATCCTCGACGTGCTGCTGCCGCCTGCCCGCGGCGCGGTTGCGTTGGAGCGGCAGGACGCCGGCCCGGCGCCGGTCTCCGATAGCACGGAAGCCTCGGCGACGCGGCAGAAATTCAGGAAAAAACTGCGCGAAGGCGAGCTTGACGACAAAGAGATCGAGCTCGAAGTGGCAGCGGCGGCGGCGCAAATGGAAATCTTCGCGCCGCCCGGAATGGAAGAGCTGACTTCGCAGATCCAGGGCATGTTCCAGAATCTGTCCGGCAGCCGCAAAAAAACGCGCAAGCTGAAGATCCGCGAGGCGCTGAAGCTGGCCGCCGAGGAAGAGGCGGCGCGGCTGATAAACGACGAGGACCTGAAAACCCACGCGCTTGCGAACGCCGAACAAAACGGCATCGTTTTCCTCGACGAGATCGACAAGATCGCCAGTCGCGCCGAGATGTCGGGCGCCGACGTGTCGCGCCAGGGGGTGCAGCGCGATCTGCTGCCCCTGGTCGAGGGCACCACGGTCACGACCAAATACGGCCTGGTCAAGACCGACCACATCCTGTTCATCGCCAGCGGCGCCTTCCACATGGCCAAGCCCTCCGATCTCATTCCGGAGCTGCAGGGGCGGCTGCCGATACGGGTGGAGCTCGATTCGCTGTCGGCCGCCGATTTCGAGAATATCCTCACCAAGACCGACGCCTGTCTCACGCGCCAGTATCAGGCCCTGCTCGAAACCGAGGGTGTGAAGCTGGTGTTCGAGCCCGAGGGCATCAAGCGCCTGGCCGAGATCGCTTACGCCGTCAACGAGAAGACCGAGAACATCGGCGCGCGCCGCCTGTACACGGTGATGGAAAAGCTGCTGGAGGAGATTTCCTTCGACGCGGGCAAGCGCAATGACGAGACCATTACCATCGACGCTGTCTACGTCGATGCGCGGCTGAAGGAGTTGGCGCAATCCGAAGACCTGGCGCGGTACGTGCTGTAACCTTCAATGGAGAAAAGAATGAAACATTCCACACGAGCCGTCCTGTTCGGTTCCATCGGCTTGGTGCTCGGCGGCGGCCTCCCGACCAGCGTGGTGCATGCGCAGGAGGTGACCATCAAGGAGCCCTGGGTGCGCGGCACCGTGCGCGGCCAGAAGGCGACCGGCGCCTTCATGCAGCTTACCGCCAGCGAGTCGGCTACCCTGGTCGCGGTGGAGAGCCCGGTCGCGGGCTCGGTGCAGATCCACGAGATGAAAATGGAAAACGACGTGATGCAAATGCGCCCGATCTCCAGGCTGGACCTGCCGGCGGGCAAGTCGATCGAGCTCAAGCCGGGCGGTTACCATGTCATGCTGATGGACCTGAAGCAGCCGCTGAAAAAGGGCGAAGCCGTGCCGATCAAGCTGCGCTTCGAGGCCAAGGACAAAACGTTCAAGACCATCGAGATTCAGGCGCAGGTGCGTGAACTCGGCGCGAACCCGAAGCATTGAAGCGCCAGCCCTTGAATCCGGTCCTGCCCTCCCCATATTCAGTTTACTGGCCGCAAGGCCGCTAACCGACAATTTGGAAAGGAGCATGATCATGGCGAATATTTCGCGTTATGACCCTTTCGGGGACGTATTCGACGACCTTCTGAAAGGCTTTTTTGTGCGGCCGATGGCGTATGAGGGACAGGCCGCCGCGCCCGGGCGGATCAAAATCGATGTGAGCGAGAAGAACGGCGCCTATGTGGTGCACGCCGAGATTCCCGGGGTGAAGAAGGAAGACATCCAGGTCAACATCGACGGCGACCAGGTGTCGATCAGCGCCGAGGCGCACGCCGAAAAGGAAGTGAAGGAAAACGAGCAGGTACTGCACCGCGAGCGCTACTATGGCAAGGTTGCGCGCGCGTTCCGCCTCGGAACGGATATCGACCAGGCGGCGGCCAGCGCGAAATATACCGACGGTGTGCTGGAACTTACCCTGCCCAAGAAAGCCGACGTGGCCGGACGCCAGTTGGCCATCCAGTAACAGACGCAGGCGGTATCGGGAAAAGGCGGCGCGAGGCCGCCTTTTTTCGTTCCGCGAGCGGTAAAATACGCGCGTTCCCATAATGGCTAATCCCATGTCCAAGCCCGCCCTGCCCGCGCTCAAGGCCCAGACCCTGGCCGAAGCGCTGCCTTACATCAAGCGCTTTCACGGCAAGACCATCGTCGTCAAATACGGCGGCAATGCCATGACCGATCCCGCCTTGCAGAAGAGCTTCGCCCACGACGTGGTGCTGCTGAAGCTGGTGGGCATGAATCCAGTGGTGGTGCACGGCGGCGGCCCGCAGATCGAGGCGCTGCTCAAGCGCATCGGCAAGACGGGCGAATTCGTGCAGGGCATGCGCGTTACCGACGCCGAAACCATGGACGTGGTCGAGATGGTGCTCGGCGGCGCGGTCAACAAGGACATCGTCACCCTGATCAATCAGGCCGGCGGCAAGGCTGTCGGCCTGACCGGCCAGGACGGCGGGTTCATCCGCGCGAAAAAACTGATGCTGCAGAACAAGGACAAACCGAAGCAGATGCTGGACATCGGCCAGGTGGGTGAGATCGACTCGATCGATCCGCAGGTGATTTCGGTGCTGGAAGCCGGTGGTTTCATCCCCGTGGTGGCCCCGATCGGCGTGGGGGCCAACGGCGAATCCTTCAACATCAATGCCGACCTGGTCGCAGGCAAACTCGCGGAGATTCTGAAGGCGGAGAAACTGGTGCTGCTCACCAATACCCCGGGCGTGCTGGACAAGGACGGCAAGCTGCTCACCGGCCTCACGGCAAAGCAGATCGACGCCCTGTTCGCCGACGGCACGCTCTCCGGCGGCATGCTGCCCAAGATCAGTTCGGCTCTGGATGCGGCCAGGAGCGGGGTGAAAAGCGTGCACATCATCGACGGCCGCGTCGAGCATGCGTTGCTGCTGGAAATTCTCACCGACCAGGGCGTAGGCACGCTGATACGCGGCAAGTGACATCGATCCCCAAACTATTTGGTATTTCTCGTTGTTGATCGATAATTGGAGCAGGCGAGAGTCCAAAAATAAAATAGCCGCGTGGGTTGCGCGAGTATGTGTTGGCGTCAGACTTGCTTTTTTCTGTATCGATGCAGACCGTCTCTGGAAAAGTTGCTGTCGGTGCAAATTGTAAGAACTTGACATCGTTTCTTCGGGCCAACTCCAAGATGGACCCATGAAATCTTCTTCGATGTGCCGTATTCGAGAATCAATTGGTCAAACCGAATATCGGAATTGGTGATTTTCTTGCACACACTGAAGGGAGTGCCAAATTTCTTGCAAGTGAAATCAGCGGCAAGACCCTGCGTGTGTTGTGAAGTCTTGCTTCCACCAATGGCAGCATTTAATGCTTTACTGCGGTAGCCGCTTGAAATTGAGATTGAATGGCCGAGAAGTTCTACGACCTGTTCTAGAGTGGATGCAAGGTGCCTCAGGTTGTTTAGAGCCGCCTTGGTGGGTGTATTGCGGATTCCCTTTTTCAGTGCTGTGTCCGAATAGATAAGGTCCGAGAGTAAAAAATTTGGCGAAAGCCGCTGCTTAGTAATTGGTCGTACCCTAGATATCTTGGTTGCCTTTCGTTTACTTTTCATGGTGATACTCCCAGAGCCCAATGGGCGATTCGTCATTAGATTGACTTAAGGCGTTGGCGCGAATTATGCCGTAGATAACGCTATTTGCGCCCCAGAAACTGTCTTGGTGGGAGTAGGCATGCGCCGCAGTTCGCTAGCGTAGAAGAAAGCTTCTTCTTACTTGGCGAGTAGATAATTGGGGGTGCCGCCTTATACCTTTGAGGGAGAAATGCAAACCAAGCTGACCTGGGTTTTCGACCTCGACAACACCCTGCACAACGCGTCGCCGCATATCTTCCCGCATATCAATCGCAGCATGACCGCTTATCTGCAGCAGCATTTGCGCTTGACGGAAGAAGATGCCGGCAAACTGCGCGCGCATTACTGGCACAGTTACGGCGCGACGCTGCTGGGCATGATGCGCCATCACGGCACCGATCCCGAGCATTTCCTGCGCGAGACGCATGCGTTTCCCGATCTGTCCAATATGGTGGTGTACGAACGCGGGCTCGCCGCCATGTTGCGTCGCCTGCCCGGCCGCAAGCTGGTCCTGTCCAACGCGCCAAGACTTTACGCCAGAGCGGTGCTGCAGATGATGGGCGTAGAGAGCCACTTCGATGCCCTGCACTGCATCGAGTCCACCGGCTACCAGCCCAAACCTTCGCTCGCGGCCTTCCACAGCCTGCTGCGCGCGCACCGCCTCATCGCCTCGCGCTGCGTCATGGTGGAGGACAGCCGGCAGAACCTGCGGCCGGCCAAGCGCCTGGGCATGAAGACGGTGTGGGTCACGCGCGAGCCGCACGCGCCGGCTTACGTCGATGTCAAGACCGCCTCAGTGCTCGCCCTGCCGCGTCTGATGGGGCGCCTGGGGTAACAAAAAGGTTAGCACTCACCAACCGTATGAGCTAGAATCTGCGCACATCTGCATGCGCAATGAGGCGATCATGGCGACCCGCACCGGCGAACGCAAGAACCAGATCCTGCAAGTATTGGCCGAGATGCTGCAGGCCCCAAAGAGCGAGAAAATCACCACGGCAGCCCTCGCCGCCCGGCTCGACGTATCCGAAGCCGCGCTCTACCGCCACTTCGCCAGCAAGGCGCAGATGTACGAGGGACTGATCGGCTTCGTCGAGGAGACCGTGTTCGGCCTGATCAACAAGATCAGCGCGGAGCAGGACAGCGGATTGAAGCAGACCCACGCCATCGCCGCCATGCTGCTGTCTTTTGCCGAGAAGAATCCCGGCATGACGCGCGTGCTGATCGGCGACGCGCTGGTGAACGAGGACGAGCGCCTGCAGGTGCGCATCAACCAGCTGCATGACCGGCTGGAGGCGACGCTCAAGCAATCGTTGCGGCTGGCGCAGACGCAGGGGGAGATCGACAAGGACGCCGATGCGGCTGCGCAGGCAAACCTGATGCTTGCATACATCATCGGCCGCTGGCACCAATACGCCAAGAGCGGCTTCAAGCGCCTGCCGACCGAGTTGTGGCAACAGCAGGGGCCGATGCTGCTAGGTTAGGAATAGCAGCGAATACAGCGTAAGCGTTTTATCCAGATCGCCGATTGCGCGCGGATGTGCTTTTCATCCGTGCGCAATCGGCGATCCGCGCGGACGGGGCGCCGTCCGCGCAAGTTCGATCGCCGCCGTTCGATGTATCCCCCTGCGCTCGCCGGTGTCGGCACACCGTCATTGCGCGCTGCGCGCGCCAACCGTGCTTTCCGTACGGATGAAAAGCGCATCCGTACGGAAAACACGGTTACGGTTAACACCAAGGCAAGGACGGCGTGTGGGTTTTATCCAAGATCGCCGATCGCGCGCGGACGCACTTTCGTCCGCGCAAAATCTCGGCTCTGCAACTAGGCCGATGACCTGGAGCACACCTTGCACGCCGGGTCCTTCGCCAGTCTGACCGAGCGCCACTCCATTCTGAGGCTATCGAGCAGCAGCAGGCGGCCATTGAGCGTGTCGCCCGCGCTGCAGAGCAGCTTCAGCGCTTCGGCCGCCTGCACCGTGCCGATGATGCCGGTAAGCGGCGCGAACACACCCATCACCGCGCAGCGAGTTTCCTCGGCTTCGGTGTCTTCGGGGAACAGGCAGTTGTAGCAGGGAGCTTCGTCCTGGCGCAGATCGAATACAGTCACCTGCCCGTCAAAGCGCACTGCGGCTCCCGACACCAGCGGCTTGCGATATCTGACGCAGGCGCGGTTGACCGCATGGCGGGTGGCGAAATTGTCGCAGCAGTCGAGCACGACGTCGGCGCTCGCGACCAGTTGGGCCAGGCGTTCGCCCTCCAGGCGCTCGGGTATGGCCGCAACTTCGATTTCCGGGTTCAGTTGCGCCAGCGCGTCCTTGCCGGAATAGGCTTTTGCCCGGCCCACGGCAGCGGTAGTGTGCAGGATCTGGCGCTGCAGATTGGTGAGGTCGACCGAATCGCCGTCGGCGAGCGTAATGCGGCCGACGCCGCCCGAAGCGAGATACATGGCGGCGGGGGAGCCCAGACCCCCTGCGCCGATGATCAGCGCATGCGCGGCGAGCAGTTTCTCCTGGCCCTCGATGCCGATCTCGGGCAGCAGGATATGTCTGCTGTAGCGCAGCAGCTGATCGTCATTCATGGGAGCGGGAAAGGCAAAGCGCCAAGCCTGAACCGAGGGTTGTCCTCGCGCGGCTCGCGCCAGGCGCTAGTTGTTGCGGACGATCGGCAGGCCCTTGAGCATGTTGACGGCCTGGGTCAGCTGAAAGTCCTTGTCCGAGCCGAACTCTATGGGCTTGGCCGGTTCCTCGCCGTTCTCGCCCTTGGGCTTGGGCTTGTCCCCAGGGCGCGCCGCCGGCTTGTCTGGCGTCACCGCGCTGTCCTTGTCGTTGGACAGGTGCTTGTTGAGGTCACTTTCGCGCAGGAACGCGCGGGTATCGATGCCGGGTTCTTCGACAACGATGTCCGGCGTGATGCCCTTGGCCTGGATCGAGCGGCCGCTGGGCGTGTAATAACGCGCGGTGGTCAGTTTGATCGCGGTGTTGTTGCCCAGCGGCATGATGGTCTGCACCGAGCCTTTGCCGAAAGTCTGGGTGCCCATGATCAAGGCGCGCTTGTGGTCCTGCAGCGCGCCCGCCACGATTTCAGAAGCCGAGGCCGAGCCGCCATTCACCAGCACCACCATGGGTACCGTCTTGACGGCGGCCGGCAGGAGTCTCAGATAATCTTCGCTGTTGCCGCGCAGATAGTCCTCGGTGCTGGCGATGTACTTGCGCTTGGCGTCCTCGGTGCGGCCATCGGTCGTGACTACGATGGACTTGGGCGGCAGGAACGCGGCGGAGATGCCGACGGCCCCGTTGAGCAACCCGCCCGGGTCATTGCGCAGGTCCAGCACCAGGCCTTTGAGCTGGCCGTCCTTGTAAAGGGTGTTGATGTGCCGCACCACGTTTTCGCCGGAGCGCTCCTGGAACTGCACCACGCGCAGGTAGCCGTAGCCCGGTTCGATCACCTTCGACTTCACGCTTTGCACTTTGATCACATCGCGCACCAGGGTGAATTCCAGCGGCTTGCTTTCGCCCTTGCGCAGCACGGTGAGCTTGATCGGTGTCTTGGGCTTGCCGCGCATGCGCTTCACCGCGTCGTTCAGGCTCATGCCCTTCACCGGTGTTTCATCGAGTTTGATGATCAGGTCGCCCGTCTTGATGCCGGCGCGGAAGGCCGGGGTGTCTTCAATCGGGGAAACCACCTTGACGAAGCCGTCCTCCATGCCGACCTCGATGCCCAGACCGCCGAATTCGCCTTGCGTGCCGACCTGGAGTTCGCGGAACGCGTCGCGGTCCAGGTAGGCGGAGTGCGGGTCCAGGCCGGTGAGCATGCCGTTGATGGCCTCGGAAATGAGCTTCTTGTCCTCGACCGGCTCGACGTAATTGCTCTTGATCGCGCCGAACACCTCGGCGAACGAACGCAGTTCCTCCACCGGCAGCGGCGAGCGCGCCGCTTCTTTCTGGGCGATGGCGGAGAAATTGAGGGACAGCAGAACGCCTGCCAGTGCCCCCAGCAGAACCAGACCCGTCTTCTGTAACTTGCTTTTCATGGCAGACACCACCCTTCTACTTCAAAGACACCCAGCGCAACGGATCGAAGGCTTTGCCCTGATATCGGATTTCGAAGTATAAACCCGAATCCGGGTTGCCGCCGGTGTTGCCTACCGTGGCTACCGCGTCGCCGGTTGCGACCGCATCGCCCACCTGTTTGAGCAGCGCCTCGTTGTTGCCGTAAATGGTGAGGTAGCTTTGGCCGTGGTCGATGATCATCAGATTGCCGAAGCCGCGCATCCACTCGGCAAACACCACCCGCCCGCCGGCGACCGCGCGCACTTCCTGCCCGCTGGCGCCGCGAATGAACAAACCCTTCCAGCTCAGCCCGCTGTCAGTACGTGGACTGCCGAAGTGGTTGATTAGTTCCCCGCGGGTGGGCAGTCTGAGCTTGCCTTTGAGCGATGCGAACGCTCCGTCGCGGCCAGCTTCGGGCAGCTTCTCGTTGCGCCGCCCGCTTGCGCCGGGGGAAATGACCTTTCCCAATTCCTCGACCAGGCGCGACAGACGCGCTTCGTCGCGCTGCAATGATTTCATCTCGCGGCGTTGCGACTGGATTTGCGTCGCCAGCCTCGCCAGCACTTGGCGCCGTTCGACCTGCTGCGCGAGCAGTTCCTTGCGGCCCTCGCGTTGTCGCGACTCCAGCTGCGCCAGTTCGGTGCTCCTGTCGCGCGCTTCGCGCGCAAGCTGCGCCAGCCCCGCGAGGTTGGCCCGCAGCGCGCGGATGAAATCGGCCTGGGCGCGCGAAATGTAGCTGTAGTAGTACAGCTCGCGCGCGGCCTGATTCGGGTCGTGTCCGGACAGCAGCAGCCTCAGGTAGTCCTGCTGACTCGAGGCGTGGCGCATGGCCAACAGCTGCCCGAGCTCGCGCTGTTGCGAGGTGATGGCCGCCTCCAGCTTGCGCGACTGTTCCGCCAAGCGGACGAGATCGGCGCGCGCCGCCCGCTGCTGCGCGCCGACATTGCGCAGCATGCGGTTGGCCTCGGATACGCCGCGTTCCGATGTGCGCAGCGCGTCGCTCGCCTCCGACCGGTCTTCTTCGGCGCCGCTCAGATTTGCTTTCAGCGCTTCGATACGCCCGCGCAGTGCGTCCAGTTCGGTCTTGCCGGTGGCGTATGCCGGGTGCGCGCCGACCAGCGCCAAAGCCAAAAGCAATTCGCCGGCGCAGGGAGCGCAGAGGAGGCGGAGGAAGCTCGAGTCACTCCTCCGCGCTGTGCGCGCCCCCTGCGCCGGATTCAAGTCCTCGCCTTGCCCTGGTTCGCGACCGCCTGCATGGCCTTTTCGATTTCTGCGGTATCGCCCAGATAGTAGTGGCGGACGGGCTTGAGGGCGTCACCCAGTTCGTAGACCAGCGGCACCCCGGTGGGGATATTGAGGCCGACGATGTCCTGGTCGCTTATCTTGTCCAGGTACTTCACCAGCGCGCGGATGGAATTGCCGTGCGCGGCGATGAGGACGCGCTTGCCCGCCCGTACGTCCGGGGCTATGGACTGGTTCCAGTAGGGCAGCACGCGCGCCACCGTGTCCTTGAGGCATTCGGTCAACGGCACCTGGCTGGGCGCGAGCCCGCGGTAGCGGGGGTCGTTGCCGGGGCAGCGCTCGTCGCCCTGGGTGAGCGCGGGCGGCGGGACATCGTAGCTGCGGCGCCAGGTGAGCACCTGCTCGTCGCCGAATTTGGCCGCTGTTTCAGCCTTGTTCAGGCCCTGCAGAGCGCCGTAGTGGCGCTCATTCAGGCGCCAGGAGTGCAGCACCGGTATCCACATCTGGTCCATGCTCTCCAGCGCCAGCCACAGGGTCTTTATCGCGCGCTTGAGCACTGAAGTATGCGCGAGATCGAACACAAAACCCGCCTCGCGCATCAGTTCGCCGGCTTTCCCCGCCTCTTCCACGCCCTTCTCGGTCAGGCCGACGTCGGTCCATCCTGTGAACCGGTTTTCCTTGTTCCAGACGGACTCTCCGTGCCTGAGCAGAACGACTTTTTTCATGATGATCCCTTATTACCGTACGGTAATCCTGCGAATATTTTATAATATTCCAATATTGGAAACCGTGAACGGGCCGCCCCGGAGCGAGATATTTTCGATTTGCGCGATAAGCAGGGGGCGATGGGGCGTGCTGCGCGCGCAATGACGCCGGTCGAGGGGATGGGCGAAATCCCCGGCGCCATTCCGGTCCAAGTCGTGGAGGCCGTTTCGGGATTTTCGAAACTGCCCCTGAATTGGGGGAGCATGAGGGGCTGGGGACGAGGTGGGACCCTTCCGTTCCCACCAGACCCCCTCATTTTTGTGATGCGCTATTAGGAGCAGCTGTGAAATTCGTAATGGACAATATTTTCCTCATCGCGGTCGCATTCGTCAGCGGCGCGATGCTGGTGTGGCCGCTGCTGCGGCGCGGCGCCGGCGGCCCGTCGGTGAATACGCTCGAGGCGACGCAGATGATCAACCGCCAGGATGCGCTGGTGCTGGATGTGCGCGAGCAGGCCGAACATGCGCAGGCGCACATCCTCAATTCGCGCGGGCTGCCCTTATCGCAGCTCGAGGCGCGGGTCGGCGATATCGAGAAGTTCAAGGACAAGCCGGTGATCGTGTATTGCGCTACCGGCAATCGTTCGAGCGCAGCCGCCGCAACAC
>JGI1357J11328_10002611_pt1 | contig 12906 bp, 15 predicted proteins | sample Subgrocontami54m_FD_11328 | JGI IMG/M metagenome (IMG submission 11328)
ACCAGGTTCGGCTCTCCGGCAAGCTGGCGGGTCTCGGCGTCGTTAATCAGCAAGATATCTACCAGCTTCAGGGTCTCCCGGAGCGCCTCAGGCTTCCCGTTGATCCAGTAGTTCATCGTGTCGGCCGCCACCAGCCTTGGTGCGCTCACCTGGCCAAGAACCTTCCGTTGCAGATCGGGATCGATATTCGCCAGGAAGACCAGATCGCTCTCTTTGTACGCCTTCGGGATCTCCGGCTGAAACGCTGCAAAGACGTTGAGCTGCGTCTCCAGCGTCTTCGCCTCGTTCAGATCAAACCCATACTCTCCAGCCCACCGGAAGGTGCGTCCGGGCACCCGAACCAGCCCTTCAAGATCAATCGACCGGCTCTTCAGAAACGCCAGGTGCTCTTCAGGAAAGTCCTCCCCCACTACGGCCACAACTCGAACGTCGGCGAAGAAGCTGGCCGCTACCGAGAAGTACGTCGCCGATCCCCCCAGCGCCTCTTTCGCATTGCCGAACGGCGTCTGAACGGAGTCAAGCGCGACCGATCCGACAACAAGGATGCTACTCATGGTGTACCTCGTACATTATTAGATATACTTCCCAATGATCGGCCGCAGCAGCTCCGGAATGTCGGCGGTGATTATATCGCGAGCGGTGATAATCGCATCGTGCATCGCGTTCCCGCACGAGCAGCCTTCCCTGCCGGCCGGAAACGACGCCACCGTAGCCTTGATGATGGCCTTGGCGGTCTCGGCGTTTTGCTTCAGGATCGCCACCACCGCCTCCACCGACACATCCTGCTCTGTCTCGTGCCACACATCGTAATCGGTCACCAGGGCCAGCGTCGCATAGCAAATCTCGGCCTCGCGGCAGAGCTTCGCCTCTTGCAGATTGGTCATCCCGATGACATCCACTCCCCAGCTTCGATAGATCCGCGACTCGGCCCTGGTCGAGAACTGCGGCCCCTCGATGCACAGGTACGTGCCACCGAGATGCATGCGAGCCCCCACCGACTGCCCGGCGGCGAACAGTAACTCTCCCAGGACTGAACACGTCGGATCGGCGAAGCTCACATGCGCGACGAGGCCACGCCCGAAGAAGGTGCTTACCCGCCCCTTCGTTCGATCAAAGAACTGATCCGGAATGACAATATCCAGAGGCGGGAGATCCTCGCGCATGCTCCCTACCGCAGAGGCGGAGATTACCCGCTCCGCGCCCAGGAGCTTGAACCCGAAGATGTTCGCGCGAAAATTCAGCTCGGACGGCATCAGGCGATGACCGCGTCCGTGCCGCGCGAGAAACGCCACCCGTCGCCCTGCCAGGGACCCGACGATGTAGGCATCTGACGGCGCCCCAAAGGGCGTCTCGACACGCCGCTCCTCAACCCGCTCGAGTCCCTCCATTTCATACAACCCGCTTCCGCCGATGATACCGATCAGCCCCTGGCTCATTTCCCCTCCGGCGTAGGTATGAAATCATCGTCACATCGCACGCGCAGGCGACCGACGGTCTCCCGTTCGGTCACCGCCTCGATGCTCAGATCGACCGTGCGGCCGATGCACCCCTCAGCGTCCTGAATTCCCACCGTGATATAATTATCAGTTAGCACCTTGAGCCGCCCGGTCCGCACATCCCGCCCGTCCAGGACGACAGCCGTGAACGACTGCCCCACCTGTGTCTGTCGAAACTTCTGCCACTTCGCTTCGCTCAGCGCCCGGAGGGCAGCGCTCCTGGTCGCCCTCACGCTTTTAGGAACATGGTTCGGCATTGAGGCCGCAACGGTTCCCTTCCGCAGTGAGTAGCTGAACACGTGCAGATATGCAATCGGCAGACGATCGAGCAGCCGGTAGGTGTGTTCAAACTCTGCGTCCCCCTCGCCAGGAAAGCCGACAATGATATCGGTCCCGACGGCGATCCCGGGGACCGCCTCCGCAAGCCGCTCCACCAGCCGGAGAAAATCGTCGGCCGTGTGCGGGCGTCGCATGCGCTTCAGGACAGTCTCATCGCCGCTCTGCAGCGGCAGATGCAGGTGGCGGCAAAAGTTTCCGAAGCGACTAAAGAGAGCGGATAGATCCTCCCCCACCTCATGCGGATCGAGCGAGCTTAGCCGCAGCCTCGCGGGCGCCGCTACCTCCAGCATCCGTGCGACTAATCCGGCAATTGAACTGCCGATCGGCAGGTCGCGCCCGTACGTGCCCAGGTGAGTCCCGGTCAGGACCACCTCCGGATACCCGGCATCCACGAGGGCCCGCAGGTCGCGCAATGCGGCATCGTTCGGCTGACTCCGGCTCGGCCCGCGGGTCTCCGGCACGATGCAGAAGGTACAGCGATAGTTGCACCCATCCTGGACCTTGAGCAGCGCCCGGCTCCGTGCTGCACCGACCGGCGGCGGAAGCGCGGTAAATCGGCTTACCCGCTGTATGTCGCCAACGGCAATGAGGGGCGGCTTCCGGTCGCGCAGGCCCGAGATCAGCGCAGGCAATTGTGCCTTCTCGCTATTACCTGCAACTAAGTCGACGCCGGGGATTGCGGCAACCTCCCCGGCCGCCACCTGGGCATAGCAGCCCGTAACGACCACACGGGCCGACGGATTGTGACGAACCGCCCGCCGGATCATCTGTCGCGAGTCGGCGTCGGCTTCCTGCGTCACGGTACAGGTGTTGATGATGAAAAGATCGGCCGCTTCATCCGGGCCAACTGCGGTGTGCCCATCCCGCCGTAGCGACTCCTGGAGCGCATCGCTCTCAGATTGATTCTGCCGGCACCCCAAGGTCTTAATCGCGACGCGCATACGTGCTTTCAAGCTCCACGAGCCGTGTTTCGAGGACCGGGAGGTTCAGAACATCCTCGCCGTTGTAGGTGAGGAGCACCTGCAGCGCCTCCTTATCACCGCCATCCTCGTATCTGGACCATAGCCGCATCGCTTCAATGCCATCGACCCCCTTCGAACGCCGGGGGATGCTAAGCTGCTCCTCTACCCGTTTCAGCCCGCCGAACAGGCGATGTCGCCAGCACGTATACATCAGATCGTGGGATTGAAGCGTCGCGCGCAGGTCGAGGCCAAGACGGCGGCTGATCACCGGAAGATCGAAGCGGCTGCCGTTATACGTACAGACCGTCTCCACGCCTTCAAGCGCCTGCCAGACTGTGACATCACTGATCTTTGTACCGACCAGTTGGATCAGCCCTCGGTCGGCAGCATACAAGCCCACCACCGTAATGGCGCCCTCGAACGAGGTTTCGATATCCAGGTAGGCCTTCATCGGAACTTGAGCTTACCACAGGTCGGGAAATTTTCAATTCAAAAGCACGTGGCCAGCCGGTTTCGGTGGCGCGCGCCCTGAGCCTGTGATACTGTGACAACGCCGTATGAGCGGCCTACGAGGCGGACCATATTCAGGAGAGAGAGCAGATGCGCATCGGTATCATTGGACTGCCGGCCTCCGGCAAGAGCACCGTTTACCGGCTGCTGACCCACGGCCAGCCAAGCCACCATGCGGGCCAGTTGGAGGCCTCGATCTCCGTCGTCAAGGTCCCCGATCCCCGTCTCGATCGTCTGGCTCTTATGTTCAAGCCAAAAAAGCTCACACCTGCCAGCTTCGAGCTCGTGGACTTCGCCCCGCTCGTGAAAGAATCCGGCAAACCCACAAGCCCTGGTGGACAGCTCCTCCCTCAGATGCGGCAGACCACTACCCTGCTCATGGTCGTTCGGGCCTTTCAGGACGAGCGGGTCCCTCACATCGAAGGGCGCGTTGATCCGGCTAAGGATGCGGCCACGCTACAGGCTGAACTGATCCTGGCCGATCTGGATGTGGTAGAGAAGCGAATCGCCAGGATCGAAGAGGCGATGCGAAAGGGGAAAAAGGGCGAGAGTCCTCAGGAGCTGGCCCTCTTGAAACGATGTTACGCAGCGCTGCAGGAGGAAAAGCCCCTGCGGGGGATGGCACTGACCGCTGAAGATGAGCGCCTGCTTCGCGGCTTTCAGTTCCTTATGGCCAAGCCGAGCCTTCTGGTGGTCAACACCGGTGAAGAGGCTGGTGGAGGACCCGACGGCCTTGAGGCCCTGCCGGCGATGGGGACCTCTCAGCCGGCCCCGATAGCCCTGTCGGCCAAGCTGGAACTGGAGTTGGCGGACCTGCCCCCCGATGAAGCGAGCGCCTTCTCTGCCGAGCTCGGCCTGGGGGCTTCCGCGGCACCACGGCTGCGCCAGGCCTGCTATGACCTCCTGGGTCTCACGACGTTCTTTACCGTAGGCAGCGATGAGGTGCGGGCTTGGATGATCCCTCAGGGCTCGACGGCGATGCAGGCGGCCGGGGCCATCCATAGCGACCTGGAGCATGGCTTCATCAGAGCAGAGGTGGTGGCCTACGAGGCGCTCGACCGCTGTGGGTCGCTGGCAGCGGCCCGAAACGAAGGGCTGCTACGCCTTGAGGGAAAAGAGTACCTCGTGGCTGACGGCGATATCATGACGATCCGGTTCAATATCTGATTCGACGTTTTCTATACTTCGGCGATGACGAGCGGCGGGGCATGCTTCACGCCGATGAGTCCGTCAATAGACAAATCTTCGTCCACCTCCGGCCAGTGAATTCCATAACCGGCGGGGGAAATCTCGAAGTGTTCCCTCTGCTGCTGCGTCGCGTTGCGCAAACGTTCCGACTCACCGGCAATATCGATCTGGTAAGGCTTGCCGTCGACTCGCAAATGTAGAATGGTACCAGAGAAGGAAACCTGCTGAATATCGTGTACCTTATCCATGCTTCCGCTCCTGAAATTTGTTCCACTCGGTCACGATGTAGTCAAAATGCTCGAAGATGATGCGCCGGACGGTTCTCTTGTCTGCAGGACTCATGTTGTACGCGTGGGCCTGGATTGTCTCAAACCCCTGAATATCGAGCCAGTATTTGCCCTCTGCGTCCCCCTTGCGACAATGCACGTGAATCGACTCGTTCCGTTCATTGGCATAGAAAAAGAACCCCAACCCAGTATCATCAGTATCGTTGGCATCTTCCCTCTGTTCTCCGCTTGCTCTCCCCTCATACTACCACCGGGTAGGTCGGCTGTCACGCTGGGAGACGGTTCGCTTTCGTCTTCGTCGAACGAGGCTACGGATCAGCGGCGAGCGGACGCGCGAGCGTGCTTGCGTGGACACCTGTCCACGGCATCCGCTTAATGACCGGCGCGCAGCGCTGGACAGAGAGCGAATGGCAATCCGCAGCCCCGATGGCACGGCACGAAGCGGCAGCGTCGGCTGGAACCGCTGGTTGGGCGTGAACCTACAGGCTCACACCGAAACGCTCCAAGACCCACATGAGCCCAAAGTATGCGCCGGCGGTAAGCGCGCAGGCGACGCCGAAACTAGGCCAAAACGCGACACCGGAGCGAAGGAGAAACGGCAGGACCAGGAACAGTGGAAGTGAAGCCAGTACCAGCCAAAAGATGCTCTGCGACAGCGCTGCGACGGATTGAGTGCTGCCCGTGCCGATGTAGAGCCAGATAAAGGCGAGGAGAGACGTAAGGGGCAGGGACGCAAGCAGCGCGCCCCAGAACGAACTGCGCTTACCAAGCTCAGACGCTGCGACGACCACTGCTGCCGTGACCAACACCTTCACTGCGTATTGCCACATAACCCTATTTCACGCCCAACGGCATTGCGGATCAGCGGCGGGTGGACGCGCGAGCGTGCTCGCGTGAGCGACTGTCCGCTGCTGCCGCTTGAATACCCGGATCGCTTCGAGGTCCGCTACGTCAGCGCTAACGACGGCATCCACTGGTAATCTGCGTGGGTCAATTGCTCGATCGTCTGCGCTGGAGAATATGTCGGCCTGGAAGAGATTGACGATGGCATCTGGAATGTCTATTTCGACCCACTTAAACTCGGCCGGCTACACGAACGCCATATGCACATCGAGGATGAATATGGCCGACTAAGACGTCACAAGGTGTCACCTATGTCCCCGGACTTTTTGTTACCTATCTTCCCGACCGGTCAGCCTCCATCACGCCAAGCGATTCTCATCCTGGGCGCGTCGGAGGCCACAGCAAAACAGGTGAAAAAACGGCACGACTACCAGGGCCACCTTGCCGGGCTCTTGGATTAGGAAGCCCAGCCGCTTGGCTTCGGGATCAGGTGAGATCATCGCCACCATGCCCTGCTCCACCTTCATGAAGTAGCGATGCACGAGTCCATTGCGGACGGCGTCCTTGAAGAAGATCTGGCGTCCTTCAAACGTGATCTGCTTGTCGAGAAGGTCACCGGCGCCCATGTAGCGAACGAACTCGTTGAAGCATTCCCAGTCCTTCTTCGAGCTGTCGCCGCCGAGTAAGAGCTCGCGACCGCACACCTCTGTGTAGCAGCAGAGCCCGAGAGCCGCCAAGTAGTTACACCCGGTTTCAATGGCGCTCGTGATGTCCGATACCATGCCGTTGTATGGCCATGGCAGCGTCCGGGCTAGCTCGAACTTGGCGGGTGCGTCCAAGTACTTGAGTACCGCCTCTGGGCTGATTCTCGAGATGCTTGGCATAGCCTATCCCGACTGTCGGCTAACGTGGCGGCGGATCAGTGGCGGGCGGACGCGCGAGCGTGTTCGCGTGAACGACCGTTCGCGGCATTCGCGTGATGGCCGGCCACCATTTTGTTGTCTTCGTCTTGAATTCAAATGCCCTGATCTCTGGATCCGCTTCGTATTGTCTCAGGTACCGGTCGGACATCTTCCATCCTGTTCCGGTCTTTCCCTTTGGAAAGAGGGTCAGAAGACGAGTCATCGGCAGTATGAACCCTCGGATTGTGTCTCCCGCATCTACGACAATGGCGAAGTACGGCTCGCAGCCGAAGGTTTTACAGGCAGTCTCGGCCTTGTCGAAGTTGTCGTTCGGAATGCTGACGTACTCTTCCTCTCCCCCCGCTGGCCTGCTTCGACTCTTGACCGAAATGCCCATGAGCTCTTGAGTGTGGGGATTCCGAGCTATGATATCGATTCCCGTGTGGTCCACTGGAGCACACTCAAATCCATATTTGGAGAGCCAATAGAGCACCAGGATCTCACCGAAATCACCGGTGATCTTCGCATGCCGCGTACTCTTGTTTATCCTCATATCATGTTCCGGCCAACGTGCGCCATAAGCGGGCGGCGAATGCCGATCCGCTTGATGGCGATGCTAGGGACTCTCTTGGTCTTCCTCGTCCTCCAACGGAATCGCGATCGTATCGAGGACGCTGGGCTGAATGTGACCCCCAAACCCCTTTACTTTTGCTATCAGATCGCTCAAGTCCTCGTTTGAGATGTAACGGCAGTATTCGCTCAGCCCGATCTTCCGAAAGGTTGGTCGGCCCAGTTCGCTCAGGACTTTGTTCTGTCGCTCTTTCGGCGCAACAATGTAGATCTGAATATTCAACGCTGGCACGACGGAAAGAAGGTCCGACATGCGCAGGAGACCCGAATAGATGGACGTCGACGTTTCAACCTCGAAGGCTGCGACGGGAGAGTTCTGATTTATCCAGATCACGTCGATGAGAGATATTCGTTTAGTTGCTTCATCGCTGAGGCCCATGCGAGGCAGTTTTTTGAGGCAGTCGTCTGCCAGGCTCCGTCCAGCGTATTGCCGGCTCTGGTCGTTTGAGGCAATCCACACAAAACAGCCAGTGGTTCTGCCTAGTGTAGTGTGTCACGCTGATTTGTACTTATCGACAACTGCTCTGGCCCGGCTGACTTTCGCCACGATGTCCTGTGCCTTGGCTGTCCAGACAAAAGGTGTGGGCTCTTGGTTGTATCTGTCGATGTAATCCATAATAGTGTCTATCAGCTCGGGCACACTTCGGAAGGATCCTCGACGAATGCGCTTTTGGGTGATCTCCCGAAACCACCTCTCCACGAGGTTAAGCCATGAGGAGCTGGTAGGAATGAAGTGGAGATGAAAACGCGGATGTTGCTGAAGCCATCGGCTGACCTTAGGGTGCTTATGCGTGGCGTAGTTGTCCACAATGCAGTGAAGGTCCAGATGCGGCGGCGTCTGCGTGTCCAACAGCCGGAGGAACTGCATCCACTCTTGGTGACGGTGTCGCTTCATGCAAGTACCGATGACCGTGCCCTCCAGCAGTTCCAAGGCAGCAAACAGGGTGGTCGTACCGTGACGTTTATAGTCGTGGGTCATCGTCCCACAGCGACCTTTCTTCAGTGGCAACCCAGGCTGGGTGCGGTCCAACGCCTGAATCTGGCTCTTCTCATCGAGGCTGAACACCAGCGCATTGTCTGGCGGATTCAGATAGAGCCCCACGACGTCGTGCAGCTTCTCCAGGAACTGCTTGTCGTTGCTTACTTTGAATGTCTTCACCAGATGGGGCTTCAGCTGGTTGGCTCGCCAGACGCGGTGCACCAGGGTAGGATTCACCTGGAGCTCGCGAGCCAAGGTCCGGATACTCCAATGGGTTGCGTTGGCGGGCTTCTCCTGGGTCGTCTTCTTGACGATGCACCGCACGACATCCTGACGTGCTTTGGGTGTTCGACCACCGCGCGGTGCATCTTGCTGAATACCGTCAATGCCCTGCTCCTGGAAACGCCGGCGCCACAGGCTGACGGTTCGCCGGTCCGCTCCCACTTCCTGCGCAATCTGGATGTTCTGCATTCCCTCAGCGGCCAGCAAGACAATCTTGGACCGTTGAGCCAGCCGGACGGCCGACCTTCGCCCTCTGGACCATTTTTCCAGGGTCCCACGATGCTCTTCGCTCAATCTCACCGAGCACGCAATTCGCATGGCATTCACCCTCCTTCAAGAGATGAATACCACGAACCCACAATAAGTACAAGTAATTATGATACACTACACTAGTAATACGAGTTCGCTTTGAGCCTTGGTGTGCGCCGAGGAATCCCGCTTTGACTCGGCATGGTCATCTTCGATCGCACGTTGCTGGTGTTTGTCTGGAACCTTCGGTGTCCGACCTCGGTGCGGCTTTGGCTGTGCAGGTTGATCCCGTCGGACCCGCGCTTCGTCGAGACGATCCGACAGGACCTGTTGGTATTCGTTGAGAGCATTTGGCCTTGAGGCACAAGCGTTGACGACAACGTCTGAATTAGGGCTTTCCAGAACCCGCTGGTTCAGGATTCCCCAACCATATCTTGGTCCCCATTGCTGTGTGAGCGCGTCCCGTAGCTCTCCGAGAATGGGGAGACGGTCTTTTGCCGCCAGTACATGGATGAATCGTAATGGGATGCGGTGGGGAAACAGTCCATTGTCCCACACTTTGTCTTGGGACTCAAAGGCGGGACCAGATACCTCCGCGAGAGCGGCCAAGCTCTTGTCAACGATGATGGCGAGTTTGTCTCCTTGGTACCAGTCATTGAACCGAGGGGACTTGCTTCCCCAAAGCGCGTATTTGAGGCAAATGAGGAACTGGTACTCGTCGATCGTGGTCAACCTCAGCCTCACGATTGCTCTCCTTCTTCTTCGTTGTCCCTAACTACAATTAGACAGACCGGCCTAATCTGTTCAGGGTCGACGAGCTCGCCGCCTAATCTGGCAAGGACCCGATCTCCCTTGGGAGCCTATCGCCGCATAGCTGCGGGGGTTTTGGTAGCAAAGCGGCGGTGGCAGCCTTGTTATCGAGACCGGCTTGGAGCATCAGCATCGTAGGCCGGGTTAGCCCAGCGTAACCCGACAATCCGATTCCATCACTCATGCCCCACCCCCTCGAAATCTATCGCACCCTGACCTCAATCTGCTGGTTATACCCCCGCCGCAACATACCGGCGAAAGCTGGAATACGGCCACTCCATCGCGGATGACACAAGCCCGTGTTTGACCGGGTTGAAATGCACATACTCGACATGCCGGATAACATCGGCTTCGTCCCGGAGTGCGTGCTCCCAATAGCGATGCTGCCATAACGCTTGTTCCCGTTTCGCTGTCCGTGCGCGATGCGGCTCGGTGCGTAATGCCGGGTCACAGTGCTTGGTGAAGTATGTCTTGATGAGCCGCCAGCGTGTCGCGAAGTCGGCGTCGCCCGCCGGCAGCGTCCAGATGCAATGCAGATGATCGGGCAGCACGACTATCGCATCCACCTCGAAAGGGCGAGTTGACCGCACCGCGCGAAACGCCGTTCGCAAGACCCCAACCGCATCCGCGGACGCAAAGAGCGGCCGCCGTTGCTCCGTCACCGCGGTGAAGAAGAACGACCCGCCTGAAATGAATGCGCGCCGGTATCGCATGTGCTTCGTCGGGTTACGCTACGCTAACCCGACCTACTCAACCGCACCGCCATCTTAGCAATAAAAAAGCGTGGTAAAGTTGACTAAAGGTAGGCGTTCCCTTGTATTCGTGTCAAGCAGAAAGCTGAGTCATTCATGAGGCGGGTTTACCTTTCACGATCAGGTAAATCGGGGTACCGACAAAGCCGTATACTGCCCGAAGTTGGTTGACCAGATAGCGCCGGTAGGCGACCCGCACACCGCGCGGATCACTCACGAACAGCAGAAAGATGGGGGAAAGAGAAGCGGCCTGGGTGGCGTAGTGAAACCGAACTGGACGCTTGCCTTTGCTGGGCGGGGGGTATTTACGGACCCCCTCGATTAGGCAACGTTCAGCATTCTGTTCGCATAGTCCTTGCCGGCCGTTGGCGGGGGCAAGGACTTTCCGGCTTTTTTGTAAAGTTCAATCGTTTCCCTTACAATCTCGCATAGTTCTGCGAACACAGCTCTTTCATCGTCCCCGTGGCAGCCGCCATAGAACAACCCTGGACAGCTCCCCACAAAGCACTGGTCCTCCTCAGACCATTCAACAATCTTGACATACCGCGCGCTCTCTGTCACCGCTTTGACTCCTCTGTTGCTGCCCTCACAGCCCTTTCCTGGTAGTACTTTGCATCATCGCCAGCTTTGCCGGAAATAGTCACCGACTTTGCGACGTTGGGATGCACGAAATTCCTGTGATCTCCCCTGCCTCCCCGATTCACAAAGCCAGCTCCTTCGAGGTCTCTGATAAGCTCGCGAATTTTCCGAGGCATGTTTCGAATTTTTCCGGGTGTTCAATCGAAAGTCGCCTAACTGCTGAGTGTTCTGCAACGAACTCCTGCAGTATACCAGTCAAAATGTGCAATGCGATAGATGTATTATCCATGGCTAACAGGTACTTCCTCCCCAACACCCATTAGGCGCTCTTGCCTTTCAAGACCAGGCGGATCGGTGTACCGACAAAACCGTACGCGTCCCTGATTTGATTGACCAGATAGCGCCGGTAGGGGACCCGCACACCATGAGGGTCGCTCACGAAGAGCAGAAAGGTTGGGGGAGGATTGGCGGCCTGTGTGGCATAGCGAAATTTAACAGGGCGCTTGCCGTGGGCGGGCGGGGGGTACTTCCGGACCGCCTCGCCGATGAGGTCGTTGATCTGGGGGGTTGGTACCCGGTGCGAACGCCACTGCACGACGGTCTGAAGCAGAGGGAACAGCGTGAGCACTTGATAGCCGCTGAGGGCCGAGACGAACGCAATGGGTGCGTAATCCAGGTGCCTCAGTTGATCGCGAATCTGCAGCGTGAACTCTTGCCGGGCATCTGCGCCAGACGGCATCAGGTCCCACTTATTCGCGACAAGGATGGCGCTGCTTCCGGTATCCTGGACGTAGGCGGCGATCTTGGCATCCTGGTCTGTGATCCCTTCTCGCGCGTCCACCAGGATTAGGGCGACGTCGCTCCGTTCAATGGCCCTGAGCGCCCTCGCCACACTGAACCGTTCCAATGGCTGTTGGACCTTGCTGCGCGACCGGAGCCCTGCCGTGTCGATCAGGATGTACGGGGTGTCATTATAGGTGAACGGGGTGTCGATCGCATCCCTCGTTGTGCCAGGCTGCTCGCTCACGATGACACGCTCCTGCCCCAGCAGCGCGTTGACCAGCGATGATTTTCCCACATTCGGGCGACCGACCACCGCCACACGGATGGCTTTCTGCTCGGGTGCGACCTCTGTCTGTGGCAGTGCCTCGACGATCACGTCGCAGAGTTCCGCGACACCCAAGCCATGCTCGGCGGAGACCGGGCATATTTCGTTGAATCCCATCCGAAAGAATTCAGACGCCAAGGCCTCGTGGGCTGGCCGATCGACCTTATTCGGCACTACGACGATGCGGGTGTGTACATCGTGCCGAAGCGTCCGGGCGATCTCCTCATCCAGTGGGGTCAGCCCCTCGCGGGCGTCAACGACAAAGACGACGAGGGCGGCCTCCTGGACCGCCATCTGGACCTGGGCGAGTACCTGAACCGCCAGACCGCTTTTGACACCCGGCTCGAACCCCCCGGTATCACCGAGCATGAACGCGCAACCCTTCCACTCGATCGTCGCGTACAGCCGGTCCCTGGTTACGCCGGGCTCGTCGAGCACAATCGCCCTTCGCCCGCCCACCAACCGGTTGAACAGGGTCGATTTCCCCACATTGGGCCGACCAACGATCGTGACGACAGGAAGGAGCATCGCAATTCTCTCCAATCGGATACGTTATCGTGGAAAAGTCTATCGGATCCGCTCTTGGAAGGGGCGGACAATCGCGGTCCACTTCACGAGTTGAGCACCATCGTGCCTCGCCTGAGGTAGTCTAGCCCGGACAAGATCGTGACCGCTGCCGTAAGATAGATGACCCCCGACACGTAGGACCCTGCCCCGCTGGTCAGATGGGCAATGAGCGTCACCAGCACGGTCAACATTTGCAGACCTGTCGTAATCTTCCCTATCCAGGAGACAGAGACCGTTGCCTTGCCTTTGACGATGTAGATGACCAGGAAACCGCCAATCACTATCAGGTCCCGGCTGATGGCAATGATGAAGAGCCACTGGGGGATCTGGTGCAGGTAGACCAGCGTCATGAAGGTGGCAAAGAGCAACAGCTTGTCGGCCAGCGGATCCAGGATCATCCCCAGGTCTGTCCCCTGGGCCCTC
>JGI1357J11328_10002645_pt1 | contig 12797 bp, 13 predicted proteins | sample Subgrocontami54m_FD_11328 | JGI IMG/M metagenome (IMG submission 11328)
TGCACCGCCAGTGCCAGCCGGCGCGGCGTGACGAAGGCTTTGGCCCCTTCATAGGGCAGCCCAGCCGCTACCAAGCGGTCGGTGACCGCTTTACGCAAATCCTCCGCTGCCCGCGCCTGCATCCGCGCGGGAATTTCTTCCGAAAAAAGTTCCAGAAAAAAATCTGGCATGACTAGTTAGCTCGTATACGAGGCACGTGACTTTTCGATTTTAATGTTGGCGATTCCAATCGTTGTCAAAAATGCTTCGACGTTAGTTGGCAAATTACGGTTCGTCGGACCCAGGATAACTTTGCGTAACGGATTAACCTTTCCTCCATTGGAGAAATCAATCTCGACATGGGGGACAGGAATTTCCACTTTCATTCTGAATGCGATCTCGGCTGGTTTTGAATCCCGCCCCCAGGCTGTTCCGCCCGCACTCCTTATGCTGATTCCAGATGCATCTCGGACGAAATGAACCATATGAGCCAACCTGATCTCTTTCTCTTCTACGAACGCCGGATTTTTTAGTGCGCACGAGCTCATCGCGAAGAGATAGCACTTCTTACTAAACTCACGATCATAAGAAAAATTCTTCTTCTTTTCGGCTTCAAGAAAAGACATTAAAACTACTTTCATTTCTTCAATTTGACGTTGCTCGTCATACAAGACACGAAGCGGCATGACTGGGAGATTTGTCATCTCTTCCGCTGCAAAACCAAGAGCAAATCCGCGCCCATCCGCTGCGTATGCACGCCACTGACTAAGAACATCACCATCCAATGAAAAGCTGGCAACCAAGGGCAGAGCATTTTCACTAGTGAAGATGATCCTCTTGTCTACCTCATCAAAGAACTCTTTGGATGCAACTTTGAGAAGTTCGGACGCCGCTCGCTCGAAGATTTCGTATCCCCAATGCATTTCCATATTGTCGTTCATCGAGAAAACATCGCTGAACCAAAGCTTTCGAGTCCTGACAATGCCGAAAAACGCATTCGGATCGCAATAGTGGAAAATGAGTTCGCCCGCAGATGGCTTATAAATACGATCAAAAAGCACGGCTCTCAATTCTCCTCCGGTCGCGCCGCGAGCGTGGCCGCTGTCGTAAGTTACAGCTTCTTATGACTTCCGTCGCACCTGGGCCGGTTGCCGGTGCGCTTGCAGGCGCAGAACTTCACCTCTTCGGTCTTCTCCGCCTTGAATTCCAGCGGCGTGAATTCCGAGCCCTTGTGCGAGCCGTCGCAGAACGGCTGCTTCTTGGAGCGCCCGCAGGCGCACCACCAATAGCTCTTGCCGGCCTCGACGCTGACCGGAATTGGCCGTTGTCCGCCGATGTCAGGTGTTATGCTCATGCAGCCCCTCCCCCTTCTGTCGCCAACCAGGCTTCGCCACAGGCCTTGGCCAGTTCGCGCACGCGCAAAATGTAGCTCTGCCGCTCGGTCACCGAGATCACGCCGCGGGCGTCGAGCAGATTGAAGACATGGCTCGCCTTGATGCATTGGTCATAGGCCGGCAGCGCCATCAAATGCCGCTTCTTCCGGTCCTGTTCGTGCCAGCCCGCTTCCAGATATTTGCGGCAGGCGGCCTCCGCCATCTTGAACTGCGCGAACAGCATGTCGGTGTCGGCATAGAGAAAATTGTGGCGCGAATATTCCTGCTCCGATTGCAGGAAGACGTCGCCGTAGCTCACCTTCTGCTCGCCCTCGCGGCCGTTGAAGTTGAGGTCGAAGACGCGGTCCACGCCCTGCACATACATCGCCAGCCGCTCCAGCCCATAGGTGATCTCGCCCGCCACCGGCGCGCATTCGAAACCCGCCACCTGCTGAAAATAGGTGAATTGCGACACCTCCATGCCGTCGCACCAGCATTCCCAGCCCAGCCCCCAGGCGCCCAGCGTCGGGCTCTCCCAGTCGTCCTCGACAAAGCGGATGTCGTGAATTTTTGCATCAATGCCGATGGCGGTGAGCGACTTGAGGTAGAGGTCCTGGATGTCGGGCGGCGACGGTTTGAGGATCACCTGGAACTGGTAATAGTGCTGTAGCCGGTTGGGGTTCTCGCCGTAGCGGCCGTCCTTGGGGCGGCGCGAGGGCTGCACATAGGCGGCATTCCACGGCTTTGGGCCGAGCGCGCGCAAGGTGGTCGCGGGATGGAAGGTGCCGGCGCCGACTTCCATGTCATAGGGCTGCAAGATGACGCAGCCATAATCGGCCCAATAGCGCTGGAGGGTGAGCATCAGCCCCTGGAACGAGCGCCGGGGGTCCATGTGGTCTTGGCGCATGGGGGCGGATTGTTCGGCGGCGCTCATGGCGCCGGTCTATCGGCGGCCCGGATGGGGGTCAAGGCGGGCATCAGTCGGTCCGGCGGGGAAACAGTCCAATATTTGCAGCGCCGCGGCGCCTTCTCGGCGACAGTGGAATGCGGCCGCGCCCCCGGCGTTATTTCAAAGGCAGCTTCGGGTGGACACGAAGTATTAAGGATCGCGCACGGTTCTGACCGCGCGGCCTGCCTCCAGAGGTGGCCGTTTACCGGAATTTGCACACTGGCCCGCTAACTTCGCGATCAATGCGACGGGGTGAAAGGCTTTCCCATGTTGGCATTCGAGATTATCGGCGCAGCTTTCGTTTTGTTGTTCTTCGGACCCATGCTGTCGGGCGGCCTGATCGCCAGCCGCTGACGCCACCGGTCATTGCGGCCGGTATTCGCCGGTCAGCGGATCGCGCCTGAGCGTCTGCCGGACTTCACGATCCGCTATCCGGACCGCCTTCGCTTGATCCAGCTCCTCGTTGACCCGGCGCACTTCCCGCACCACCCAATGCACGACGGCGGCTGCGCCGAGCGCACCCAGCGTCCATTTGACCAGCGGCGGAATCACGAATTGCGGCATGTGAGCTCCTCCCCGAATCTTTCCAACTATAGCCCGTAACGCGACCAGAGCGCACGCGCTTCCAGCGCCGACACTATTTCCTCGGCGAAGCCCGGACGGCTTAAGAGTTGCTCGATCCCGCCCAAGCCGGCGCCGCGCAGCCGGCGGCCGAAGAAGCCGCGCTCCGGCGCAATCAAAGGCGTCAGCACCTCGTCGCCGTAACGCTCGCGCAAGGTCGTGCGCAGATCGCCCACGGCATCGGCGATGCCAAGCTCGACCGCGCGCGCGCCGGTCCAATATTCCCCCGAGAACAAGGTTTTTTCTGGACCTTCGAGTCTTCGCCCGCGGCGCTCCTTCACCAGCGCGATGAAGCCTTGGTGGATTTCATTTTGGATCTGCTTCAGCCGCTTCACGTCCTCCGGATTTTCCGGCAGGAATGGGTCGAGCATGGCCTTGCGCTCACCGGAGGTATAGAGCCGCCGCTCGATGCCGACTTTCTCCAGCAGCTTGTCGAAGCCGAAGGAGCCGCCGACGACGCCGATGGAGCCGAGCATCGAGGATGCGTCGCAGATGATCTCGTCGGCGGCGCAGGCGATCATGTAGCCGCCGGAGGCGCCGACATCCTCGACAAAGGCGATGACCGGCAGGCCCTTTTCTTCGGCAAGCAGACGGATGCGGCGAAAGATCAGGTGCGACTGCACCGGCGAGCCGCCGGGCGAGTTGATCAGCAGCGCCACCGCCTTGGCGTGGCGCATGGAAAAGGCGCGGTCGAGCGCGCGCGTGATGCCGGTGAGCGTCAATCCCGGCTTCAGCGGCGTGGAAAACCCAATGATGCCGGTGAGCCGCACCACCGGCACGATGGGGATATCGCCGCGCAACCGGCGCGGCAAAACAGGGCGCAGCACGTCAAGGATGCGGTCCGGCAAAGAACCAAGGTTCCGCCGCGGCAGCGTTGGCTCACTCATGTTGTTCCCATAGGCCAGGAGGAACTTGGGCTCAAGTTACGCATTCTTAATCAGGCCACAAGCAGGCGGTGCGTGTCCGGCAAAACTCACAATTCGGCAAGCGGCAGCACTGATTTGCCACGCAGAACGGCATCGGCCAAGGCGGCCGGGCGTCCGGTTTCGTCGTTGAGCGCGAGGCCCGGATAAAGCGCAAGCGGCGCGCGGCTGTCCTTCACCGCCCGCACCAGGATGCGGATGGCGGGCGCGCCGGGTTTGGGATGCACCGGCATTGCCGCCACGCCGCCGAAGGCGCGCGAAAGCGCCTCCAGCACGTCCGCCAGTCCGTCGGCGCGCCAGATCAAGGTCAAAACGCCGCGCGCCGGCAACAACCTCGCCGCCGCGCGGATCCAAACCGGAAGAACGTCGGCAGCGGCCGCATGCGCCAGCCGCCGGCGCGCGTTCGGCGAAATATTTTGCCGCGCCGGATCGTTGAATGGCGGATTCATCAGCACACGGTTGGCAGAGCCCGGCTGGAGGCCAGCGGCAGCGAAGGCGCGCGCCGGCGCATTCACGTCGAGCGCGACCGAAGTCACGCGGCCGGCAAGGCCGTTGCGCTCCGCATTGCCCGCCGCGAGCGCCGCGAGCGCCGGATCAAGCTCGACAAGCGTGACGCGCAGGCCCTCGACCCGCGCCGCCAGCGCCAGTCCCGCTGCGCCGATGCCGGCGCCGAGATCGACGGCGTGCTCGCCCGGCTTGGCGGCAGTCGCCGCCGCCAACAAAATCGCGTCATGGCCGACGCGATGGCCCTGCCGCGGCTGCCGCAGCCGCAGGCGGCCATCAAGCACCGCGTCGTCGGTCGTCTCCAGACCAAGGCCGCGCGGCTTAGCCGGCATCGGGACGCAACTCATGGCCGAGCCCGGCCTCCTGAAGCAGCCTCCGGGCCGCCGGGATGCGGTCGTCCGGGACAAGGATGCGCCGCGGGAGGATGCCGAGCGAGCCTTCAAGCACGCTCATGTTCTGGTCGAGCACCATGTGCGGAATGCCGGCGCCGTCCAGTAGCGCGCCGATCGCCGAGACCAAGACCAGGTCATTGGTGCGAACGAGTTCCCGCACGGCTCTCTCCAGGTCACGCCTGGCGTCTGTCTGCGCCGGGCGCGCGATGGGCCAAATAGGCAAGAAGCTTCAGCTCGCGCCTTCCGCGCGTCACCGTGTCGAGGATCAGGCCGGACATGAAGGACAGCAGGGCCGAGAGCATCAGGCCGGTCGACAGAATAGCTGTCGGGAAGCGCGGAACGACGCCTTCGCGCAAAAATGTTGTCACGATGGGAATCGCCAGCACGATGGAGACTATCGCCAACACCGCGCCGATCGCGGAAAAGAATTGCAACGGCCGCTCGGACCGGTAGAGCCGGATGATGGTCCAGAGAATCCGCAAGCCGTCGCGCCAGGTATTGAGCTTCGAAGTGGAGCCGGCAAGGCGCGCATAATAGGGGGTCTCGACTTCGCCCACCGGCAGCTCAAGCTCCAGCGCGTGCACCGTCAGTTCGGTCTCGATCTCGAAACCGCCGGACAGGACCGGGAAGGATTTGACGAAGCGCCGCGAGAACACCCGGTATCCCGACAACATGTCGGAAAAGGTGCGCCCGAAGACCATGGCGACAAAACTGGTGAGGAGCCGGTTGCCGGTGCGGTGGCCGGTGCGATAGGCCGCCTTTTCCCGGTCGACCCGCGCGGCGACCACCATGTCGAGCCGCTGCTCCAAAAGGCGGGAAATCATCGTGCGGACGCTGGGGGCGTCATAGGTGGCGTCCCCATCGACCAGAACGTAGATATCGGCCTCCACGTCGGTGAACATGCGCCGGACAACGTGGCCCTTGCCCTGGTGCTGCTCCCGGCGCACCACGGCCCCTGCCCTCTGGGCAACCTCGACGGTGCGGTCCCTGGAATTATTGTCATAGACATAGACCGGGGCCTGCGGCAAAGCGGCGCGGAAATCGGCCACCACCTTGCCGATCGAGTTTTCCTCGTTGTAGCAGGGCACGAGAACCGCGATGCGATGGCGTTCGAGAGCATCCGCCCCGGGCTTCAGGTCCACGAAACTTTGCGCGCTCGTCATCGTTTCCTCGGAGCCCTTCCGCCGCTTGGCGGCACTAACGGCGCACTTGCCGGCTCACCATAGCGTTTCTATGCTCGCTCGTCCTCTCTGGGAGAAGCTCCTTGGCCGTCATTGTCCCCTTTGAAAGCCATCCGCCCGCATCGCTCGACCGCCTTGTCGAGCTGGTCGCCGCGGACCTAGGCCGGGTCAATACCACCATCTTGTCGCGCACGGGATCGGAAGTGACCATGATCCCGGAGGTTGCCAACCATCTGATCTCGTCAGGCGGCAAGCGGCTTCGCCCGATGCTGACGCTGGCGATGGCCGGCATCACCGGCTATGGCGGGGACGGCCATATCAAGCTCGCTGCTTCGGTGGAATTCATGCATACGGCCACGCTGCTGCATGACGACGTGGTGGATGAGAGCGAATTGCGCCGCGGCCGAGCCGCCGCGCGGATGCTGTGGGGCAACGAGGCCAGCGTGCTGGTGGGCGACTTCCTGCTCGGCCAGGCTTTCAAGATGATGGTCGAGGTGGGATCGCTGCGCGCGCTCGAAATCCTGTCCGCGGCGGCGGCGGTAATCGCCGAAGGCGAGGTGATGCAGCTTGCCGCCGCCAAGAACACCGCGACCACGGAGGACGAATACCTCTCCGTGATCCGCGCCAAGACCGCGGAGCTTTTTGCCGCCGCCTGCGAGGTCGGCCCGGCGCTCGCGGGGCGGCCGAAAGCCGAGCAGGCCGCGTGTCGATCCTTCGGCATGAATCTCGGGATCGCGTTTCAGCTTGTCGATGACGCCCTCGACTACGGCGGCAAGTCCGCCAAGCTCGGCAAGAATGTCGGCGACGATTTCCGCGAGGGCAAGATCACGCTGCCGGTGGTGCTGTCGTTCCGCCGCGGCAACGACACCGAGCGCGCTTTCTGGACACGCGCGCTGGAAAAGAACGAGGTCGGCGACAACGACCTGGAATTCGCCATCGGCCTGATGACCAAGCACCGGGCGCTGGAAGACACGATCAAGCGCGCCCGCCACTATGGCGCCATGGCCAAGGACGCGCTGGCGCTGTTCCCCGCTTCCTCCATGAAACAGGCGCTGGAAGACGCGGTCGAGTTCTGCATCGCCCGCGCGCATTAAACTGCGCCAAGCGACGTTGCTCTGATCCACCATTTCGCGTGCGCGGCACGCAGCTTGCGCGCCGCGGCCTTAGCCGCCGCGGCTGAATCGCAGAGCGCGAAGCAGGTCGCGCCCGAGCCCGACATGCGCGCCAGCCGGCATTGCGGCAATGCCCGCAGCGCAGCCAGCACTTCGGCAATGGACGGGTGCAGTGAGACGGCGGCGGCTTCGAGATCGTTGGATTGTTCGGCGAGCGCGGCCAGGAGTCCCGTCATCCTGAGGTGGCCTTGCAACGCAAGGCCCTCGAAGGATGACGGCGCCGCCATCCTTCGAGGCTCGCGGCCTGCGGCCGTTCGCACCTCAGGATGACGGCGCGCATGCAAGCGATCAAACGCGGCGAAGACGTCTTTGGTCGCCAGCGCTACGCCCGGATTGACCAGGACCGCGGCCAGCCGCGGCAGTTCAAGCGGCTTGGACAGAACGTCGCCAATGCCATGCATGACCCGCGGGCGCGGATCGAGACAGACCGGCACGTCGGCGCCGCTGTCCCGCGCGGCTTCGCGCAGACGGGGATCGTCGCGCGCCAAACCATTGGCTTCGGCGAGAAGACGCAAGGCAGCCGCCGCATCAGCGGAGCCCCCGCCGAGGCCAGCCGCCACCGGTATGCGCTTGAACAGGACGAAATGGCCAAGGCGGAGCTTCGGGACTCGCGCCGCCAGTGCCCTGGCGGCCTTGAGCACCAGATTGTCCGCCGCCGGGCCGCAGGCGTCGCGCATCGGCCCCTTGAGATCGAGGCCCAGGGGCCGGCCGGGCTCCAGGCTCAAACGGTCGGCGACCGCCGCGAAGACCACCAGGCTTTCGATCTCGTGCAAACCGTCATTACGGCGGCCAAAGACGCGCAGCGTCAGATTGACCTTGGCGGGAGCGCGCGCGACGAGCGGGGCGGTCATGCGGCCTGAGGGTTCACCCGCCGCTACCGGACTTTTTTATTTGTTCCGCCGCCTTCGAGGAGGTTTCCTCCGGCAGGCCGGATTTCAGCTTTGCCTCGATCTTCGGCAGTTCCTCCGGCTCAGGCTTGAGATCCCTTGCGTGCGACCACTGAAACTTGGCTTCGTGCTGGCGGCCGACCCGCCAATAGACGTCGCCCAGATGGTCGTTGATGGTCGGGTCTTCCGGCTTGAGCTCGACCGCCCGCTCCAGGTGCTTGACCGCTTCCTCGTAATTGCCGAGCCGGTAATGCGCCCAGCCGAGCGAATCGACGATGTAGCCGTCCTCGGACCGCTGCTCGACCGCGCGGCGGATCATCCGCATGCCCTCGTCCAAGTTCACGCCCTGGTCGATCCAGGAATAGCCAAGATAGTTCAACACCTGCGGCTGGTCCGGATAGAGTTCTAGGGCTTTCTTCAGATCGGCTTCGGCCTTGCCCCATTGCTTGGCGCGCTCCAGGCAGATGCCGCGGAAATAGAACAGCAGCCAGTCGGATTTTTGCGCCGTTTCGACCGTCGCCACGCCCTTGGAATAAACCTCGGCGCATTCGGCGAACTTCTTGCGCCCGCGCAGGATGTTGCCGAGCGCGAGAATCGCATCGACATCCTTGGGCTGCTCGGCGATCAGCTTGTCGAGGCGCTTCGTCGCCTCGTCGGTGCGGTCGAGATTGTCGAGATCCATGGCAAGCTGGATATCGGCGTTGCGCCGCATCGGCGACGTTTCCGGCACTCGCTCGTAAAGCTTGATCGCCAGCTCCGGCTTCTTCACCGCCGAATAGAGATCGGCCAGCGCGATCAGCGCCAGGGGATGCGTCGGCTCGAGATAAAGCGCCAATTGCAGATAGACCAAGCCGAGATCCTCGCCGCCGCGGCGGGTGATCCAGGCGCCCATGCCATACAACACCTCGGCGGCGCCTTGTTGTGGCGAGCCGACAATCAACGGCAAGTCCTGGCCCTTGAACAGGCTGAGCTTGGCGAACATCTGCGGACCGACCACGCCGTCCGCGCGCAGGTTGTTCTTCCGCTGGAACTCCTTCACGATTTTATCGGTGACGGGGCTGAAAACGCCGTTGGCCTCGATGCCCAGCGCCGCCTGCAAGCGCTTCACGCTTTCCCCGCGGCTGCCGAGCCGCAGCGGCGCCGATTCCGGCACCGGCGCGGCGGAAGTGACGCGATCCTTCAACTTGACCATCAGCGGATGGCGCGGCACGAGCTTCTCATAGGCCTCGATGATCTTGAGGGCTTCATGCCGGGCGCCGCTGCGCTCGGCCCAGCCGGCATAAGCCTCCGCCAGCCGCTCTTCGGAAGGATCGAGCTTATAGGCGCGCTCGAAACGCTTGCCGGCCTCCTTCTTGCTGCCAGCAAGCTCGAGGATCAGGCCCGCGTGCAGATCCTTGAACAGGCCATACCAGTCCGGGCCCAGGAGGCGGTCGATGCTGTCGACGGCGGCGCGCGTATCGTTCGCGGCATAAGAGGACCAGGCCAACAACAGCGTCGCGGCAAGGTCGGTGATCGGGCCGCGCACCGATTGCGTGAGCTGCTGCCGCGCCGCCTGATATTGTTTTTGCTTGATGGCGCGCACGCCCAACACCAGCCGCGCGATGCGGTCGCCGCGGTCGCTCTGGACAATCGATTCCGCCAGCCTGACTGCCTCGTCCACGTCGCCGCCGGCCAGCAGCGAGAGGAAGGCGCGATCCAGCAGTTCTTTGTTGGTCGGATCAGCCCGCAGCGCCGAGCGGTAATAGGCCGCCGCCGCGCTCGCGTCACGCTCGGCCCCCGCATGGCGCGCCGCGAGATAGGCCCCAAGCGGAGTAAGGCGCGCGAGCTCCTGCGGCGTCGGCACCTCGGCTGCGACCGTTTGAGGCGCCAGCAGGGAAAGTACGGCCAGCGCGGTGCCGGCGAGGCGCCGGAGCATGATCGAGGCGGTCACAGGGACTATGGTCTCCTTGGGACGAAAGGTCATGAACCTGACAAAGGCGCGCCTACGGCGCCACCGGCCCGTCAGAGGCAGAGAATGGCCCGTTTGCGCCCTGGCCGCAAGGACAGGGGCGGTACCCCCATTTGTCAGCATGCAATCCGCGGTGTGGCGGCATCGTGACCGGACGGAAACTCGCCTTCACATATTCGGATAATTCGGCCCGCCGCCGCCTTCGGGCGGAACCCAGGTGATGTTCTGATTCGGGTCCTTGATGTCGCAGGTTTTGCAGTGGACGCAGTTCTGGGCGTTGATGACGTAGCGCGGGCGCCCGCCCTCCTCCACCCATTCATAAACACCAGCCGGGCAATAGCGCGCCGAGGGCCCGCCGTAGAGATCGTGCTCCGACGTCTTTTGCAATGCCATGTCACGCACGATGAGGTGCACCGGCTGGCTTTCCTCGTGATTGGTGTTGGAGAGAAAAACCGACGACAACCGGTCGAAGGTCAGCACGCCGTCGGGTTTCGGATAAGCGATGGGTTGCGCCTGTGACGCCGGCTTCAGCGTCGCATGGTCCGGCTTGCCGTGGCGCAGCGTGCCGAACAGCGAGAAGCCGAGCGTGTTGGTCCACATGTCCAGCCCGCCGAGCGCGATGCCGGCGAAAGTTCCGAACTTCGACCAAAATGGTTTGGCATTGCGCACCTTCCACAGGTCGCCGCCGATGTCGGACGAACGCCATTCCTCCTCGTATCGGCCCAGCTCGTCGTTGCTGCGGCCCGCGGCTAGCGCCTGCGCTACCTGCTCCGCGGCGAGAATGCCGGACAGCATGGCATTGTGGCTGCCCTTGATGCGCGGCACGTTCATGAAGCCTGCCGCGCAGCCGATCAGCGCGCCGCCGGGAAAGGCGAGCTTCGGCACCGACTGATAGCCGCCTTCGGTCAGCGCGCGCGCGCCATAGGAGAGGCGCTTGCCGCCGGCAAAAGTGTCGCGCACCAGCGGATGCGTCTTGAAGCGCTGAAATTCCTCGAACGGCGAGAGATAGGGATTTTGGTAATTGAGATGCACGACGAAGCCGACCGACACCAGATTGTCGTCATAGTGATAGAGGAACGATCCGCCGCCGGTGCGGTTGTCGAGCGGCCAGCCGAATGAGTGCTGTACCAGGCCGGGCCGGTGCTTTTGCGGCGCTACCTGCCACAGCTCCTTCAGGCCGATGCCGAATTTCGCCGGCTCNCGGTCCTCGCTCAGTCCGTAGCGCGNGAGCAGGGTTTTGGTCAGGCTGCCGCGCGCGCCCTCGGCGAACAGCGTGTATTTGGCGCGCAGCTCCATGCCGCGGGTGAAATTCTCCTTCGGCCTGCCGTCCTTGCCCACGCCCATGTCACCGGTGGCGATGCCGGCCACCGCGCCATTGGCGTCGTACAGCACTTCGGCGGCGGCGAAGCCGGGATAGATTTCCACGCCGACCGCCTCCGCCTTTTGCGCCAGAAAGCGGCAGACATCGCCGAGCGAGACAATGAAGTTGCCGTGGTTGCTCATCAGCGGCGGCATGAAAATATTCGGCAGCCGCAGCGCGCGGGAGGATGACAGGTAATAGAAACGGTCGGCGGCGACTTGCGTCTTGATCGGGCTGTTCTCGCCTCGCCAGCCCGGCAGCAGCCGGTCAAGCCCGATGGGGTCGATCAACGCGCCGGAAAGGATATGGGCGCCGACCTCTGAGCCTTTTTCCACGATGACGACGGAGGCTTCCGGATTGATCTGCTTCAGCCGGATCGCCGCGGCGAGCCCGGCCGGGCCCGCGCCGACAATCACCACGTCGAATTGCATGGCCTCGCGCGGCGGCAAGTCGGCTGGCGGGGGGTCGGGAGCCATGGCGGCCTCTGATTCTCTTGTTGGCAGTGTGCCACAAGCGGGCAGTCCGTGTGTGCCGCCATGCTAGGATGGGCCCGCCATGACTCCCGATCCGAACAAGACCGCCCGCGAGCTTCTCGCCTTCTATTGGGAGGCGGGCGTCGACACGCCCATGGGCGAGGCGCCGGTGGATAGGTTTGCCGGAGATAAGTCGCCGGAAACTGTCCGCCCCATGGTTCGAGATGCCACGCCTTCGCCCTTTGGGCGGAGTTTACCATCGGGCCGGCCTTCAGCCGGACCCGTTGGGCGGGCTCCTCACCATGAGGCGGGAGAAAACCCTCATCCTGAGGAGCGATCCGCAGGATCGCGTCTCGAAGGACGAGGGGCCTCGCTTGGTGTAGCCCCACCCTCTCCCGATATCGCGGCCATGGCCGCGCGGGAAGCCGTCAAAGACATCCGCACTTTGGAGGAGTTGCGCGCGGCACTCGACGCCTTCGAAGGCTGCGCTCTGAAAGCCACCGCCAAGCAACTGGTCTTTGCCGACGGCAACCCAAAGGCCAAGGTGATGTTCGTGGGGGAGGCGCCCGGCCGCGATGAAGACATCGAGGGCCTGCCCTTCGTCGGCCGCTCCGGCAAGCTGCTCGACCGCATGCTGGCCGCCATCGGGCTCGACCGCACAAAAGTCTATATCGCCAACATCATTCCCTGGCGTCCGCCGGGAAACCGCACGCCGACGCCGCAGGAATCTCAAATCTGCCTGCCTTTCATCCAGCGGCAGATCGAGCTGGCCGATCCCGACATTTTGGTCTGCCTGGGCGGGCCTTCGGCGCAGACGCTGCTCGGCATCAAGGACGGCATCACCAAGACGCGCGGGCGCTGGTTCACCTACGACACCGGCACGCGGGAAATCCGCGCCATGCCGACCTTCCATCCGGCATTTCTCTTGCGCAGCCCGCTGCAGAAGCGGCTGGCGTGGCGGGATTTTCTGGCGATCAAGAAGGCGCTGGCAGGTTAGGTCCGATCAACCTGGATTTCGTCATGCCCGGCTTTATG
>JGI1357J11328_10002659_pt1 | contig 12771 bp, 14 predicted proteins | sample Subgrocontami54m_FD_11328 | JGI IMG/M metagenome (IMG submission 11328)
TGAGGCTGTAGAAAAAGGCCCATAGCGCGAGCCTTGAATAAGGCTCACAAAATGCGACCTCATAGAACGCGTCACAATCCACGCAAAAATTTTTGGAGAGGTAAATGCATAGCCAAAATAGAGCGAGAACGGCAAGAGTCGAAGTGCCCAGGGTTTTTCTACAGCCTCATTAGAGGACGGGGATCTTTGCGATGGAAGTTAAGAAAGGGTCGTGCCACTGCGGCGCTGTTGAATTTGAGGTCGAGCTACACAGTGGCCTGGAGAAATTGCGGCGCTGCAACTGCTCTCTATGCCGGCGCAAAGGCGCAGTTATGGCTAGCGTCCTTGTAGAACCCCTGAAGGTTGTGAAAGGCGAAGACAAGCTGACCCTGTACCAATGGAATACAAGGCAAGCGAAACACTATTTTTGTAGCGTCTGTGGAATCTATACCCACCATCAGCGCCGTAGCATGCCAACCGAATTTGGGTTCAACGTTGCGTGCATCGAAGGAATAAATCCCTATGAACTTGGTGAAATTCGTATTGTTGACGAGGCATCTCAAACCCTCGCTGCCATTCGAAAGGAGTAGTCCATCATGATGGTCACGGTCTTCCGTTCCCGCGTCCGCCCGGAAAATGCGGAGGATTACATGAAGATGGTGGCGAAGATGAAAGAGCTTGCCATGGCGATGCCGGGATACATCTCGCACAAGCGCTTCACCGCGGAAGACGGCGAGGGGGTCATCATCGTCGAATTCGAGTCGGAGGAGACGCAGCGCGCCTGGGCGGAGCTCCCCGCGCACCGCAAGGCGCAGCAGCTAGGGCGCGAGCGCTTTTACTCGGAGTTCAGCATACATGTCTGCAAGGCGCTCAGGTCGAATTCCTTCAAGCTCGCCGGTGACTCCCCGCCACGATCCTGAAATGCCCTCTAACCGCGCGATCGACAGCGACACTTGGCAAGCGCTGCTTCGCGCGCTCGCTCGTGCGCGTCATCGCGGACGTTATGCGACAAGCTGGATATCGATCAGCCCCCATCCTAACCTTCCCCCGCACGCGGGGGAAGGAACTTTAAGGTAGTGCCATCGAGGTCAGATTACATTCAGGGCAAAAGCGAGTCCCGCCACCAGGCTCACGCCGGCCGCGATCGCGAGCAGGCTTTTCTGCCAGTCGCGCCATGCCAGAAACTCGAGCAGCAGCAGGCGCACGCCGCCTGTCATGTGCGCGGCGAGCAACAGCACCAGCCCGGTCTCGGCGAATTTCACCAGAGGCTCTTCGCTCCAGCGCAGAAAACCGTCGAGCGCCGCGGCGCCCTGCAACGCCTGGCCTAGCGCCCAGAAATGAAACGGCAGGAAGACGGTGAGCGCCAGCCCCGAGGCGCGATGCACGATAAACGCCCAGTAGGCGGGGTGATTGCGCGCGCGAAAATCGTTTTTCATACGAACACGCCCCACACCGCGCGCCAGCCCCACAGCGCGAGCGCCACGCCGAACGCCAACGCCAGCCCATCGAGCACCGGGTTGCGCCATCCCGTTGACTCGGAAAGTATGGTGCGTAGCCCGATCGGCGCGTGTATTGCGACCGCCGCGACGAACAGGGCATAAAACGCCAGCCAGCCGTAATTGCCGCGCGTGCGGCCGAGAATTTCCGCCGCCGAGAGTCCGTTGCGCACCGCATAGATGACAGTGACCAGGTGCACCACCACGCACAGCGCGAGCACCGCGGCGCTCGCGCGTTGCGCGCCCCACAGCAGCACCTGCGAGCGGCGGTTCACAACGCCTTCTTCAGCGCCGCGGCCAGTGTCATGCGCTTCAGGCCCGCAATCGACGCGGTCGGTGTCAATTGTTTCGGACAAAGCTCGCTGCAGCTCATATGGGTATGACAGGCATGGCAGCCGGCGGGTGTCAATTGTTTCGGACAAAGCTCGCTGCAGCTCATATGGGTATGACAGGCATGGCAGCCGGCGTCGCCGGCGACCGCGGCAAGACGCACCGCGTGCGTGGTATCACGCACATCGTTGACCAGAGTCCATGCACGGTTGAGCGCCGCCGGCCCGAGGTAATCGGGATTCCACTTCACGACATCGCACGCGCTGTAGCACACCCCGCAACCTATGCATTCGATCGCGGCGTCGGCTTCCCGGCGCTGCGGCGAATCAGGCGGCACGCGTGCAAAATCATCATTGCGCGTGCGCGAGCCGTAAAACTGCCCCTTGGCCTGCGCCAACTTGTTGAAGAAAACGCTCATGTCGGTAACCAGGTCCTTGATCACCGGCAAATTATTGAGCGGCGCGATTTCAAGGCGATCATGCGCAGTAACGTTTGCGACGTGGGTGCGGCAGGTCCAGCGGGCCTTGCCGTTGACTGTCATTGCGCACGAACCGCACATGCCGACGCGGCAGGCGAAACGGTAGGACAGGGTCGGGTCGAGGCTGCGCTGGATGTAGGTGACGACATCGAGTACCGTCTGGCTTTCGAGCCGCGGCACTTCATAAGTCCGGAATGCGCCGGATTCGGCGCCGCGCCAGACGGAAACGCGAAGCACGCTTATCGCCATGCCCGGCCATGCGGAGTGCAAAGCGCAGGGTGCGGAGTGGGCGACGAGCCGTCGGTTCGCCGAAGGCTTACCCGCTCATCACTCATCATTCATCGCTCCTTACTGCATCTCACGCGCTTTCGTAGAGCCGGGTGAGAACGAACTCGCGATGCCCGAGCGCCTCCGCCGCGGTCAGCCGGCCGTTGCAGGTGCGCAGCATGATTTCAAGCAGTTCGTCGCCGGTCTCATCGAGGTTTTTCTGTCGCTGCAGCAGACCCGATACATCGAGATCGATGTGCTCGCCCATGGTACGGCAGGTGCGAGGGTTGGCCGACAGCTTGATCACCGGCAGGATAGGATTGCCGATCACGTTGCCCTGTCCGGTCGGAAAGAGGTGCACCACGAAGCCCGCCGCAGCCACCAGCGTCACCATCTCGGCGGCGGCCGATGACGAATCCATGAACCACAGTCCGGACCCGGTCGGCGTCTCCGCTTTGTCGAGCACGCCGATCACCTTGCACTTCTTGCCGATCTTCTGAATGTTGCCGAGCGCTTTTTCCTCGATCGTGGTGAGCCCGCCGGCGATATTGCCTTTGGTGGGCTGCGATTCCGACAGATCGTCGACCTTGTGGCGGTTGATCACTTCCTGGTAGCGGTCGAACATGAACATCCACTTCTCACGAACTTCCGGAGTGGCGCAGCGCGCGGCGACGATCTGCTCGCCGCCGGTGATCTCGGTGGTTTCGCCGAATACCAGCGTGCTGCCGAGCGGCTCGAGCTTGTCGAACGCGTTGCCTACGGTCGGGTTGGAGCCGCAGCCCGAAGTCGTATCGGACTCGCCGCATTTGCACGACACCCACAATTCGTTGAGCGGAGCCTCGACACGCTTCAATTCCGATGCCCATTGCAGGTATTCCTTGGCAACTTTGGAGGCGCGCATGATGGTGTCGTGATCGCCGTGCAGCTCGATGCCGAAGCCGGTCACCGGCTTGCCGGTTTTGGCAATGCCCTCGACTATGCGCTGGGTCCAGCCCTCCTCGATGCCTATCACCACCACCGCGGCGACATTGGGGCTGGAGCCGGTTCCGATCAACGTGCGGAAATGCAGGTCAAGGTCGGCGCCGAACTGCAGCCGCCCGTACGGGTGCGGCAGCGCCAGTGCGCCCTTGATGTTGTGGGCAACGGCTTCGCACGCGGAATTCGACAAATCGTCGACCGGCAGGATGATGACATGGTTGCGCACGCCAACCCGGCCGTTTTCGCGGCGATAGCCCGAGAATGTGCTTTTGCTTGAAATCATGATTGCTCCGGAATCAGGCGGCGCGCTTACCAGCGCTTGGTCTTGATGTTGTGGACGTGCGCGTGCGCTCCCGCCTTGATGTCGGCGGTCGCGCGGCCAATGTCATGCCCGTACTTGATAATGGTGTCGCCGTTTTTGATGTCCTTCAGTGCAAGCTTGTGGCCGATCGGAATGTCCTGCTGCGCCTTGAGCGAAATGGTGCGGTCCGCATCCATGATCCAGCCGGTGAGGTCCTGGCCGGCTTTCATGCCCTCGACCACAACCACCGCGACGGTGTCCTGCGGGTCGTGCAATACGAAATGAATCATGCGAGCTCCTGATGGTGAGATGAACGCCGCCTGGTGGCTGGATCGGCGTTCGGCGTCTATCTTTAACGCTTCGCGGGACGAATTATTTCGTATCCGCCGGCTGCGCTTCCTCGAGCGGCGGCAGCACGTCATCGGCGGCGATTTCGAGACGCTCCTTGATGCGCGCGGCCTTGCCTGAGCGCTGGCGCAGGTAGTAAAGCTTGGCGCGGCCGACGTCGCCGCGGCGCTTCACTTCGACCGATGCGATCAACGGCGAGTGCGTCTGAAACGTGCGTTCAACGCCTTCGCCGGAGGAAATCTTGCGCACGGTGAACGCCGAATTGAGCCCGCGGTTGCGCTTGGCGATGACTACACCTTCGTAGGCCTGGACGCGCTTGCGATCGCCTTCGACCACATTGACGTTAACCACCACGGTATCGCCGGGATTGAAATCGGGAAGTTTTTTCCCGAGGCGCGCGATTTCTTCGGTTTCGAGCTTTTGTATCAGGTCCATATTCAACGCTCCACTTAATAACCACTACACAACCGGAGCACAATCCGGTTTCGCCCGCCGCCCCCCGCTTTCCGTGCAACGGAAAGCGCCGGACCGCGCAACGCGGCAATGTTACGTAATGCCCGATGACTCCCGCTTGAATTCCTCAAGCAACCCGCGTTCGACATCCGACAGCACGCGCTTCTCCAGCAAATCCGGCCGCCTCTGCCAGGTTCTGCCCAACGCCTGCTTGAGCCGCCAGCGGCCAATCTCCGCATGGTTGCCCGACAACAGCACCGCCGGCGCCGGCGCGCCCTCGTACACTTCGGGCCGCGTGTAGTGCGGACAGTCGAGCAACCCGTTCACGAACGAATCCTGGCTCGCCGATTCGGCGTCGCCAAGCACGCCCGGCAACTGGCGCACCACACTGTCGATCACCACCATCGCCGCCAATTCTCCGCCTGACAACACGTAATCCCCGATCGATACTTCGTCGCCGGCGGCGCGCATCACGCGCTCATCGACCCCTTCGTAGCGTCCCGCGAGCAGCACCACTCCTTGCTCCGCCGCCAATTCCATCACCAGGCCGTGATTCAGCAACCGCCCCTGCGGTGAGAGGTGAATCACGCGCGGCTGCTTTACGCCCGCGCTCAACTGCCGCTGCCGCGCCGCCGCCAGCGCCTTTCCGAGCGGCTCCGGCATCATCACCATGCCGGGACCGCCGCCATACGGCCGGTCATCCACGGTACGGTAGGCGTTGTGCGCAAAATCACGCGGGTTCCACGCCACCAGCTGGTAACAGCCTTTTTCCCGCGCCCGTCCAGTCACCCCGCCTGCGGTGACGATGTCGAACATCTGCGGAAACAGCGTAATGACGTCGAACTGAAGCATCAGTAATCCCTGCCCCACTCGACGCTGATCACGCCTGCCGCGAGATCGACCTGGCGGATCGCTCCGGCTGTGAACGGTATCAGCGTTTCTCGCCCGCTTCCGTTGCCTCCCGCCACCACCAGCACGTCGTTGGCGCCGGTTTGCACGATCCTCGCGACGCGCCCGAATTCATGCTGCTCCGTATTCACCACTTTCAGACCGATCAAATCGGCCCAGTAAAATTCATTTTCAGCGGCGTCTGGCAACTGGCTGCGCGGCACCGCAATTTCCAATCCTTTCAATGCAATCGCGGCGTCGCGATTTTCAATGCCATCAAACCGCGCCACCACGGCGTTGCCGTGAACCTTGGCCGCGGCAACCGGCGTTTCGCGCCAGTCGCCGTCATGTCCCAGCCACCATCGCGGGTAATCGCACAGAGTTTCCACGTGCGCGGTCAGGACATAAACCTTGATCCAGCCCGTGACGCCGAATGGAGCGGTTACCCACCCCATCACCACCATCGGCTCAGGCAGCCTTTTTTTCGCCGAACTGTCTGACGAGACGCGCCACCGTGTCGCTGATTTGGGCACCCTTGCTCTGCCAGTAAGTAATGCGCTCGGCCTGCACACGAAACGTTTCCTTCCCGGCAGGCGCCTTGGGGTTATAAAACCCGATGCGCTCGATGAAACGGCCGTCGCGCGCGCGCTTCGAGTCCGCGACCACCAGATTGAAAAATGGACGGTTTTTGGCGCCACCGCGCGCCAGTCTGATCACTACCATAGGAAAGCCAACCTTGAAAATGCGGAAAGGGCGTGATTTTACGTCATTTTTTGGCTTCAGCGCAAGCAGGATGGCGGCGCGTCATCCGCCGGTTACCACGCCACCGCACCGCCGTCGACCGGGATGATCGCGCCGGTCATGAAGTTGGAGGCATCCGAGGCGAGCAGCACGACCAAGCCCTTGAGATCGTCCGGCCCGCCGGTGCGGCCGAGCGGAATATCGCGATCGATGTTTTCCCTGTTTTTCTCGTAGAGTTTCTGGTTGAGTGACGTCACGAAGAAACCAGGACAGATTGCATTGACCTGGATGTTGTGCTGCGCCCACTTCACCGCAAGATCGCGTGTGAAATTGACTAGCGCGCCTTTGCTCGCGCTGTAGGCAACCGAGTTATAGGCTTTGGGATTGCGGCCGACGAGGCCCGCGATGGAAGCGATGTTGATGATCTTGCCGCGTTGTGCCTTGATCATCTCGCGTCCCAGCACCTGCGCGCAGATGAAAGGCGCTGTGATGTTGAGATCGAACACTTGCTGCCAGCGCTCGATCGGCGTTTCCTCGGGCGGCGCGACCCATGCGCGGCCAGCGTTATTCACCAGCACGTCGACGCGGCCGAATTTCCGCATGACCGCGTCCTTCATCGCCCCCACCTGATCGACGCGGGCCACGTCGCAGGCAAGCGCGAGCGCCCGCACGCCGAGTTTTTCGAGCCCGTCCGCTGCCTGCTCACAGTTCTCGAGCTTGCGCGAGCAGATCACCAGGTTCGAACCCGCTTCGGCCAGCGCGGTCGCCATCTGCAGGCCGAGTCCCGTCGCGCCGCCGGTCACGACGCTGACGCGGCCCTCGAGACTCAGCAACTCCCTGACTGTAGCCAAATTAAATTCCCCCTCGCCGCGAAAGTACCGCGCCGTCAGCGCCGGCGCAAGCGCGCAGCGCCTGAAACTGCCGGCGCCGTCGGGGCTGCCGCTGCATTCGGCAATGCCCTGCGGTATTATCGCCCAACCGTCAGCATAAATTACAAGGAATAATCATGAGCACTTCACCCTTCGGCAGCCCGGATGTCGTCGTGATCGGCGCCGGCAATGCCGCTGCCTGTGCGGCACTGGCCGCGCGCGAAAGCGGCGCCAGCGTCATCATGCTCGAGGCCGCACCGATCGAGGACTGTGGCGGCAACAGCCGCTATACCGCGGGCCTGATGCGCTTCGTCTTCAACGGCGTGGACGACCTCGCGCAGGTGATCCCCGAGCTGACTGAAGAAGAGAAGAAAACCCACGACTTCGGAACCTACACCAGCGACCAGTATTACGACGACATGGGACGCATTACGCAATATCGCACCGACCCCGATCTTTGCGAAATCCTGATCTCGCGCAGTTTCGAAACGCTGGTGTGGCTGCGCAAGAAAGGCGTCAAGTTTCAGGCGAGCTTCGGGCGCCAGTCGCACAAGATCGGCAACAAGTTCAAGTTCTGGGGCGGGCTGGCCGCGGAAACCTGGGGTGGCGGACCGGGTCTGGTGGAAAACGAACACAAGGCGTGTGAGCGCGAGGGCATCCGCATATTCTACGAAACCCCGGCCGTCGCGCTCATCACCGACGATAGCGGCAATGTACGCGGCGTGAAAGCGAAGCATCAGGGAAAAAACGTCGAGATTCGCGCGAAAGCCGTGGTGCTCGCGTGCGGCGGTTTCGAGTCGAACGCCGAAATGCGTGCGCGTTACCTCGGCCCGAACTGGGATCTCGCCAAGGTGCGCGGCACACGCTACAACACCGGTCTCGGTATCAAGATGGCGCTCGAGGCCGGCGCGCTGCCCTACGGCCACTGGTCGGGCTGCCACGCCGTGGGCTGGGATTTGAACGCCCCGCCTTTCGGCGACCTTGCGGTCGGCGACGGCTTCCAGAAGCACAGCTACCCGTGGGGCATCATGGTGAATGCGCGCGGCGAGCGTTTCGTCGATGAAGGGGCGGACTTCCGCAACTATACCTACGCCAAGTACGGCGCTGTGATTCATGCGCAGCCGGGCATGTTCGCGTGGCAGATATTCGACGCCAAGATCATCCCCGCGCTGCGCGACGAGTACCGCATCAAGCGGGTGACCAAGGCAAGGGCCGACACGCTCGAAGAACTGGTGACCAAGCTGGAAGGCGTTAATGCCGAAGCCTGCCTGCGCGAAATCAAAGCCTATAACAAGGCGGTGCGCACCGACATTCCTTACAATTCGGCGATCAAGGACGGCCGCCGCACCGAGGGACTCAAAGTCAACAAGACCAACTGGGCGAACACCATCAACGAGCCGCCATTCGAAGCCTTTGCCGTGACCTGCGGCGTGACCTTCTCGTTCGGCGGCGTCAAAATTACCACCCACGGCGAGGTCGAGGACACCGCCGGCAAGCCGATTCCCGGGCTCTTTGCCGCCGGCGAACTGGTCGGCGGGCTGTTCTACCACAACTACCCGGGCGGTACCGGTCTCACCTCGGGCGCGGTCTTCGGCAAATTGGCCGGCACTGGCGCCGGCCGATACGTAAAAACATAGCCCGTCTTACGCGTCTTTAAGCAGCTGCGCCGCGATGATGTTGCGCTGAATTTCGGACGTGCCTTCGTAGATGCGGGTGATACGCGCGTCGCGGAAAACCGTTTCGATGCCGGCTTCGCGCATGTAGCCCATGCCGCCGTGGATCTGCACCGCGGCGTCGACCACGCGCCCGAGCGACTCGGTGGCATGCAGCTTCGCCATCGCCGCTTCGAGCGTGCCGCGTTCGCCGCGCATCAGCGTCGCGATCGCGCGCTCGGTCAGGCCGCGCGCCGCGTCGCGCGCGACCGCCATGTCGGCGAGCATCCATTGCAGGCCCTGGTACTCCGCGAGCTTGTGTCCGCCCTGCGTGCGAATTTTCATGTAGTCGACACAGCGGCCGATCAGCTTGTCCATCATGCCGACGCACCGTGCCGCAACGGTTACGCGCCCGGCGGTGAGCGTTTTCAGCGCCTGCACGAAGCCCGCGCCTGCGGGACCGAGCAGGTTTTCCGCCGGAACCTCGCAATCGCTGAACGCAACCGGCGCCGTGGTGCACCCGTGCATGCCCATCTTGAGTTCGTTGCGGCCAACCGTCAGGCCCTTGAAACCGCGCTCGACGATAAATGCCGAGATGCCCTTGATGCCCCGGGTCGGGTCGGTGACTGCCATCACGGTCAATACGTGCGCGACCGGCGCGTTGGTGATAAAGATTTTTTCGCCGTTCAGGATCCAGCGATCGCCCTTTTTAACTGCACTGGTACGCAGCGCGCCCGGATCGGAACCGGCTTGCGCCTCGGTCAGCGCAAAGCAGCCGATCCACTCGCCGCTCGCCATGCGCGGAAGATATTTCTTTTTCTGCTGCTCGGTGCCATGTGCGACGATGCCGGTCGAGCTGATGCCGGTGTGGTTACCGATCAGCGTCGCAAAACCGTAGTTGGTCTTGCCCATTTCCTCTTCGACTGCGCATTTGCCGGCGAGATCGAGGCCGATGCCGCCGTACTTCTCGGGAATGGTGAGACCGAACAGGCCGAGCTCGCGCGCTTTCTGCACCAACTCATCGGGAACTGTGTCGTTTTCCTCGATCCAGCGTGACCGCGGCTCGACCTCCTTCAGGAGGAAGCGCCGGATTTCATCACAAAGCTGTCTGACTTCAGTCGAGATCTGCATGGGTATCTTAGTTGCGCGGGAGCGTCCTGATCAGCGCGTCGCCCGCGATAACGCCCTTGCCTCGAGCGAGCACGAACAACGGGTTGATGTCGAGTTCCGCGATATTGTCTTTAAGATCGAGCGCAAGCGCCGACAACCGCACGATCGTATCGGCGAGCGCATCAATGTCGGCGTGCGCCGCACCGCGCGCGCCGGTCAGCACCGCATGGCCCCTGATCCCGGCGATCATGTCGAGCGCGACCGATTGCGTCACCGGTGCAACGCGGAATGCGACATCCTTCAGCACCTCGGCAAAAATGCCGCCAAGACCGAACATCACGGCCGGCCCGAATTGTTCGTCGTTAACGACGCCGAGTATGGCTTCGATGCCGCCCACCACCATCTGCTGCACCAGCACGCCTTCGATGCGCGCATCGGCCCGGTAAGCCCTGGCGTTGCGCAATATCTCATCATACGCCGTGCCGACCTCCGCGTCCGAAGCCAGCGCGAGCCGCAACGCCCCGGCTTCGGTCTTGTGTGAAATATCGGGAGACTGCACCTTGAGCACGACCGGATAGCCGATGCGCCGCGCCATGGCAAACGCCTGTTCGCGGCTGTCCGCCAGTTCCTCCCGCGTCACCGCGATGCCGTACCCGGCGAGAATGCGCTTGGCGGCGTGCTCGGAAACATCGTCCGTCTTTCCGGCAAGCGCTTGGCGTGCCGCTCCGCCGGAAATCACCGGCATCGTCTCCGCGCGCCGCACCTGATCGCGGGCTAGGGCGCCGGCGTAATACGACAGCGCGGCCAGGGCGCGGCCACAGCGCACCGGCGATCTGTAATGCGGAACCCCGGCAGCATCGAGCAATGCATAGGCATCGCGGTTAACCTCTTCGCGCGCGCTCCACGCCATGAAAATCGGTTTGGTGCATTGCCCCGCAACCGCCGCGATTTCGGCGGCTACCTTGGTCGCAAGTTCGCCCTGCAGCGAGGCGTTGAGCATCGCGATGCTGTCGATTTCGGGATCGTCGAGCATGGCGCGCAGGGTCTTCCTGATCAGGTCAGGATCGTTGAATATCGCGGCCGTAACATCGACCGGATTGAGCAGCGAGCCGAACGACGGAATTATGGCGCGCAGCTTTTCGGTCGTGGCAGAAGCAAGCTGTGGCACCTCCATGCCGCGGCTTATGCATTCGTCCGTCATGAGAATGCCGGCGCCGCCGGATATCGTAACGATGCCGACGCGGTTACCCGCCGGCAGCCTGCCGCACCGGAACGCGCGCCCAATGTCGGTCACGTCCTGGATGTCCTCGACCTGGATGATGCCGGCCTGCCGGAACGCCCCCCGGTAGAGTTCCATCGCCCCGCCGAGATTCGCGGTGTGCGATACCGCGGCTTTGCGGCCCTGCTCGGTGTTGCCGACCTTCCACGCCAGGATAGGCTTGCGTACCTCCAGCGCGCGCGATCCAACCGCGAGCAACCGGTGCGCATCCTTTAGCCCCTCGATGTAGCAGACGATGACCGAAGTCTGCGCATCGTCGATGAAATAGTCGATGAAATCGAGCGAGCTCACGCCGACTTCGTTGCCGGTAGTAACGATCTGCCGGAAGTTGAGCCCGCCATCCTTGGCAGCGAGATTCATCACCGAGTACCCGAACCCCCCGCTTTGCGACACCATGCTGACGCCGCCGGGCTCGTAGTCGGCGCCGAATACCGAGCCGAAGCCGGCGAACACGCCATCGGCGACGTTGATCATGCCCTGGCAATTCGGGCCGACCACGCCGATGCCGTACTCGCCTGCGATCGCGGCAAGCTGGCGCTGCAGATCGGCACCCGCACCGCCGACTTCGGAAAAGCCGGAGCTGAAAATGATCGCGTACGGCACGCCCTTGCGGCCGCACTGCTTAAGCGCCTCCGCGACACGCGCGGCATTGATCAGGATCAGCGCCAGGTCAGGCGTCTCAGGCAGCGCCTCCAGCGAGGGGTAACATTTGACCCCCAGGACTTCGCTGTATTTCGGATTGACCGGGAACAGCCTGCCGCGGAAGTGGTGTGACGTCAGATGTTTCAGCGGCTGGCCACTGATGGTGCCAAGGTCCTGCGACGCGCCGACGATGGCGATCGAGCGCGGATTGAAAAACCGTACAAGGTCCCTGCGCATCCTCCACTGGCCTCGCGATTTATTTTTTGAGCCTGCGATTATACGCTGCTCTTGGTGGGAACTGACCGCAGTGCTATCATCCGCGCATTTATTCCGCGCCCATCTCATGAACACTGCCACTGCCTCCGTTACAGCCGCGCCGCAGTCCTTCAGGGAAGTGTGGCTGATCTCCGCCGGCCACGGCCTCACCCACTGGTACACCGCGACTTTTTATCTGCTGCTGCCGCTGATCGGCAAAGAACTCGGCCTGTCGTATACCGAAATCGGGCTCATCATGACGGTGCAGCACCTCGCCGGGGCGATCTCGAATCTGCCCGGCGGTGTACTGGTCGACACCGTTGGCAAGAAGGGCTACCTGATGGCGACCTCGCTGTTTTGGGTCGGTTTTCCGTACGCGCTGATGAGTCTCACCCACAGCTTCTGGATGCTGCTCGTTTGCGTAACACTGGTCGGTGTCGGCAACAATCTCTGGCATCCCGCCGCCATTTCAACGCTCGCCCACCGCTATCCCGAACGCAAAGGCCTGGTACTGTCGTTCCACGGCATGGGCGGCAATGTCGGCGAAGCCGTCGCGCCGCTCGTGATCGGCGCGCTGCTCGCTTGGTACGGCTGGCGCTCGGTGGTCGTGCTGAACGTGGTACCCGGGCTTGTGATGTCGGCGTTGATCCTGCTGTTGCTCGGCGCGTTCTCCATGTCGCGGGAAGACGGCGCAATCAATGTGGG
>JGI1357J11328_10002661_pt1 | contig 12765 bp, 14 predicted proteins | sample Subgrocontami54m_FD_11328 | JGI IMG/M metagenome (IMG submission 11328)
TTTGTAGTGAATGCCACCTGTCCTATCACAGTAGCAGATGGATTACCGCTGGTTTCAAGATCCACCTTTGAATACATCAATATTCTATTGTTGTTAGCATCTGCTACCCAAAGGTTTCCTGTAGAATCAAATGTAACACCATATGGACCGTAAAGTGATCTTGCAGAGACACCTCCATTGTTTTTATCATCACTGTCAAACGGATTTACATCGTTTGGTTGCCCTAATTCTATTCTAGCTGCTTGTCCGTTGGAAAATGCAAATGCAGGCATTGTAGAAGATATTAAAATTACAGTTAGTGCAAAAATAGTCAATTCCACTTTTTGATTTAGCACTAATATTTGCTAATTTTGTAATACTTAAAGATAATCAAATAATAACAAGGATCTTTGCATGGTTACCATACAACATACCTCGATTTATCTTCACCTTGCATAGATTTATTGCAGGTTTGATCTACTATTGACTAGTTGCTAAATCTGGGAATTTTAATTTCAGGTCGTGGGAGCAATATGGAAGCTATTTTAAAATCAATTAAACGCAAAAAAATTCCCATAAATCCAGCTGTAATCATATCAAATAAATCAGATGCCAAAGGTTTGAAGATTGCACAGAAATTAGGCATTAAAACAGAAGTAATCAAAAGTAAAGATTTCAAGGGAAGTAGATTAGATTATGACAAAAAAATAATATCAACATTAGAAAAGTATGGAGTCACGCCAAAAAATGGACTGGTATGTTTAGCTGGATTTATGAGAATAATTAGTCCTGAATTTGTGAAAAAATACAAAAATAGAATTATCAACATTCATCCAGCTTTACTTCCTGCTTTTCCAGGACTTGACGCACAAAAACAGGCAATAGAGTATGGCTCAAAATATTCAGGGTGCACAGTACATTTTGTAGATTCAGGTGTGGATACAGGACCAATAATTTTGCAATCAATAGTCAAAATAAGAAAAGGTGATACAGAAAAAACATTATCTAAACGTATTTTGGCAAAAGAACATCAAGCATATTCTGAAGCCATCAGATTATTTGCAGAAAAGAAAATAAAAATTTCAGGCAGAAAAACAATAATCAGTTAAGAATCTGGTCCGCCAAAAAAATACAATACAGTTAGTTCCTTGGAATTTCCATGAAAAAAATGCTCTACTTTTTTTTCTACAAAATACATTTTATTTTCAGAAATAGGATAATCCACATCTTGAATTTTTAAAAACCCATCACCCTTGAGAACAAAATATACTTCATCACTATCATGAGGCTCTTGCGTATCTTTTTCTCCAGGCTGTAATACCAACACGCCGGCAGCCAGACTTTCATTATTGATAAAAGTATGAAAATAATTATTGCTTTTTTTTATTTTTTCGATGTAGTCGTTTATGTTAAAAACTAATTTCATGCTATTGTGAAGCTACAGTGTAAAATTTTGGCTCTGGCAGTTTTTCCATGTATGATGTAGCCATGGAGTGAAGTTTTTCGTGTTCTGGGCTTTGATGCATTTTACTGAATTTTTCAAGATTCTCAAATTCGACTAACACACGATGTTTACCGTCTTTAGTTTCCAAAAGGCGTCTATTTACAAACCCATCAAACTTTGATACAGTTTTGTTTGATTCAGAAAACCATTTTTTAAAGTCAGCAACTGAATCAGGTTTTATTTGAATATCAGATATCACTATAAACATGATATCACCCTCAAATGCTCACATAATTTTGTTTCTCAGATTTTCAAATTCAGATTAATGTGTTTCAAGGATTAAATATCTACAAGCCAGAAATATTCTTAATGACAGGCATCAAAATAGACGGAATAAAGATTGCCCAAGATGTAAAAGATAGAGTCAGAAAAGCTGTCGAAGAATTAAAGAAGCAGGGAATTAGCCCATGTTTGGCAACTATTCTAGTTGGGGACAATCAAGCATCTGCCACATATGTAAAAAATAAACACAAAGCATGCGAAGAAGTAGGAATTATCACCAAAGACTTCAAGATAGCAGCAGATATCACACAGTCAGAATTAAATAAAATAATTGATGAGTTAAATAAGGACAGATCGGTTCATGGAATTTTAGTTCAACTGCCATTACCTAATCAATTAGATGAATTTATCATAACATCAAGAATTTCCCCACTAAAAGATGTCGATGGTCTTACACCACACAATGCAGGTTTACTTGCAATGAAAAAAGCTGCACTTGTTGCTTGCACACCACTTGGAATAATGGAGATGTTTGATTATCACAATATAGATCTGAAAGGAAAAAACATTGTTCTGATAAATCGAAGCAATCTAATAGGAAAACCATTATATCATTTACTTTTGGCAAGAGATGCAACAGTAATTACATGTCATTCTAAAACAAAAAATATCAATGAATTGTGTCAGTTAGCAGACATTATAATTACAGCGGTTGGGGATAGAAGCAAATTTACATTAACGCCAGATATGATAAAAAAAGATGCAATTGTAATTGATGTTGCAATCTCAAAAGATAAAGAAAAACTGGTAGGAGATGCAGATTATGAACAAATTATACAAAAAGCATCTTATGCAACACCTGTTCCAGGAGGAGTTGGTCCCATGACAGTTGCAATGTTATTGAAAAATACAATAACAGCTGCATCATTGAGTAGTCAAATTGAAAGATAATTCTGAGAAAACATCATTACGAAAGTTACTCCTTGAGAAAAGAGATGGGACATCTTTTGATTTAATGAAAATTGCAAGCAAATCAATACTAAAAAAACTAAAAAAAATTGAACCATTTAGAGATGCACAAAAAATAGGTGCGTACTATCCAATAGGCAGCGAAGTATTGACACAGGATATAATGCAAGAAGCCCTAAGTGAGGGAAAGGAGATATTTTTGCCCAAAGTAGTAGGTAAAAACATAGAATTTAGAAAAATTATGAATTTGAGCAATCTAGAAAACGGTAGTTTTGACATAATGGAGCCTCGTAACGAATGTCCTGTGGATAATAATCTGGATGTGATACTTGTTCCTACAGTAGGAATATCCCCAAAAGGGATAAGACTAGGATATGGATATGGATTTTATGACAGATTTTTAGCTGAGAATAAAATCAAAACAATATCGTTGACATTTGAAAAACAGATTGTAAAAAACATTCCACAATCAGAACATGATGTAATTATAAATTGGATTGTTACTGAAGATAGAATAATAGATACATCAAAGATAAGATAGTCCTTTTTTGCCAATATCTTTTCTATAGTATTTGTGAGGCCAGGAAATTTTTTCTGCAGCAACGTATGCATTTGAAATTGCAGATGCCAAAGTATCACCAAGTGCGGTGACTCCTAAAACTCTTCCACCGTTTGATAAGATTTTTCCGTCTTGTTTTTTTGTTCCTGCATGAAAGACCATAGCATTTTTAGGAATTAAATCAAATCCTGTAATCTCTTCATTTTGTGGATATGATTCAGGGTAACCTTCAGATGCCAAAACAATACAAACTGCAGATTGGTTCTTCCAAGTTATTTTTGGCATCGTAGAGAGGGTTCCATCTACACTTGCAACAAAATAATCATACAAATCAAAATCCATTCTCATTGTAATTGGCTGACATTCAGGATCACCCATTCGTGCGTTATACTCTAAGACATATGGTTCATTGTCTCTAATCATCACTCCAGCATAGAGAAATCCTTTGAAGACAATACCTTCATTTTTCAATGACTGTATTGTTTTATTGATAATTTTATTTTGGATTTTTTCAGCAAGAATATCATCAATAACAGGAGTTGGAGAATAGGCACCCATCCCACCTGTGTTAGGACCTTTATCATCATCAAAAATTCTTTTGTGATCTTGGCTTGATGCCATAGGTATTGCAATCATACCATCACATAATGCAATGTAAGATGCTTCAATTCCATCAATTCTCTCTTCTACAATAATGCGATTACCAGCATCACCAAATGTCTTTTTTACCAATATTGTATTAATTGCAGCAATTGCCTCATCAGCATTATTACAAACAATCACACCCTTTCCAGAAGCTAGACCATCTGCCTTGACTACAACATTGTAATCAAGGAATTTGACATATTCTACTGCTTTTTTTGGATCATCAAAGATTTCAAATTTTGCAGTTTGTATGCCATTTCTTTTCATGAAATTTTTTGCCCAAATTTTACTGGATTCTAGTTGTGCTGCCTTTTGAGATGGACCAAAAATTTTGAGATCCATTTGGGCGAATTTATCTACAATTCCTGCAGCTAAAGGAGCTTCAGGACCAACTATCGTAAAGCAGTTATTTTTTTGTGCAAATTCTACTAATGCATTTAAATCATTAATGTCAATGGGAATATTATTTTCTGTTCCACCATTTCCAGGTGCTGTAAAAACTTTGTCAACTTTGGAGCTTTGAGATAATTTCCAAGATAAGGCATGTTCGCGTCCACCAGAACCGATAACTAAAACATTAACCAATAGAAATTATCTTTCACTCAATTATATAATGCCACTCCCATATCAAAATCTAAGATGAAACTTTCATCAAAATTCGATGCAAAGGNAATTGAATCGGAGGTAANAGAATACATCAAATCAATTGANGTTGAAAGATTAATCTTTGAATCAGACAAGCCTGAGAAAATAATGTTTATCGAAGGTCCACCNACTATGAANGGGGTTCCACACGCAGGGCATCTAAGAGGGCGTGTGATTAAAGGATCTATGGTACAGATTCAATACATTACAAGGAAAAAAAATTGTGTTTAATGGAGGATGGGACACACAAGGACTTCCAGTGGAATTACAAGCAGAAAAGGAGCTTGGAGTAACTGGTGGCAAGTCAGAAGTCATAGAAAAAGTCGGCATCGAAAAACTAGTGGAGGAATGCAAACGTATTGTAAAAAAATTCAACATCAAATGGATTGAAGTAGATAGTTCACTTGGAATGTCATTTAATCATAACAAAGCATATTGGACTTATCGTGATGAATTTATTGAAAGAGAATGGCAAATTCTCAAAAAAGCACATGAAAATAAAATATTAGAAGAAGATTTCACAGTAATTGCGTATTGTCCAAGTTGCCAAACGTCACTTAGTCATGCCGAAGTCAACCAGGGATATGAAGAAGTAAAAGATCCATCATTATATTACAAGGTTAAACTTGCAGATGAAGACGCATATCTGATTGTTTGGACAACAATGCCATTTACTTTGGTCACAGATGCAATGGTGGGATTGAATCCAGATGAAGATTATGCATATCTCAAAGTAGAAAATGAAACGTGGGTTGTTGGAAAAACAAGACTAGAAGAATTTTTCAAGGAAGTAAACATTGAAAAACATGAAATTGTAAAAACTGCAAAAGGATCACAATTTGAGGGGAAAAAATACATTCACCCACTTTTGAGTTTAATTCCAGGATTAGATGAATGTGCAAAAGAGAATAATTATCATGTTGCAGTGTCAGAAGAATTTGTAGAAATCACAACAGGTAGCGGGTTAGTTCATTTGTCTCCTGCAAATGGTGAAGAAGACATTAAAATTGCAAACAAAAGAAAAGTCAAAGTATTCAACCCCATTAATGATCAGGTAAAGTTTACCAATTTTGCTGGAAAGTATGAAGGGATGTTTGTCAGAGATGCAGATAAAATAATTGTCGAAGATCTCAAAGAACGTAATGCACTGGTAAAAATTGGAAAAATCAAGCACAAATATCCGCTATGTTGGAGATCTCATCATCCAATTGTATGGCTTGCACGAAAAGGTTGGTTTTACAAACTAGATAGATTAGAAGACAAGGCAATTAATGCAGCGGAAAATGTAGAATACTTTTTTGAGCAGCCAAAAAATAGATTTTTAGGAATTATTAAAGAAAGACACCCATGGTGTATATCTCGAGAAAGAATTTGGGGATGCCCATTACCAGTTTGGATATGCAATGATTGCAAAAAACAAAATTGGTTCTTTACAAGAAAAGAGATCATAGATTCGGCTGCAAAATTACCAGATGGGCCAAATTTTGAATTGCATCGTCCATGGATTGATAATATCACAATAAAATGCAAACAGTGTAGCAGCACAAATACAAAAAGAGAAGAATATGTTTTAGATACATGGCACAATAGCGGTTCAGCACCATATTCATCATTAACAGATGAAGAATATTCCAAAGGAATACCTGCGCCATTTTTTACAGAAGGCATTGATCAGACAAGAGGATGGGCATATACTCTATTGATAGAAAATGTAATCTTAAACAACGGTCCAATTCCACCATTCAAGTCATTTTTGTTCCAGGGTCATGTACTTGATGAAAAGGGAGGCAAGATGAGCAAAAGCTTAGGAAATGTGATAGACGGGGCAGAATTGCTTGAAAAATATCCTGCCGATTTGATTAGGTTTTATTTTATCTGGAAAGCAAGTCCAATAGAGCCACTTAGCTTCAGTACTGATGAGTTAATGTCACGCCCGTATCAGGTACTCAATACACTGTTTAATTTGCATCTGTATTTTAAACAAAATAGTGAATATGATAATTTTGATAAAACAAAAACAATCTCATGGGCAAAAGAAAATAAATTGCTAACATCGCCAGACATATGGCTTTTATCAAAATTACAAAAATTAATCAAAAAAATAACAGAACGCAATGAGACATGCAAATTCCATGAAGCCGCAAAAGCAGTTGACGATTTTATCATAAACAACCTAAGTCAAATATACATTCCAATTACCAGAGGAGAATTATGGGACGAAGAGGAATCAAAAAAGAGCAGAAGACTAGCAATCTATGCAATTCTAAAAGAAGTACTTCAAACATTAGATGTTTTGATTCATCCACTTTGTCCATTTACTAGCGAATACCTCTATCAAACAGTATTTGACGGCAAGCAGAGTATTTTGCTAGACAAATGGCCACAATACCAAGAAACACTAGTCAATGAAGAAATCGAAGAATCATTTGACATCATGAAAGATGTTGTTTCAGTTTCATCTGCTGCAAGAATGAAGGGAAAACTAAAACGCAGATGGCCATTAAATGAAGCATTAATTTGTGTAAGTAAGGATCAAAAACAAAAACTAGAATCACTTTCTTCTTTACTAATGTCACAGCTCAATGTAGAAAAAGTTACAATTTTTGAAATAGAAAAAGACCCAGGATTAGAACAAATCTTAGAATTAAAACAGTTGAATTTGCCTGTCAAAACAATATTAGAATTAGATAAGAAGAGAGTAGCACCAAGAGCAAAACAACATATTGTAAAACTGTCTAATGTATTTTCAGAAACCAACAAAGAAGAAATCATTACATCACTCCAAAAACAAGGACAGTATAATTATGAGATTGACGGTGAAAAAATCTCATTAGACAAAGAAGACTTTATAGTAGATTTTGATGCAAGCAAAGAATTTGCAGTATCAAAACGAGACAACTACATTGTATTCATATCTACTTCAAGAAACAAAGAGATGATGGCAAGAGGTTTGATAAAAGATATTGCTAGAAGACTACAAACACTAAGAAAAGAAAGAGGATACAATCCGACAGACATTCTCAGTGTAGCATCAATACTTGATTTAGATGACGAATCATTAGAAATGATAAAAGAAAAATCAGAAGAATTGGCATTTTTAGTTAGGGTAAAACAGGTAAATTTTACAGAGTCATGCAAAGAATACAAAGATGACGACATTGACGGTCAAAAAATAAGAATTTCAGTAGAATAACACACCAAATCATCAGATAAGTGCTTGTAGTAGTACCATTTAACTAGAATTATTTTTTACGAAATGCAATATTTTTATTAGAATAAATAATTCAAGCGAATATGTCCGAATCAAAAATCCCAACGGTTGTTGGAATCAATGTTCTAAAACAAAATGGCTTGGATGTAGAGGAATTAAAAAGACTATTGATTTACAATGCTTCAGTAGAATTTACTGCCTACTACTATTTCACCAATTTGAGAGCACATTGTACAGGCTTGGAAGGAGAGGGGCTCAAAGGAATTATCGAAGATGCCAGATTAGAAGATCTTAGCCACTTTGAATCATGTCTTGAGAGAATATACCAATTAGGGGGTTCTCTTCCAAATGATGCAACAGAATTCATCAAAATGTCTGGATGTGAGTTCTTACAGCTTCCAGCAAATCCTACAGATCATAGGGCAATACTAGAAAAATGTCTCAAAGCCGAACAAGGTGCAATTGTCAACTGGGACAAAGTATGTAAGATGACTTTGGGAAAAGATCCCACAACATATGATATTGCAAAAGATATTTTGGCAGAAGAGATCGAACATGAGTCATGGTTCCTAGAACTAATCTATGGAAGACCATCAGGACACATGAGAAGAAAATATTCTGGAGAAAGACCACATACCAGAAAACATTCTAGAGCACTTGATATGGCATAAAGCCAGATCACATTCTTTTCTTTTAATTAAAAATGAACCAACTAGCTAGCTTTTAGCTAATCAGGCATAATAAATAGAAAAAACGTGTAATGATTGTATGGTAAAACAGATTAGTCTTGATGCTTGGCAAATTCAGCACCTAACAGATCTGTTAAAAAAGGGCTCAGAGATTGTTGCAAAGACCAACAAACCAATTGTACTGTATAGACAAACATTAGAAGAAGAAGAAGAGTCCTATGAAGAAATCGTATGTACACTTGCCAAAGATTATGTGATTGAACAATTAGTTACATCAGGCGGAGTACTAGTCCCAAGTTTTCATCAACAATTTGTTTTTACAATTGCAGATTTTCCGCAAGAGTTGCTAAGAAAAAGCCGGGATCGGTTTTTGCAAGTAATTGATTTTCTTGAAGAGCAGATAAATTAGCATCATAATTAATAAAGATCGTAAAATTGATGGCTTTTGCATGCGTTTACTAGAGTTTCAGGCAAAAGAACTATTCAGAGAATATGGAATTAATCTGCTCCCAAGCAAGGCATCAACTACTATTGAAGAAGGGAGAAAGCATGCAAAAGAGTTGGGATACCCATTTGTAATTAAAATTCAGGTTCCAGTAGGAGGCAGAGGAAAGGCTGGAGGCATTCAAAAATGTCAAAATGACGATGAATTTGAGCTAAAATACCCTCAAGTGTTAGGGTTGACAATCAAAGGAGAAAAGGCGCGAGCAATTTTGCTGGAAAAGATGGCAGATATCAAAAAAGAGTTGTATCTTTCATTGTTTTTGAATCGTTCAAAAAGATGTTACACAATTATTGCATCACCAGAGGGAGGAGTTGAAATTGAATCAGTTAAAAATCAGATTATAAAAGAAGTCGGTCTTGGAAATGTTTCAGAACAAGTGGCAAGAGAGGTTGCAAAAGAGATGAAACTAGAGGGAAAAGCAGCTGACGACTTTGTAGATATTTTACAAAAACTAGCAAAACTCACAATTGAAAAAGAAGCTGAATTGGCAGAAATAAACCCACTTGCAATTATGCAAGATGGCTCTCTGATGGCATTGGATGGAAAATTTGTCACAGATGACAATGGTAACTTTAGACACGATGAATTACAAAAATATCAAGAAAAAACAGAGATGGAAGAAAGAGCAGAAAAAAGTGGATTTTCACTAGTAGAATTAGACGGAAATATTGCAGTTGTTGGAAATGGAGCAGGACTGGTAATGTCCACACTAGATATGTTATCAGACAATGGTGGCAAGCCAGCATGTTTCTTAGATGTCGGGGGTGGAGCAACAACTGAATCAGTTTATGAAGCACTTACTTTGATTAGCAAAATGAACAGAGTCAAAGGAATTTTGGTTAACCTTTATGGTGGAATTGTAAAAACAACTGTAGTTGCAGAAGCATTTCTAAAAGCATATGATGATAAGCTGATCAATCTTCCAGTATTTGCAAGACTAAAAGGCACTGAATCAGAAAAAGCAAAAGAGATGCTAAAAGATTCTAGGACCAAAATTTATGATTCAATAGAAGAGGCAATTAATGCATCAGTCATGGGGATTAAAAAATGACAGATATTTTCAAACTATTAAGAGGAGAACCAGGAGATTCAGATTACAAGAAAAAAGGTGTAATTGTTCAGGGAATCACGGGGGCATATGGATCAGTACATGCAAGAAATATGATAACATATGGGACAAATATCATTGCAGGTGTCACTCCAGGAAAAGGTGGTCAGAAATTTGAAGGCAAAGTTCCAATTTACAATACAGTCAAAGAAGCAGTGGATGCAAGTGGTGCAAAAATTTCAATTGTTTTTGTGCCAGCAAAATTCTTTTTGGGAGCTGCAAAAGAAGCACTAGAAGCAGGAATTAAACTACTAGTAGCAATACCAGAACATATTCCAGTCAGAGATACTATGGAAGTTTTGGATTTAGCAAACAAAAAAGACGCCATAATCATTGGACCAAACACCCCAGGAATAATGATTCCAGAATTAATAAAAATAGGAATTATGCCACACACTCCATTTAAGGCAGGAAATATCGCAGTGTTATCAAAAAGTGGTACGTTACTTTATGAGATTGCAGATGCACTAACAAATGCAGGATTTGGACAGTCAATAACAATAGGAATTGGGGGGGATCCAATTAACGGCACACGGATGATTGATGCATTTGATATGATCAAAGACATTCCAGACTTGGAAGGATTGGTAATAGTAGGAGAAATTGGAGGAGATTCAGAAGAAATTTTGGCTCAACATATCATAGATATTGGATTCAAAAAACCTACTGTCGCATACATTGCAGGAAGAGCCGCACCAAAGGAAAAGAGAATGGGTCATGCAGGAGCTATAGTAATGGGAACATATGGTTCTGCAGAATCTAAGGTATCGATGTTTAACAAGGCAAACATACCAGTAGCAAAAAGACCTTCTCAAGTACCAGTATTACTAGCAGGAAAGATGCAACAATCCGATTAGAATAAAAGAGAGAGATTAAGGAGAAAATTAATGCCCATTACTGATCCGGAGAAAAAACGTATTGCACAGACTGCTCGTCTAGTTATGAGAATATGCTTTAACTGTGGATGCAGAAATGACATCAATGCAACCAGATGCAGAAAATGCAGAAACCCATACTTGAGACTAAAGAACAGAAATCTCGGCGTCAAAAAGTAGAATTAAAAATTCATCAATCTTTGCCTATATTCAACAATTGCAGATTTTATCTTGGGTTGATATTTGGATATAAATAATCTTACAGCACTTTCATTTTCTAATTCCTCAAGATTCAATTGCAGATCATCAGGTAATTGGTCATTCATTTGATAAAGCACTTTGGCAGCTTCAGTGTATTGACCTAAATTTGCTGCATAATCAAATGCTAATTGCATTCGTTGAGCTAATGCATCAAATTCATGTAAAGACATGTTTGGTATTTTGATTTTTAGTAGAAAAGGTCAAGGTTATCATGATATAAGAACCAAAACCTAAAGACAAAAAAGATGCTTGTTTTGTAACTTTGTTGGACCGGTTGTCTAGTGGTTAGGATGACGCACTCACACTGCGTAAGGAAATATTCCCGCAAAGGTCGTGGGTTCAAATCCCATCCGGTCCACTACAATATTGTTCTTTATTACGGTCCATCACGCATACCAGAATACCTTGAAAATAAAGATTCGAGAAGATGAACTTGAGACAACCAACCAGAACCAGTACCAACTCCAGAACCAGTACCTGAAAATGACTTTGATTTACAAGTAATTATGGGAAACCAAGTTTATGACTTATCAGATACTGCAACAATAAATTTCTCCATTGATGGCATAAGCACTCCTCAAAATGTTGCACTGGAAATATCTGACCCTAGTGGAACTACAGTAATTTCTCGCTCATTCATGGTAGATTCACAAGGAATTGGTTTTGAATTTAGAATAGATGAGAATTTCAAGGCAGGAACATACAAAGTTGTATCTACTACCTCTGATAATGGTAATACGGTAACTGATACTGTTTACTTTAAGGTAAAATCCCAATACAACTCTTTTAAAATTACTAGTGTTGGAGTAACGGATCAGCAAGGAAATCCATCCAATTTACAAGCAGGAGAAACAGGATTTATCAAAGTAAATCTGGAAGCAAACAAGTCTATTACAACTCTGGTTACAGTAAACCTATTTGATTCTGATTTAACCAGCATTGGAATTGGTTCCATCAAAACAACGTTATCCTCTGGAAATTCAGAAATCATTCTATCCTTTATGATACCTAGTGACGTATCTGTTGGATCATCTAACATCTACGTTAATGCTTTCTCTGATTGGCCAAGCAATGGCGGAATACCGTTGACTGGTGAAATTTCAGTAACGGAGAACATAGAATGAAAATAGTATTAATCATAACTCTACTAGCAATTTCAATAATTCCCGCATTTGCACAATCTCTAATTACGTTTGATGTTGATACTACAAAATTCACAGCGAGTGAAATAATAGAACTCAAAGGTAAGGTAACTGAAGGTCTTGAAGGTCAGCCCGTTGCAGTTGAGATTAAAGATGCAGATGGAAATGTCATGCTAATTAGAACAGTAACATCAGATGAGAATGGAAATTTTGTTTTAAAATTCAAAGTTCCAAGTAATGTCAAGGCAGGAGAATTTAACATTGTTACTAGTGTGGAATTAGACGGTCAGAGTTTTTCTGAAACAAAATCCGTAGAATCTGTCGCTAGTACTCCAGAACCTGAACCCACCCCAGAGCCAATACCAACTGAATCAGAACCAACTTGTGGCAAGGGAACTGAATTGGTAAACGGCATTTGTCAAGTGATTAAAACTGAAGAAAAATCGAGGGG
>JGI1357J11328_10002663_pt1 | contig 12761 bp, 5 predicted proteins | sample Subgrocontami54m_FD_11328 | JGI IMG/M metagenome (IMG submission 11328)
GTCAAGCTGGAAGCCGCGGCCGGCACCCCGGCCCAAAAAACTTAGAGCAACCCTAGGGGGAGGAAAATTGCGCAAGTTTCGCCGTTTTTTTTGCCTGCTTATCCTTCCGATAGTAATTGCTTCCTTTTGCTCTCCCTCTAACGTTTTAGCTCTCCGGGCCGGCATCGAGAACAAGACGCCGGACCTCGTCGCCGCCGGCATGGAGAGCCCTTCTGGGGAACCCTCGGAGAAGGCCGCGGCCGCGCCGAAGGAGGCCGGCCGCTCCCAAAGCGATGCTTGGATGCGCGGCCCGTTTGTTTCCCCTCCGGATCCCAGGTGGGAGCCGTTCACGGTTCAGCCCGAGAGGGCCGTGGAGATTCTGGAGGGAAAAGGTCTCTTTAGCGCTCCCGAACAGGTCCGCAAACTCTGGCCCTATGAAACCCTGCTGATCCCCGGATTTTCGCGGTCGTCCGACGCGTACATTTCCAAAGACGGGCGCGTCCTCTTTTTTCGAAGGGGGACACCCTCACAATCCAGATGGAAAATCCGGGCAAGAGGAACCGCCTGCTGATCCAGGAGGGGACGGTGACCTCCGCGGGCAAGAAGTGGGAGCGCCGCCTGGAGATCTCCGTGGAGAAGGAAGGTCACCGCCGGGTTCTCTTCATGCAGACCCATCCCGAAGCGGAGCTCTCCTTGATCCGTGGGATTTCCTACTGGGATACCGCGGAAGAGGGAGCTGAGCTGTCTTTGATCGTGGACCCACGGGTTGAGCGGATCAAGCCGGGTGTCCCGTGGGACAGGACCGTTTTCTCCGCTTCCCCATTATTGCTCGAGAAAGGGTCCTTCAAAGATGAGGATGTCCGGATCGTCCTAGAGGTTCTTTCCCCCTCGAAGCCGGAACCAAAACAACCGAAAGCCCCTCCTTCCATCTGGTGGGCGGGGAACCTGCCGCTGCAGCAGGTGATCTCCGGCGACCCGCGCCCTCCCCTGATCAGCCTGGACCTGCATGTCCCGGAGCTGAGCCGCGATGCGCTGATGGAGGCCTTGGAGCTGGTCCTCATCGTTGAACTGAACGGGAAGCAAATCGAATTTCCCGTCTCCCCGGGGCAAATGCAGTTTGGGGAGGGGTTATACGGGCCCCATTACAACAACTACCGGGTCCGGATCAAGCTGCCCGAAGCCGCCCGGTCTTTCCTGCAGAAGACCGGTCACCTGCGCTTCCATTTCCAGTTCCGCCTGAAAGGGGAACCGGGGTGGAAAGACACCGATCAGTTGCCCCATAAGCATCATGGGGTTGGAGAGATCGTTTCCCAGCCGGATTGGATGTTCCAGGGCGGGATCTACACGATCAACGTGAAGGCGTGGGGCAGCTTCAAGGCGATCCGTGACCGGTTGGATGACCTGGTCAAGCTGGGGGTGAAGGTCATCAGCCTTCAGGGGGTGGAGCCCACCTTCATGACCGTTTTCGAGATTGATGATTACGAGAAAGTGGACACGGCGCTGGGCGGCGAGGATGCTCTTAAGGACCTGCTCACGGAAGGGAAAAAGAAGCGTCTCCATTTCATCAAGTCGTTCGTCCCCGGACATTCCTCCCCCCGCAACCCCCTGCTCCAGGAGCACCCGGAGCTTTACTACCACCCGGCTGACCCCCATTGGCTGCCCGACGCGCAGCGGGTGACCGTCGACGTCAAGGGAACGCCGCAGATCTTCATGGCGGGGAACGTTTTCAAAAAACCTGATAAAGATCGATTGCCCGATGGGACGCCCCGGGGAGAGTTTGACGGGTTCGGCCCCGGCACGGTCCAGTTTGCCCTTTGGAAGCCGGAGGTGCGGGATTGGCTGACTCTCTATTGGGAACGGGTGCTGAACTATTGGAGCGGCTTAGGATTCGACGGCTTCTACACCGACACCGGGCATTCCCTTTGGAAAATCGCCCCCGGTTGGTTGGAGGACTTGCAGCGCCGGGTCCGGATGGACAACCCCGACCTTATCTTGGGTTTTGAGACCCATTGGGGGGAGGGAGGCGGGTTCGTGATGCGGGGAGGCTCCTTCGCGCAACGGTTCGAGCTTTACGACGAGGGACTCAGAGAAGTCGTGAAGGGGAAAAAGACCGCTGCGCAGTTGGCGCAGATCCTTTCCCGTATCCCATTGAGGATCCTCCGCCAGCAGATGGGCTTCGCCGAAAACCACGATGAAGATCGCTTCGCCCTTCACTTGGAATGGAGTCCCATCCCGCCTGCTCTGCAGCCGGCCGCCAACCGGGCCTTCACCGCGTTATTGGTGCTCGGCATGGGGGTGATACCGCACATCCATAACGGTCAGGAGATCGGGGACAAGGTGAGGATGGATGTCAGCGGACGTCCCTGGGTGGAAGCGGAAGCGATCCGAAAGGGGGCTTCTCCGGAGGATCTTCCGCACAAGACATACGATCCGTTCGCGGACAACAGCGACACGGCCAACATCATGCGGGATTTCGTTTCCGATGTGCTGCGGATACGCGCCTCCAACCCGGCCTTCTGGCGGCCGGAGAGCATCCAGTTCCTCGGGGCGAAGGGGCTCGACGGAAAGGAATACCCGCACGCTTTCGTCTCCTACCTTTCTTCCGGGAACCGGCGCGCGCTCTTCGTGGCCCATCTGGATCCCCGAGCCGCCGATCCGGATAAACCGGTTCCCCTTTTTGTGGAGCTTGCTCCGCTGGGCTTGAGCTCCGCGGAAGCGGCCGCGTTCCGGCAGGCGGCGAAGTCCCCCTCGCTGGTCACGCCGGCCTCTTCTTCTTTGGATGCCGCTGTTGACGTGAAGCAGGAAACCCTCGCTTACTACCACCTCAAGATGGCTCCTTTTCAGGTGGCCGTCGTGGAGTTCGAGGTCGCGGCCGCGCCTGTTGCGGCCGCCGCTGGCGCGGAGCAGCCGCTCTTCCCGGCGCCGGGGCAGACGGACCGGACGGCGGCCCGGGTGGTCTGGCGGGATGGAGGGAACCTGCATCCTTCCGGCAGCGATCCGCTCGGAGCGGTGGCTTTCGTCTCGCCGGACGACGGAAACGCAGGGATGGGGATTTATGCCTCTCTGTGGAACCTGAACAGCGAAGAGATGTTTGCCGGGATCTTCCGTCTTCCTGGGATTCCGCCGAATGAGCCGGTCCACCTCTACGATGGCGGGAGGATTCCCCCGGAAACCCGGCTGGAGGTGGAGAGGATCCTCAGGGGCAAGGTTCTTCCGAAGAAAGGTACCCAAGAGAATGGCTGGGAGGAGAAAGGTTTGGAGGTGGTGGCGCGCCTCTCGGGAACGCCGAGAGGAAAGGACTGGATTGTCCCGATGCTCCCGATTGATGCCGGAGGCGGCCAGATTCGGTTTGAGGGGTGGATGCCGGCCCGGCCGGAATATGTGGGGGATTATACGGTGACCGTGGAGGTCCGTTGGGGCACGGGGTGGCACCGCTTGAAAGAGACCGGCCGGTTCCGGATCCACCCGCTCAGCTCCAACGGGCACAAGCTTCGGGTCCCGGAAGCCAAAAAACACAAGCTGTGGGTTTCTCCCACGGGCCAGCCGGTGGTGATCGGCTGGGACCCCCGCTGGAATTTAAGGAAAACCGCCCCTTCTTGGGAGGTGCCGGTCGCCGACCAAAAATACTGGATCCAATTTTGGGACGGCCGCTTTTACCTTTTGAACCGGGAACAGATGGAGCGGTTCGGCTTTTCTTATGACCCGGACCGGCCCGGCCTCTGGCCGGACCAGCCCATTGTGGAAGCGGCCATCAACGTGGACCCTTCCGGAGGGATCGTCATCATCCCCTCCGGAGAGGTTTTCGACGACAAGGGGAAAACTCTGGGCGCCCGTCTGGAAAAGGCTTTCGAGGTTCTTGGGGTCCGCTGGCCCTTGGAAGGGTTCCAGCCGCTTTCGCAGCCCCAAGCGGATGAACAGTATCTTTCGCTGCAGACCCTGTTTGAACGGCTGAACCAAATCGGAGACCCCGGCTCTCTCCGGGATTTTCTCGCCCCCTGGGGAGAGAGGGGGTGGGAACGGATGGGCGCGATTCTGCACCGGACCCTTTATGAAGAGCGGGATCGGTTCCTCCATCTGCTCCACCAGCAGTTCGCTCAGTGGGCGGAAGGGGAGAAGAAGGAAGAGGATTCCTCTTCAGCCCCGGTCTTCCGCGTTTCAAACAAGCCCCTCCCCCGAGCTTTTCATCCCAGCGGGTCCCCCCTGGTTGCTCTGACCTTGAACGGGGTGCTGGACCTGATCTGGCGGGAACGGAAGGACCTGAAGGGCCGGCCGATCGAGCAAACCTTGCTGCCGGGAGGGGGTCCTCTCTCGGTGGCCCGCGCGGCCGCTAATCTCCGTGAGGGAGGGGAGGTGGATATTCTGGCGCTCGGATCCGGGGAGTCCGGGGAACGGCTCTTTGCCGGTTTGCGGAAGGCGGGGTTCCGGGAGGAGTCCCAAGACGGCCAAGCGGCCCTGTTGATTCCGGTGAAGGGAGAGGAAACCCGCATCAGTGTCAACGGGGTGGTCAGCTCCAGCCCGACCGTTCCGGCGGACACCATCCGGCAAGCGGTGGATGCCGCGGTTCGCAGGATGGCCGCCTACGGTCCGAGGAAAGGGACGCTGGTGATCGGTGAGCACCTGGTCCGGATGAGCGATTCGGAAGACCCTTACTGGGTCGCTAAAGCGCTCGCGGACTTGGCCAAGGCGGCGAAAGAGATGGGCTGGAAGGTTGCCGTGGCCGCCAGCAGCTCCTGGGACGCGAAGACCTTTGATGAGATCCTGGAAGCACGGCCGGACCTCTTCCACCTTGACCTGGAGCCTTTCGCCCGCCTGGTGAGCTCCCAACAGAAGAAATACACCGAAGAGGATCTCCTGTATTTGCCCAAGCAAGATCTGGCTCATCTGGCCGATCAGCTCCGCGGCCTGTACGGCGTGGAGCGGCTCCTGGTTTCTCTTGGAGCGGCCGGGGAGATCCTGATCACCCCTTCAGGCTGGTTCAGCGCGGTCCCTTCTCCCGATCTCGAGCTGACGTATGTCACCGGGGAGCGGGATCTGGTCTTGGGCGTTTTTACGCGTCTCCTGCAGATGGGCGCGTCGGAGAAAGAGGCCCTGCATCAGGCGGTGGTCGGCGGCGTGCTGCACATGGAGGGATGGGGTCACCCGGTAACGCAGAAAGAGATCGAGGTCAACTCCCACCGGGCCCAGGTGTACGAGCTTCTTCAGCCGGCCCGGAGCCGGGCCGCGTTCGTTGGACCGGCCGAAACGCCGTCCTTTCCCGAGGCCTCTATGGCTACGCGGAATACGGAACCGAAGAAAGTGGTTCTTCGGAAGGTCATGGTCACAAACGATCTCGCGGATCGGTTCGCGCGGGCGGCGAGGGAGAGCCCGGTCCGCGTCGTGATCGGCCCGAGCGCCTTCCGGGAGGTGGAGGGGTTGGCCCGGGCGGTGGAGCTTCTGGCCGGGACTTCTTTGGGGGAGCGGCTCGTGGTGCTCCCCAAGTGGGACATGTCCTTTATGAAGTTTAACTTTGAGATGAACGGTCTGATGGAAAAACTCTTGAAGGTGAAAGATCTTTCGCTGGTCGGCTACGCGGACGAAGAGGACCGTTCCTGGAAAAACTTCGAGGCCAGGATGGTTTCGAAAAAGATTCAGCCGCAACGGCACCGGCCCCGGGGCGGTAGAGAGGTTCCTTTCAGCCGCCGGTATGGAGCAGAACGTCTAGCTTTTTTCTTCTTCCCCCCGCCTGTCCTTGACCCACTGGTTGCCGCCGTGGCTCTTGGCCCAGTGTTTGAGCTCGGCCCCCATCTCCGACACCTCGGCCACGTGCCTGATCGGATGATGCTCGTTGGTGACCACGCCGATCGAGATCGTCAGCAGCGGGAACCGGCGCGGTTTTCCGTCCCGGTCGTGGGAGTCAATGTAGCCCTTCCTTAAATCCTCCTCGTCGTACAGCGAGCAAGCCGTGCGGGCGAGCTCCGTGACGATCTTCTGGCAGAGGGGCTCCACCTTCGGCGGCGTCGTGATCAGCACGAAGTCGTCCCCGCCGATATGGCCCAGGAAATCCTCCGGCGTGCCCGTCTCCCGCATGGCGATCAGCAGGATCCGGGCCGTCATCTTGAGCGCCTCGTCCCCCCGCTCGAAACCGTACTTGTCGTTGAAGGCCTTGAAGTTGTCCAGGTCCACGTAACAGTAGGCCGCCGGCTTGCCCGAATCCAGCCGGGTCTGGATCTCCTCGATGATCGAGACGTTGCCGGGCAGTTTGGTCAAGGGGTTCGCGTCCAGCGATTTCGCGGTGCGGCGCAGGATCATCCGCACCCGCGCCAGCAGCTCCGGCGGGTCGAACGGTTTCGTGATGTAGTCGTCGGCGCCGGCGTTGATCCCCTCCACCTTGTCGGAGCTTTCCCCTTTGGAGGTGAGCAGGATGATCGGCAGGTTCTGCAGCAGCACGTCTTTCCGGAGCGCCTTGCAGACCTCGGGGCCGGCCATCTTCGGCATTTTGTAGTCCAGCAGCACCAGGTGCGGGCCGACCTTCTGCACCTGGCGGACCCCCTCCTCGCCGTCGGCCGCCTCATGCACCTCGTACCCCTCGGCCTCCAGCGTCAGCCGGAGCACGTCCCGGATGTCCGGCTCATCATCCACCACCAGGATCCGCTCTCTTCTCATCGTCAGCTCGCCTGCGCGTCTGGCTGCGGCGCCGGTTTCCAGGGCAGCATGAAGGAGAAGGTGGTTCCTCGGCCCACCTCCGACCGGACGCCGATCCGCCCGCCGTGCGCCTCGATGATCCGTTTCACGAGCACCAGCCCCAGCCCGGTCCCTTTGCGTTCCCGGTTGATCGGGTTGTCCGCCCGGAAGAACTCGGTGAACAGCATCGAGACGTCCTCCGGAGGCATCCCGATGCCGGTGTCCGACACCTCCATATGGAGCGCGGCATCGGTCGGCGCCGCCCGGAGGGTGATCGTCCCTTTCTCCGGCGTGAAGCGGATCGCGTTGGACAGGAGGTTCGTGAAGACCCGCTGGATCTGGTTCTCATCCGCCTGGAGGGGCGGCAGCTTCGCGGGGATGCGGATATCCACAGTGAGGTTTTTCTCTTTGAGCTGGGGCCCCAGCAGATCCACCACGCCGTCGAGCAGGCGGGGCAGCTCCACCGAGCGAACCGTCATGCCGACCCGGCCGGACTCGATGCGGGCGATGTCCAGCAGCTCGGAGATGAGGTTCGTCAGGAAATCGGTGTGCCGGTTGATCTTCTCCAGCCGCTCGCCCTGCTCCTTTGTGACGGGCCCCAGCTTTCCGGCCCGCACCAGCGAGGTGTAGCCCTTGATGGAGGTCAGCGGCGTGCGCAGCTCGTGCGAGACCGCCGAGACGAAGTCCGACTTGAGCCGGTTCAGCCGGACCAGCTCGTCGTTGGCCTTGGCCAGTTGCGCGGTGCGCAGCTTGACCCGTTCCTCCAACTCATCGTGCGAGATCTTGAGGGCCTCGTACAGCTGCAGGTTCTCGATGGCGACGCCGACCTCGCTGGTCAGGATGGAGAGGAGCTCCACGTCGCCGTCGTCCAGCTTCGGGTACGGGGGGTTGGTGCCGGCCAGCAGAAACCCCTGCGGCCGCCCCTCCAGCAGCAGCGGCACCACCGCGTAGGATCGCAGTCCGGTCATCACGCCGATGACCCGCGGCGCTTCCCCCTGCGCCTGCTCCGGCGTGAGCCCCGCCGGCGCTGGCGAGCGCAGGTCCACATCAGAGGCGAACACCGATTCCCCGCGCGCCAGCACCGGGAACCGCACCCAGTCCACCAGCTTCGGCACCTCCATCAGCTTGCCTTCCTCCAGCTCAAAGCCCGCCTGGGCCGCCACCAGCGGCCTGGACTTCTCGTCCGGGTGGAGGATGCACAGCAGCGCCCGCTCGTAGCCGAACGAGGTGACCACCGTGTCGGTCACCAGGCGGCAGAGGTCCACCACCGAGCGGACCGACAGGATCTTCTTCGACAGCTCGTGCAGCACGAAGAGGCCGGCCAGTTTCTTGTCCAGCGCCTCCTGCGTGCGCGTGAGCTCCAAGTCGGTCTGCACGATGATCTTGGTGTTCTGGTCCAGCTCGTCGCAGATCCGGTTGATGCGGTCCAGGTCCTTCTGGTAGTTCACCATCTGCCGCCGTAAGAGCTCGTGCGTGCTGATCAGGAAGGAGCCCACCAGGAACATGAACAGGCCGTAGGCGACCCGCAGGATCTCCGACCCCGAGAAGGCGATCACCAGGCCCAGCAGGAAGCTGGCGATCACCGTCAGCTTCATCGTGAGAGCCATCAGTTGGCTGAGACCGCGCAGACCACCAGCGTCTCATTGTGCAGGTAGCTCAAGCCCCGGAAGCCGGCCGCGCTCAAGGGGGCTTGCTCGCCGTAGTCGTAGAAACCGATGATCGGGACCGTCCGGCCCAGCACCTGGCGGATCGCGGCGATCTCCTCGCCGGAGCGCCGGCCGAACAGCCGGGCCCGGGAGCAGGAGCTGAAGACCAGCGCGAACGTCGGCGCGCGGGGCGCGATCGAGAGGACCGCCTGCTCGGCCGCCTTGCGCGCGGCCTCCAGCGCCCGCTCCTTAGAGCCCATCATCAGCCGCACCTCGCTGCCTTCCGGGATCTCGCCGGCATAGATCAGCGAGCCGGTGGCGGGGTCCACCTTCAGCACGTTGCGCAGCAGGTATTCCTCCTCCCCTGGGATCGGCATCCCCAGCGGATAGACGATCGACATGTCGGCCAGGGAGCCGGCTTTCAGGGAGTCCGCGGCCCGCCCGAAATAGGTCTCGTAGAGGTTCACCGCCGTGTGGCCGTCGAGCTCCTGCACGATGTTGGCCAGCCCGCGGGTCACCCGGCGGGGTTTGCCCAGCGGCCGCCAACCGTGCCGCGCCCCGATGCCGACCGCGATCGGCCCGGCCAGCAGCACGCCGACCGCCGCGTCGGAGTAGAGCTTCCCCTGGAAATACTGGTAGGTGCGAGTGAAGCTGAAGTCGTCCGCCGCCGACCCGCCCGCAATCGGGAAGCTTAAGCCCATCCGGTCCTGGATCCCCCGGAGCAGCTCCGCGGCGTTTCCGGTCAGGCCGTCGGGAAAGAGGAGCATCCCGTGCGGGTTGGGGATCTTGCCCTGCAGCAACTGGCCGGCGACCTCCTGGCCGGCCAGCCGCGAATTGAGGCTGGTGCGCGACCCTAAGCCCGTGACCACCTGCAGCGTGTCGGACCGGATTGCCATGACCGCCACGGAGCGGCGGGAAGGCCCCTCGGAGAGGATCTCGCCGGCCGTGGAGCAGCCGGCCATCCACGTGGAGGGGGCGGCGGAGGCGATGCCGCGGAGCAGGGATTCCTGGTCGAAACGGATGGAGGCGAAGACCAGCAGCAGGTCGGCGTGGGGCTGGCCCATCATCTCCAGGGCTTTGCCGGCCGCCTCCTGCCCCGCGCGGTAGGAGTCCGGCTGCCGGCTCTGTCCCACACCCACCCAGGTCGGCATTTACCGTGGTGTTCCTTTCGTTTGATAGGACGCCACGCACGTATTATACTGAAGATCCTCGTGTAATACATGGGCACGTGGCGGAACTGGCATACGCGCATGCTTGAGGTGCATGTGCCGCAAGGCTTGGAGGTTCAAATCCTCTCGTGCCCACTTAAGAAGCCGGGGTACCCCTTTTGGGGTACCCCGGCTTCTTATTGAAGTGGGCACGAGAGGATTTGAAGGGAGGCCCGTCCCTCTTTTCCTACCGCGAGTCATTTTCCCACCTCGGCTTTTATGCCATAATTTATTCGTATGGACCTTTTCCAGCTCTCCAATTACGGATGGAACCCCTACGCGCTGGCCCCGGCGATGGTGGGCGTGGGAATCGCCCTGCTGGGGCTGGCGGTGCTCCTCCAGGAACAATGGTCCGCGCTGAGCGTCGTTTTCTTCGGTATGACCACCGCCGGCGCCGTCTGGCTGGTGGGCAACGCCGGGGTCTATCTCGCGCGGGACCCGCAGGTGGCATTGCAGTGGGCCCGGATCGAGAATTGCGGCGTGGTTTTCATCCCAAGTTTGGTGTTGCTGTTCGCGCTGGATGTGGTCGGAAAACTGCGCCGGTTCCGGGCCTGGGCTCTGGCGGCTGTTTTTGTTTCCGCCCTGTTTTGTTTCACCGTCCTTTTCACGCCCTGGTTCCTCCGGGGGGTGAAGCTTTTCTCCTGGGGCTATTTCCCGCAATACGGCCCCGCCAGCATCCCTTTCCTGATCTTCTTTTGCGCGCTCCTGGTGGCGAGCCTGCTGAGTTATTACGGGGAATACCGGCGGACCCCCGAGGGGACCCGCAAGCGCCGGCTTGGCATCTTCCTGTTGGCGTTCGGGATCGCCTACCTGGGCTCCGTGGATTTCGTGGCGACGTTCGGCATCCCTCTGTACCCGTTCGGGTACATCCCGGTGCTGCTTTTTCTCGGCATCACGGCGCGGGCCATCTGGCGCTACCGGCTGGTGGATATCACGCCGGCCTTCGCCGCCGCGCAGATCTTGAAGACCGTCTCCGACGCGCTGCTGGTGTTCGACCCGGAGGGGGTGATCCGGGTGGTCAACCAGGCCGCCTGCGACCTGTTCGAGCGGCCGGAGGAGAAGCTGCTCGGCCAGGCGATCTGGCGCGTGGACGGGGACTTCTTCCCGCGGGAGCGGTTCGAGGCCTTCGTGCGGACCCGCGTGATCCACAACTTCGAGGCGGTGCGCGCCTCCGTCCGGGGGAGCGGCAAGATCGTGCTGGACGTGGCGGTCTCCGGCATCCGGGACGAGTTCGACCAGCCGGCGGCGGTGGTCTGCGTCGCGCGCGACCTGACCGAGCGCAAGCTGGCGGAGGAGGAGCTGCGCCGCGTGCACGAAGCGCTCAAGCGGTCGCACCAGGATCTGAAGGAGGCGCAAATGCGGCTGATCGAGGCGGCCAAGATGGAGTCGGTCGGCCGGCTGGCGGCCGGCATCGCGCACGAGGTCAAGAACCCGCTGGCGGTGATCCTTCAGGGGCTGGATTACCTCGACGGGCGGATCCCCCAGCCCACCGAGGAGATCTCCATGGTGGTGCGGGAAGGGAAGAACGCCGTGCGCCGGGCCGACACCGTGCTGCGCGGGCTGCTCGATTTCTCGGCGCTGAGGTCGCTCGAACTGACCGAGACCTCGCTCAATTCCGTGATCGAGCAGGCGCTGCTGCTGGTGAGGTATTCGCTGGACGCGAGCCACATCCAGGTGGTCCAAAAATTAGATGAAAAACTCCCTCTTTTGCCGCTGGACCGGAATAAAATGGAGCAGGTCTTTGTGAACCTCTTTATCAACGCGATCCACGCGATGCCCGGCAGCGGGACATTGACGGTGACCACCGAAGCGCGTGACGGGCAGGTGGCGGCCCGGATAGAGGACACGGGGGCCGGCATCCCCCCTGAGGTGCTGCCGAAGATCTTCGACCCGTTTTTCACGACCAAACCCACCGGCAAGGGAACCGGCCTGGGGCTCACGGTGGCCAGGAGTCTGGTCGAGCTGCAGGGAGGGACCCTTGAGGTTGCCAACCGCCCGGAGGGGGGCGTTCGGGCTATAGTGGTATTAAGGAAAGGGACAGCGATTGCCGAACCCAAAGAAAAAAGTCCTTCTGATTGACGACGAGCCGGCCTTCACCCGGCTGCTGAAGCTCAACCTGGAGAAGACCGGCGCTTACGAGGTGCGGGAGGAGCACATCGGTTCCCAGGGGCTGGCGGCCGTCAAGGAGTTCAAGCCGGACATCGTGCTGCTCGACGTGGTGATGCCGGACATTGACGGCGGCACGGTGGTCTCCCAGATCCGCTGCTCCGAAGACCTCAAGGAGACCAAGGTGGTCTTCCTGACCGCCGTCATGACCAAGAAGGAAGCCCATGAGAAATCCGGCATGCTCAACTCGATCCCCTGCATCGCCAAGCCGGTCGCCACCGAAGAGGTCATCGCCTGCATCGAGAAATACACGGGAAAGATCTGAGCCGCCCCGTTGCCCATCCATCTTGACTACCTGAACGGCGGTCCTCTTTCCCCTCCGGTCCGCGCGGCCATCGAGGAAGCGCTGGTCTCCTGCGGCAATCCTTCCAGCTTGCACGCCGGCGGCCGGGCCGCGGCCCACCTGCTTCGGCGTGCCCGCGGGCAGGTGGCCGCCCTGGCCGGCGCCCGTCCCGATGAGGTTTTCTTCACGGCCGGCGGGACGGAGTCGAACGCCTGGGCGCTGCGGGGGCTGGCGAAACCGGGAAGCCACTTGGTTGTTTCCGCCGTGGAGCACCTGTCGGTTCTCCAGACGGCGCGCGAGATGGAAAAGGAGGGATGGTCCGTCACCCTGGTTCCGGTGGACGCCGCCGGCCGGGTGGATCCGGATCAAGTGGGGAGGGCGCTGACTCCGCAAACCGCCCTCGTCTCGATCCAATGGGCCAACCCGGAGGTGGGGACGCTGCAGCCGGTCGCCGAGATCGCCCGCCGGGTGAAGCCGAAGGGGGTCCTCTTCCACGCCGATGCCGTCGCCGCGGCGGGGCGGGTACCGCTGGACTGGGCGGCAGTCCCGGCGGACGCCGTTTCGCTGGCCTCGGGCCCGCTGGGTGGCCCCCCCGGCGCCGGCGCCCTGGTTCTCCGGCGCGGAACGCGGATCCGGCCGCTCTTTATGGGAGGAACCCAGGAGGAGGGCCGGCGGGCCGGCACCGAGAACCTGCTTGGGATCGCCGGCTTCGGGGCGGCGGCGGAATGGGCGGCCGGAGAGATGCCTTCCTTGCAGGAAAAGGTTCTCCCTTTACGAGACCGGTTGGTTCGCGGTATCCTGAATATCGTCTCCGATGCG
>JGI1357J11328_10002666_pt1 | contig 12744 bp, 8 predicted proteins | sample Subgrocontami54m_FD_11328 | JGI IMG/M metagenome (IMG submission 11328)
TAAAATCTTATTCTTAAATAAAACCATCATAGATTATTATATCATGGAAACAAAATCGCCTTAGAAAATAAGGCGATTTTTCTTGGCTCGCATGGATCACCGTCTTTCGAACAACGGATTAGTCTAAAATCTTCCCATTTCCTGATGTTTCTGTACGTCAAATCCGCCATCTTTTAACTTTGGCGTAGATTTTTCCCCCTGCTGGAATAATTTTCGAACCGACAATCCTCGGCCCGGAGAAACGAAGCTCTTCTTAGGGAGTATATCCTTTTTAAAGGACCTCCTGAGCACCGGTATGTAATTATTTTTTAACCTTTTTGCCGCGCCAAGATTTTAACTCTCCGCTTGTGTTTAGCAGACTAATACTATATAGCACATATGAAAGGTCGATTGGGCAAGCGGACCGCATTTTTGCAAAAGACTGCGGCGCATGCGTAAAAATTTGAGGTTTCTATAATTTTTAATGTTTAAAGCCCTTATGAAAATCCTAAAACTCAAAAAGTCGTATCAAATGTTTTTAGTGTCCACACTCACGATATTTGGTCTTTTTGGTGGTACCGTTATCACTCCGCTGTCGGTTGCGTTGGCGGCACCATGTACAGGATTTGCCTGCGACCATCTAAGTCCGTATGAGGGAGATGATTGTGGCACCGTATCTACTAAAAGAACTACTTATATCACTATTCCGTGGGGCACAGGAACTAAGAATGTCGGTAGGGTAGAACTTAGATATTCTGCGGAGTGTGATACCGCGTGGACTCGAACGACCATAGTTGATACATATGCTGTTCCAATGGACCCGTATACTTCGGTAGTGACCGTTACCCGCAAGTACTATGCGGGCGGCGGCCAAGAATACTATACGTCCGACACAAGGACCGATTATGGCCTCACTTATCTGGATCAGAATTGGAGCCGTATGTTGTATATACCGTATTCAAGTTCTGATACTTTTGAAATAAAGGCATGTGGATATCTCATCCGCGAAGTTAACGGAGATCGAACCGCGACATTCTGTACTTCATACTGGACCGGCGTTTAAATTAGCGCGGCACATAACTCGTTATGAAACAAAACCCCCGTATCGGGGGTTTTGTTTATGTCAGCCGGTAGTGAAAAACTCGAGCTTATATGCAGGATGAATTGTTTTTACTTGGCTCCCCGGGTAGGATTCGAACCTACGACCCACTCGTTAACAGCGAGGCGCTCTACCGCTGAGCTACCGGGGAATACAACTTTTTTTACCAAATAATCTCTCGGACAACAAGGCTAGTTGCTGTACCCCTCAAGCGCGCGCGACTGCCTGTGCAAGCGGATGCGCTCCAAGGCCTTTGCCTCGATCTGCCGGATGCGCTCGCGGGTTACACCGAACTCTTTGCCGACTTCCTCGAGCGTATGCGTAATGCCGTCCTCCAGGCCAAAACGCATGGTAAGGATTTTCTGCTCGCGGGGCGAGAGGTCCTGCAATATTTCTTTTATTTCATCACGCAGAAGTTCGCGCGCGGCCATTTGCGACGGCAGAAGCTCTTTATCGTCCTCGATGAATTCGCCCAGCGTTGAATCTTCCTCGCCCTCACCCACGGGGGCTTCAAGCGATACCGTATCCTGCGAGATTTTCATAATGTGGCGCACCTTGTCCACATCCACCTGCATTTCGGTGGCGATTTCCTCGGCCAAGGGCTCGCGTCCCAAATCCTGCAGAAGCCGACGTTTCACCTGCGTGAACTTTGATATTGTCTCCACCATATGCACGGGAATGCGGATGGTGCGTGCCTGGTCGGCCAGCGCGCGGGTTATGGCCTGCCGTATCCACCAGGTCGCGTATGTTGAGAACTTATAGCCGCGGCGATAATCGAATTTCTCGACGGCGCGGAACAAACCGATATTCCCCTCCTGCACCAGGTCAAGAAGCGTAAGGTTGGGACTGCGGCCCACATATTTTTTGGCAATGGACACCACAAGGCGCAGGTTCGCAACCGCAAGCTTATGCCACGCCTCGCGATCGCCCTTCTCGATGCGCCGCGCAAGTTCTTTTTCCTCATCCGCGGTCAGGAAACGCTCGCGACCTATTTCGCGAAGATACAGCTGAACGGAATCGAAATTCTCGGGTGAAGGAACCGCCGCGCGCTTTTTGCGACGCGGTTTTCTTTTGCCTTCTTCGGGCTTCTCTTCCTCTTCAAGACGCAAATAACTCTGCGGTTCGGTAACCTCGATATTGGCGCGCGACAGCTCGTCGTAAATATGTTCAAGCCCCATAACATCGCGCTCGATGTTGGGAGCAAGATACTGGATCTCGCCGTATGTAATAAATCCGCGCTGGCGCCCGCGGCGCAGCAATTCCTTCAGGATATCCTCCGTAACAACGACCTTCTGAGAAACTTTTTGCGCACCGGCTTTTTTCGATTTCTTCGCGCTCTTCTTTGACGCTTTCCGAACCGGCTTCTTCGCTTTTTTCTTTTTAACGATTTTCTTTGTTGCCATATTAGCTTCCCAATACCTGATTTAATTCCTGAGATACACTGCGAAATTCTGTTTCCAACGCAATGAGGCGTTCGGGGTCCCCGCTGCGCTCAACCTCGGCCAACTCCATAGACAGAGCATCCAAGCGTTCACGCAAATCCAAAATGCGTATTTCACGGAAACAACGGTCAACTTCCTGTTCCAACTCGATAAGCTCCGGGTCCATGAGAGACGACTGCATCATGAGCGCATCCAGTAGCAACATATGGTCGTGGGCAAGCTCGTTGCGCAATGCCGCCAAAATATCGGCAACATCTTCACGGTCGAACAATACAAGCAAGGTTTCAACAATAGCACGGGCGGACGGCGATACAAAATAGTCACTTACGCGTTCCTGCTGCAACCAGGCGGCAGGCACGGTCCGGTCGGCGGCGGTACGCAGGAACAACATCGTGAGATATTCTTCTATCTGCCTGCGTCTTGTTGAAGGTTCTTTCTTTCTTGCGCTTTCCTGCGGACGCTGCGGCTCGGGTTTGCGCGCCACCTCCATGCGCTTGAGCTCATCCCACACGTTCTCCTCGCGCGTGCCTATGCGCTGGGCGAGCTCCTGCACCCAATGCGCCTGCTCAATATTATTGCTTACCTTCGCAACAAGCGGAAGTATTAATGCCGATATTTCCCGTTTACCCTCAACGCTTTGCGCATCGAAGCGGGCACATGCCTTATCTATGAAAAACCCTATGATGGGTTGTGTTTTGTTCTGTACGGTATCAAGCCAGGCGGCGGGATCCTCTTTCACCAGATCTGCCGGGTCTTTTCCGCCCTCAACGGGCGCCACCCGGACCAGCAGCCCTTCTTCAAGGGCAAGGTCCACCCCGCGCCTCGTGGCCGATTCCCCGGCCTTGTCGGCGTCATAGGCAATAACCAGAACATCGGCATAGCGCTTGAGGATTTTGAGATGCGCGGGCGTGAGCGCAGTTCCGGATGTCGCAACCGCATTGGTAACCCCCGCCTGGTGGGACATTAAAAGATCCATTTGCCCCTCAACCAAAACCGCGGCATTCTCGCTGCGAAGAGATGTACGCGCCATATTAAGTCCGTACAAAGTTTTTCCTTTATCGAAAATAGGGGTCTCGGGCGTATTCATATATTTTGGTTCGGTATCCGATGTTTCGCGCCCAAAAATGCGTCCCGTGAAACCAAGCACCCGGCCATGCGTATCTGTTATTGGAAACATGATGCGCCCGCGGAAACGGTCAATAACCGCGCCCCGCTGTGTTTTTATGGCAAGGCCGGCGCGGACAATTTCATCGTTGGAAAACCCGCGGCTAAACAAAAAACGAAGCAACGCGTCGGAATTTAATGGCGCGAACCCAAGACGAAAATCTTTTTTTATCTGCGGCGCCAAGCCGCGCGATGCGAGATATTCGTTTGCCGAAACGCCCGCGGTGCTCTTTTCAAGTTGTGTTTCGAAGAACTGTGCGGCAAGCTCGTTTGCTTCCTCGAGACGGTTCTTCTCCGTGCGCACAATGGGGTCCTGCCGCTTCAATTCCACACCGGCCCGCTGCGCCAAGATCCGCAAAGCTTCGGAAAATTCCAACCCATCCATTTCCATGAGGAACGAGAACATGTCCCCGCCTTTGCCGCACCCAAAACAATGCCACGTTTGCCGTTCTGGTGAAACAAAAAAAGACGCTGTTTTCTCTCCGTGGAACGGACACAGCGCTTTAAAATTAATTCCGGCTTTCTGTAAGCGAAGATATCCGCCGATGATATCAACTATATCCAAACGGCTTTTGATCTCTTCGACTGGTGAAGCCATGGGTAAAACCTAAAAATTAAAAAACGAAGAAAATCTACTGAAGATAGCCCCCACCATTGCGGCAGAGGCTACCCAGCACGTCCTATATTCAACTTAATTCTACTGCGTAACTCCCAAAAAACCAAGCGGGAGCGGTTCTTTTGCCCCTACCACCCCAGAACGTAGGCGAAAATGAGAGGCGCAACAATGGTCGCATCCGATTCTATGACAAAGCGGGGGGTATCAACGCTTAATTTGCCCCATGTAATTTTCTCGTTGGGAACGGCGCCGCTGTAGGAACCGTATGAAGTGGTACTATCCGAGATCTGACAGAAATATCCCCACAGGCGCACGTCTTCTTTGAGGTCCTGTTGGAGAAGCGGAACGACACAGATCGGGAAATCGCCGGCGATACCGCCACCTATCTGGAAGAAACCAACCGATGTATCTTTTGCATTTTCACGATACCAATCGACAAGGAACGACATCTGCTCCAGACCGGATTTCATTGTGGAAATATTCTTGATGCCCTGGTCAAAGTTGGGACCACCGCGGCCGCGTGTTAACGCGACAAAGACATTTCCGAGCGTTGAATCTTCCCAACCCGGGGTCCAAATGGGAATATTCTTTTCACATGCCGCAAGAACCCATGAATCTTTCGGGTCGATCTGGTGAAATTCTTCGAACAAGCCCTCTTTGATGGCCTGATAAAAATATTCGTACGGGAAATACCGTTTTCCTTCTTTATCCGCACGCTGCCATACTTTTATCATTTGGTTCTCGATGCGCCGCATTGCTTCTTCTTCCGGGATACACGTATCCGTAACGCGGTTCAATTTATTATTAAGAAGTTCCACCTCATCCTGCGGAGACAAATGGCGGTAATGCGGAACGCGCTTGTACTGGTTATGCGCGACGAGATTGAAGATATCTTCTTCGAGATTCGCACCCGTTGTTGTTACGGCATGAATTTTGTCCTGCCGGATCATTTCCGCCAAGGAGAGACCCAACTCGCCGGTACTCATGGCGCCGGCCATGGCGAGGAACATTTTACCACCGCCCTCAAGGTGCTTTATATATGCGTCGGACGCATCAACCACCACCGCGGCATTGAAATGCCGGAAATGGCGCTTCACAAAATCTTTGATGGGAGAGTTCATATGTTATGAATTAAGAATAAAAAATTTTGCACATTCCATGCGTACAATAATTATACGCCGCGCACTTCATTTGTACAGAAAAATTCGGAGGTTATCCACAAAACACGCGATACATTATCGCGGAAACCTTACAACAAAAAAATCGCGCGTCACGCGATTTTTTCTCATCCTATTGTGCTCCCAACTTTTGAAATGTTTCCACCTGAATAGTCCCCACAACGTTATATTTTATTTCTGTCGGGTCGGCCGGGTTCACGCTGAACGTGCCGAAAAGCTACCGGACTGCCGATATTTTTATTCTTTTGCACCGCTGTACTCGCTGCGGAGGGGGCGAGATTCGAACTCGCGAACCCTTGCGGGTTAGTTGCTCTCCAAGCAACCGCACTAGACCACTATGCGACCCCTCCAAAATAAAAAGACCTACATTACTATAGGTCTTTTTATTTATGCTTTCAAGAAAAATCGCGTCTATTGGTCTTCAGGTCCCGGGGCGGGAGGCGGTTCCGGCACCGGTTGCAGGGGTCCCACAACTTTGTAGAGACAAATAGCTCCTGCGGCCACAGCTCCGGAACGCGCACACACCGTATCATCCAGTTTTGCGGTCAGCTCGAATGTTACGCCATCCGACTTATATCCGTAAAAACTCGGCTCTCCTGCAGGATCGGAAGGACATGCCGGAATAAGATTCAATGAGAGCAACTCTACGCACGGAGACGCAGTTGCGGCCACATGAACCAAATCACCGTTCGTACCGGGATACATGCCATTGAGAGAAAAATAAGAGTTCAACCCGGTTGCGAGCACATCGACATTCGAGACGCGCACATCATCGTTACTCTGTACCGGCACGGGTTCGGGTTCCGGCGTCGGCTCCGGAACCGGTGTGGGTTCTGGTGTCGGTGTCGGTTGAACGGCCGGTGGCGGAGTTGTTTTTGGTCCAAGTTTTCCGCTCAACAAAGCAAACGCACCGCCTCCAACAACGCCCACAACTATCAGAATAAGAACCAACACAATTGCTAATTTTTTATTTACCGGCCTGCGCTTTGCTCCGCCCAGATCAACATCGGGTTGATCCAAAACCGGCGCTCCCGGAGAAAATGTTTCACCGACAGTTGAAGCTCCGCCCAACGGATTAATTACAGAAGCATCCGGTATCGATGGCACGGCCGGAGAAGGAAACGTGCTTCTGTCGGCGGCTGATGGCGCAGAAGCAGATGGCTCGGACGGAATGTAAGAGCCGCCGGGCGTAGGACTGGGCGACGGCGGAGTTGTGCCGCCGGACTGTGGATTATATCCATATGGGTTATCTTGAAGCATATGATTTATGAAAATATTAAATACCTTAATTGTATTAGAAGAGACAAAAACAAAGGGCAAAAGAGCGTTTTTAACGCGCCTTTGGCGCCTATATTTATATTATACCGCGTCAGCGCTTCAAAACGAAACCAACATATCCGCAGGGCAGACCCTAACGCAATGTTACCGTCGAACGGACCTCCTGAGATGTTTTTCTGGTATTATCGCCCTGATCGTCATAACTCGCCTTGAAACAATATCTCACCGAATCTTTTGTTGAGCCGGCATTCCTGATGACCGAGAAATAATACGATTCTCCCTGGCATTTCTCTATTTTTATATTTGCAGATGTGATCGCAGAGCCCAGAGTAACAAATACCAAACTTGTAGCCGTATTGTCATGATAACTTATCGAAATATTATCCGCTTCATCAAAAACGAGCGAAGTAGAAAATCCGTGAAAGTTATTATCGTTAACTACAATGATACATGTCCAGGCGGTTGACCCCGATGCGCCGCATCCTGTTCCGCCTGTGCCAACATATTTTGCGACCATAAGAGCCCATGCGGTAGTATCCTGATAGCTTATCCAGGGATTACCGAAAGAATCAAACGAGATGGAATTTTGTTGACCCGTACCATCCGTATTATCATCATCAACCGTAGTACACGTCCATGCTGAAGAGCCGGATGCGCCGCATCCTGTTCCGCCCGCGCCAACATATTTTGCAACAACAAGGCTTCCAAGATTAATTTCGTGATAACTTATCCACGGCACACCAGACGGACTAAAGGCTAATGAAGAATATTGACCGGTATCATCTGTATCATCATCAACCGTAGTACACGTCCATGCTGAAGAGCCGGATGCGCCGCATCCTGTTCCGCCTGTGCCAACATATTTTGCGACCATTAATGCGCATTCCCCGACAGTGCTGCAACCGGCATCGACATAACCCTGATAATAACTTGTCCATGCCGTACCAGCAGTATCGAAATCAAGAGACGCATACTGCCCGGTATTATCCGTATCGTTGTCGACTGTCGTACATGTCCAGGCGGTTGACCCCGATGCGCCGCATCCTGTTCCGCCTGTGCCAACATATTTTGCGACCATAAGCGCAGTGGCGGTATTGTCAAAATAACTTACCCAAGCGGCCCCCGAAGAATCAAACGCTAAAGAAGAATAAAGTCCGGTGTGATCGGTATCATTATCGAGGGTTGTGCACGACCAACTAATATTTCCGGCACATCCCGCCAAAACATATCTCAGCCCGTAACTCTCAACATTAAAACGATGATTCGAACCGCTAATGCGCATATCAAGCACGTCCGAATTAAAAGATGGTCGGATCGCAATATCGGTATGCAAACCGACGTTATCCGTCGGGTCATCGACTGTCGAACAGTTCCATGCGGTCGATGTGCAATTACCGCCCGAGCCGACATACCCCGCAGACTTCAGTATTTGAGCGGTACTATCGTAATAACTTAATTGTGGATTGCCGAACGTATCAACCGCAATAGAAACATAAGAGCCGACGCTATTTGCCGGATCATCAACGGTAGTACACGTCCACGCAGACGAGGTGCACCCCGTCCCGCCGGAACTTACATATTTTGCGACCTTCAAAACCGTCTGATTGGTGCCTTGATAGCCGACCCACGCACTACCAGAGGGATCAAATGCAATCGAAGAATAATTTCCTTCTATATTTGCCGTATCTTCAACCGCCACACAGTTCCATGCGGTCGACGTACAGCTGCCGCCCGAACCCACATAATTGGCGACCCTCAGGGCTTGGGCAGTAAGGTCGTAATAACTTATCCACGCGTTTCCTGACCCGTCAAACGCAACAGAGTTGTCGGAACCGACATCCGCTGAATCATCCGCCGTAACACAATTCCATGCGGTCGACGTGCAGCTACCACCCGACCCGACGTAGTTGGCGACCTTAAGCGCACCCGCAATAGAATCGTAATAGCTCACCCACGCACTACCGGAGGAATCAAACGCAATTGCGGTTTTGTATTGTATCCAGTTTGCCGGATCATCCACCGTTGTGCAATTCCATGCGGCCGATGTACAGTTGCCGCTAGAGCCCACATAGTTGGCAACCTTCAAACTATGCGCGGTATCGTCCACATAACTTATCCACGGCTTGCCGGAAAGATCGAATGCAATGGACGTATATGCGCCCACCAAACTTGCGGTATCCTCAACAACGGTACAAGTCCACGTGGTTATGGAACATCCCGTCCCGCCCGAGCCAACATACTTTGCAACTTTCAGATTACCATTGGAATCTTCGTAACTGATCCATGCGGTACCCGCAGAATCGAACGCGATGGAGTTATAGCGTCCAACCGTTTGCGCAACGTTATCGATAACTTCGCACGACCATTTCGTAACGGATCCCCCGCACCCCGTACCCCCGACCTCAACATACATTGCCGCGTTCAACGAACCGACAGTGGTATCAAAATATGAGATCCATGCCGGTTTCCCCACAGCAGACGCGCTCTGGATCTTCTCATTCATTTTCTGGTTTATGACCGCGATATTCTGACGGACCTCGGCGCGGGACTGCGACGTTCCGGCAATACGACTTAATGTTGCCATGACCTGCGCAAGTACGATAATAACGCCACCCGAAATGGCGATATAAATTAGCATCTCGAGCAACGAGAGACCGCGCTGGTATTTCCTTTTCCCGGACCCGCTAAACATATATTTATCTTAATGTAACGGTTGTACGCCTTCGAAAAATCCGCGAAAAAACCGATCGGACAAAAGATATCATTACTATCTATTATAACAAATCCCGTCCGGTCACTTTGTATTTTTATACGCTCATTTGACGGAGCATTTTTATGCGCTCCTCAACCGGCGGATGCGTCAAAAAAAGCGCTTCTATGAAAGATGTTTTTCGTTCCTTGGCTAAAGGATCGGAAATATATAAATGCGCGGTCATATTATTGGCATGCGCAAGCGGAATTCTGGAGCTTCCGATCTTCTCAAGCGCCCGTGCAAGACCCTCCGGATATCGCGTAAGCAACGCGCCGGAAGCATCGGCTAAAGTTTCACGACTTCGCGAAACCGCCATGCGGATAAGCATAGCGGCGATGGGGGCTAAAATAAGCGCGACCAACAACAAAAGCGCAACAATACCCGAGCCGCCCCTGCGGCCGCCTCCCCCGCCTCCGTACCAACGGACGCGGAACATAAGGTCAACTATCATGGTTATGATACCGGCCAACACGGCCGCAACCGTTGCGACCAGCATGTCACGGTTGCCGATATGCGAAAGCTCATGGGCCAAAACGCCCTCAAGTTCCTGCTTGTCCAGAATTTGAAGCAAACCTGTGGTAACCGCGACCACCGCATGTTTCGGATCGCGCCCCGTTGCAAAGGCGTTTGGAGCGGCATCATTTATTATATAAATACGGGGCGTCGGCAAACCGGCACCGATGGAAAGATTCTCAACAAGACGATAGAGCTGTTCGTTGTCACTTCGCGAAACCGGTTTTGCGCCGGCAATGGCTGTCACGATACTGTCAGAAAACCAATACGAGCTTATGGTCATGACAATGCTGATACCCATCATTATCACGAACACCGAGTAACTCTCGAAATAAAGACTAAGCAACCACCCGAGTAACGCAATAATGCCAATAAACGCGAACATCAGCATCCACGTCTTGCGGATATTTGCACCAGCATATGTATATAATGTAGCCACAAAAAAATACAATAAGAGTTAAAAAACTCAAAAACTGTGCGCCAATATTCCTTTCCGCCCGACTCTCCGCCTTTATTTTTTGAAATCTACCTTGACTGCCTCGCGCTGTTCGGGAGTTCCGTCCAGATCGAAAAATTCCATTTTTACGAACTTGAACATCTGCGCAACCATATTGCTGGGGAACGTTTCTATCGCGATATTCAGATCGCGCACATTGCCGTTATAAAAGCGTCGTGCGGCCTGAATTTTATCTTCGGTATCCGTAAGGTCACGCTGCATCTGCATAAAATTTTCTGCGGCACGCAACTGCGGGTAATTCTCTGCGACGGCAAATAATGTCTTAAGCGTGCCGGCAAGCATATTTTCTGTCTGGGCGTGCTCGGCCATTGTTTTGGCGCCCATGGCCGCGGTCCGCGCCTGTGTTACTTTTTCGAACAGTTGCGACTCGTGGGTTGCATATCCTTTGACCGTTTCAACAAGATTCGGGATAAGATCGTATCGCCGCTTCAATTGCACTTCAATATCCGCCCATGCTTCCTGCGCGTGATTGCGCAAAGAAATAAGACGATTGTACATCATCACGATCGCCGCCAACGCGACCACGACAACGCCTACTAAAACAAAAAATATCGTGTTCATATACGTAAATTTAATATTTTATACGATTTAATTTTACCATACCGGAACAAAAATTTTATGAAGAAACGCCCTTTATACGGACGTTTCTCCCAACTCATTATTCGTAATCACCCATTCCCATGCCCCCCGGCATGCCTCCGCCCGCAGATTTCTCGTCTTTCTTAGGCGCATCGGCAATTGCCGCCTCTGTCGTGAGAATAAGACTGGTTATTGATGCCGCATTTTGAAGCGCGGTGCGCACAACTTTAAGCGGATCAACAACGCCTTGTTCCATTAAGTCGCCGTATTCTCCCGTGGCGGCATTATATCCATACCCGTCTTTTTGCTCCGCCTTTACCTTCTCAAGCACTTCGTTCCCGGCCTTACCGGCATTTTCTGCGATAGTGCGGAGCGGTTTTTCTGCGGCGCGCAAAACAATATCCATGCCGCGCGCTTCATCTCCGCTTGCTTTACGATACGAAGCACTTTCTTTCACGGCCATTGCGGCTTCAACCAACGCCAATCCTCCGCCGGAAACAACGCCTTCTTCAAGCGCGGCTCTAGTCGCTTCAACGGCATCCTCAACACGATATTTTATTTCTTTCATTTCGGTTTCGGTAACGCCACCCACTTTTATAATAGCAACGCCACCCGAAAGTTTTGCCAAGCGCTCCATAAGTTTTTCACGGTCATATTCGGAATCGGATTTTTCTATCTGCACACGCAGCTGCTTAACCCGTTTATCGATTTCCGCCTTAACGCCTTTCCCATCCACGATGGTCGTCGTATCTTTCGTAACAATAACTTTTGCCGCCTCACCGAGCGCGCTCAAATCCGCACTCTCAAGCTTGAGCCCAACCTCTTCGGAAATGACTTTTCCGCCGCACACAATAGCGATATCCTGCAGCATTTCTTTGCGCCGGTCACCGTAACCGGGCGCCTTTACCGCAAGCCCACGGAATGTGCCGCGCAGCTTATTTACGATAAGAGTTGCAAGCGCCTCACCTTCCACATCATCGGCAATGATAAGAAGATCCTTGCGTCCCGCCTGAGCCATTTTCTCCAAAAGAGGAAGAAAATCCGACAAAGCGGAGATCTTTTTATCTGTTACCAAAATATATGGATTATCGTACACGGCCTCCATGCGCTCGGCATCCGTAACCATATAAGGCGAAACGTACCCCTTGTCGAACTGCATACCTTCTACGAGCTCTTTTGTGAGACCGAATGTCTGTGATTCCTCGACCGTCACAACGCCGTCTTTCCCGACCGTATCGAACACCTCGGCGATAAGCTTTCCTATTTCCTTATCGTTTGCGGAGATAGACGCAACTTCCTCAACTTTTTTCCCGCTCACCTTAACCCCGACCTCACTCAAAATAACACCGATCGCATCGACAACCTTATCCATACCCCGCTTCAATATGAGCGGATTTGCGCCTGACGCAACGGCACTAAAACCTTCTTCGATCATGGACTGCGCCAGCACAACCGCCGTGGTCGTACCATCTCCCGCAACTGACTCTGTCTTTGTGGCGATCTCTTTTATGAATTCTGCGCCAAGATTTTCGAATTTATCCTCGAGCTCAACTTCTTTGGCAACGGTCGCGCCGTCTTTTGTTACTACCGGCGAGCCAAACCCGCGATCCATAAGCACATTGCGCCC